>Ga0224497_10000696_pt1 | contig 22833 bp, 19 predicted proteins | sample SF_Jul11_sed_USG_4_FD_167970 | JGI IMG/M metagenome (GOLD analysis project Ga0224497, IMG submission 167970) | Sediment microbial communities from San Francisco Bay, California, United States - SF_Jul11_sed_USGS_13 | ecosystem: Environmental > Aquatic > Marine > Sediment | place: USA...
GGGCTTGCTCCTTTCCTCCCCCCAGCAAGCTGGGGGGTATCCAGGAGCAGTATTTTATGAAGAAGAACTTTACAAACGACTCTTGGCTGTCTCGCATTCTATCGATAGAAAACGTCACACTCAACTCATCGAAATAGTTCATCGAAAAATAATTTCATGTGCTGCCATGACCGTCGATCAGCTTGTTCATGATATTGTACGCCCTTCATCCCATATTGATTGGCCGAAGGGTTAGTGAAGCCATGTTGGGCACCTCCAAAAATCACCATGTGCCAATCGAATCCAGCCCCGTCTAAAGCAAGCTTAAATTTCGCAATGTGGTCTGGGGTAAGAAACGGATCGGCCTCACCATGGGCAATGAGAATTTTGGCTGAATTCTTGATGGGCAGGGAAGCAGGCGGAAGAGGGAGCGACCCATGGAAACTCACGACTCCCTTGACCGGTGCCCCCCCATACACCATTTGCATAACCGTGGCCCCGCCAAAACAATACCCAATAGCGGCCAAACGGGTTGGATCTACCCGGGGGTCAGCCTGAAGGATCCGTAATCCCTCTCTTGCCCGGCCCTGCCACATCTCCACATTAGCTGTGATCTGTTGCATCCATTGCTTGGCCTCATCGGCATGAGTGGTTACTTTTCCCTTTCCATACATATCCACGGCCAACGCCACATATCCCAAAGCCGCCAACTGTTCCACACGTGTTCGAGCATAATCATTCAGCCCCCACCATTCGTGGACGACCAAAATTCCCGGTCGCTTACCTTCTATCGCATCATCCCAGGCCAACGTCCCTTCCAAAGCAATCTCTCCATGGGAATATGGGACAGATGTGGTCTGCACCCTGGCCTCCACTACCGAAGACCACACACATACAACGATAAGGAGGCATAGACCTGATCGAGAGTAAGAGTTCATGTATTGCTGCTTTTTATAGGTATACTCACTGCTGTCCAATACAGCAAAAATCCCAAACATGAAGGGCAATATTCATGCGGGTTTTAGGCTGAAAATGTTCGGTTTCCAAATTTGTGCCCCAAATGCTGTCCAAAACAGATAAAGCCCATGAACATTGGGGAATCCATCATCTTCATATTCTGTTTTGGACAAGAGTGAGGTATACTAAGAAGGTCCGGAATACAGACTCCGACATGATAACGATATTGTGGTATTTCTTCCATCACTGACCAGAGACGCTCCAGGAATGGCTGGATTACTACATTTTACAAAAAATTTAGCAGTTGGCAATTTTTTTTAATTGAATTCATTGTTTTTCGGATTCGAAAGAATCCGCATACTGTCTTCTCCAACCGAGAGAGAGAAGCACAATGTTCTTTTTGGACCGGTAAAACTCAAACAACACGGTGACATTCAAATTCGGATCACCGGAAATGACTCGGTGATACTGATCTTCGGTCATCATCACCAAACGTGAAGATTGTTGAACGTCTCTTTTCAGTTCTTCGAGCGCCAACGAATCTTCCAGACCCTTTCCCACGATCCGTGAACGACCATGGAGATAGTCCCAATAAAATTCATCTTCATCCTCTCGCCAATCCCATGACTGAAACACCGATATGGGGTCCGTCTGATTATTAAGGCGTCGTTGATTTTCGTCAAAAGCCAGCCTGGGAGAGCCTTCAGCTTGGATACCAGGAACAATAAATCCTGTCACCGTCACCATAAGGGCCACGCCCAACACCCCAACACCTACCAGACCCATTCGCAGATAATTCTTCACGGCCAAGCCAATCATTACCAGGCCTAACATGCCTAATCCCACGCAGAGGGCCAGAGGAATGATATCCAACGGAACATGCCATTTTTTTTGCAACAGGCTAGGTCCCAGAAATACCGCAACCACAAAAACAACACCCAAGCATCCTAACAAGCCCCTCAACATTCCCCTTACTTCCGATACTGACGCTTCATACAGCAGGCGGTGGTACACATAGCCCACTAACAAGCCAAAGGCCGGCAGGAGAGGCATGAGATACCGTTCATGTTTTTCTGGCGCCAAACTCAACGCCACAAAGTACACCACGACCCAGAGAAAGACCCACAATTCTTTCGGCGACTCAAGCCAGGGACGACATTTCCATATGAGGAAAAGGCCGACAGGAAATAAGGCCGACCAGGGGAAGACATCGAACCAGGTCACCAGTCCATACCAAAAAATGGGCCGTTTGCCCCAATAGGCCTCCCACGCAGAATGTTGTTGATCTCCCGCGACCGTGATCATTCGTTTGAGATTTTCTTCAAAGAAAAAATGTTGTCTGAATTCCGGGCCAAGTAACAGGAAATAGCCACAAAGTAACAATCCGCCCCCAACCGCTCCCATCCAAAAATACGGCTCCCGAAAAACCCGCCGATCGTGGCGCATCCATAAGAATATTCCCATCACCAGAGCTGGCAAGGCCAAGGCATGCAACGTTTTGACCATCGAGCCCAACGCAAGGGCCACAAAGCCGACGATATACCACCATTGCGACGATTCCTGAAAATACGCGCGCGCCCAGGCGTACATCCCCAACGTCATACAAAAAGTTAACACAGGATCGATAATGGCCAAGGGACCAAACCACAATCCCGCATAGCAGGTCGCGCATACGAGCGCCCCCCAAAATCCTGCCGTTGCTGAAAACAACAGGCGGCCTAAGAAATAGGTCGTCATCATTGTCCCCAAACTGGATATAATCGACGGTAACCGTAATGCTGCCTCACTCCATCCCAAACCATGAATAAATCCTGCCTGAAGCCAAAAAAAGAGAGGCGGTTTATTAAAATATGGCTCTCCCCGTAACCAAAGATGCACATAATCCTGCGCCGCCATCATGGTGTGAGTGACAATAGCGTACAAACCCTCGGTTTCCCCAAACAGAGAAATCGAAGCATTGTAGCTAAACGCCAGCAATCCAATGATCAAAAGGAGCGGAATATGGAAAGCAGGGCGCTCAAGGAACGCAACCCAGGAAATATTCATCAGAAAAATAGAGAAATCTCACTGCCCATGATGGTCATTTCTTAGAATCCAAGGAATCGGTATCAACTTGGGTAGGGTGAATGGGCAACAATACTTTTATGCTTGCCCCCATTGAATTCATGCCATGCATCAGCATGAAGGAAATAATACAACAGGAAAATCGACAGTTCCTGCTGTATGATTAGCTTCAAAAATCACGTTTACGCGTAAGGCCCTACGAGTGGCGAGTGGGGGGTGTTAAATCTCAAGTCAACAGGGGAAATCTAAATGGTGCGCCCGGAGGGACTTGAACCCCCAACCCTCGGCTCCGAAGGCCGATGCTCTATCCAATTGAGCTACGGACGCATGGAGTTGCCTTTATACATCCCGCCAATGTTCCCGTCAACCAATCCCTCATCAATTCAGGCTTTCTCTACTGGTTTCCGTTCCTTTATACCCGCTATTAGGTATGTGACCAATTAGGAGGGTTCTCTTATTTGGCTCCCCCGTCTGGGGAATAGTCACGGAAACTCCTATTGGGTTGAAATGGGCTTGATCAAGATGTCTTCCCATGTTTCGGAAAAATAGGAGTCACATGATACGTACCGAACAGCTGGCCTCCGACACCATCATGTTTCATATGCGAGGACAGTTTAATCCACGAGTTGCCAAAGAGTTGAGCTTGTCGGTCTTTCGTTCCTACCACCTAGGATTCAAGACCTTTCTTTGCAATCTGAGTCTGGGTACTACATTAGATGAGGATGCAATTTACCAACTGAGGTTGATTGGAGAAGGGTTGCGAGATAAAGGAAGGAATTGGCGAGTGATCAGTCCCCCCTCTTCGAACGGGAACCAGCTTATCCTCCGCACCTCTCTTCAGCACCTTGCTCATGAACACTTAAATTAATTTTCCTTCTTTCTAGAAAGTCTCTATCGACCATCCTGCTCCGGTGGAAAGAAAAAATCATTGCTCGACTCTGGTCTCTCTCGAGCCCTTCTAGAATTCACCTGATAACCAAAAAAAATAACCCATCTCGCCTTTTTGTGATTCCTGTAGACTCACCGCAGAAATTCATCCTCCTTTTTTTGAGGATGGATATCCGCAAACTGCGGGTATGACGGAAGGGTAGATACCCACCAAAGCCCCGAAGATAATACTGGTCGATCTATCTGGAAATTTCGCTGCGGTATATTCCACCATGGAATAATTAATACGATTCGGGGGCAGGGAGATCGACTTCGGATTGCGTGGCTTCTGGAACAAGTTTTTCTAAGCGGCGATGATAGTCACGAAGACGTTGTTGCTGGGGGGGAGTGAATTTAATAGTTTCTTGATTGTGCAATTCAACCAACTGTTCGACGCATTGCAACAGGGGAGGAACGGCGTCAAATACTTTTCCGGCCTCAAACGCTTCTAAGGATTCGACAAATAACGGTGGGAGTGGTTTATACGTCACTCCGACTCGGTCACGAAATCGATAGACCGTGGTTTCATAGGCATCGACTGCTTCCGGAGTCGGACGAATGCCACCCGGCAAGGCCATGATGGACTTGGCCGGCACCTTGGCGGCAAAGGCCGCTAGACTGGCAATCAGTTCTCCTAACGTATCAACCACCTGCCCTGGTTCCAGCTTTGGCCCTTTTTTCATATGTCGGAATCTACTCCAATCGATTGGTTCCCTGTCAAGGCAACAATGCGTCTGCCTGGCTTTTCAACGCATCCCGCACGTAAACCATATCTTCTGGCAATTCCGCGGAAAAGGTCAACATTTGATTTGAAACAGGATGCACGAAGCCGAGTACCTTGGCATGTAACATCACGCGGGGAATGGCAATGCCTCCAACAACCATGACCTTTTTCCCTCCATAGGTTTGGTCACCCAAAATGGGACATCCGATGGCCTTGAGATGAACCCGAAGCTGATGCGTGCGTCCTGTGCCCGGGAATAACTCCACATATGTGGCCGCTCTCCCAAATCGCTCCTTCACCCTGTAGCTGGTCAGCGATTCCTTTGGATTGGTCGTGCGGGCGGAAAAGGTTTTCCGATCTTTGGTATCTCGCCCTATGGATAATTCAATCCGGCCTTCCCGTGTTTTTGGGCCTCCCCACACGAGCGCCTCATAGACCCGAGTGATGGAATGGGCTTTAAATTGACCCGCCAACAACCGGTGAGCCTGATCAGTTTTCGCCACAACTAAAATTCCTGTCGTTTCCTTGTCTAGTCGATGCACCAATCCCGGACGTTCCTTTCCTCCAATAGAGGAGAGACGCCCTTCCCCGCTTTGCATGTGATGCAAGAGAGCATTGACTAACGTTCCGTTCCAATGGCCTGGGGCGGGATGGACCACGAGGCCTGCCGGTTTGTTGAGAATCAGAAGGGATTCATCTTCATACAATATGACAAGGGGAATCGGTTCAGGACTGATTTCAATGGGCTCGGGACGGGGAACCACCAGCACGATGCGATCACCGGGCCTAACCTTATGGCTGGGTTTCACAATCTGACCGCCGACGGTAATATGGCCGCCTTCAATTAATCGTTGAAGAGCTGTCCGGGAAAAGTAGGGTTCGCGGTTGGCGAGAAAATGATCGAGGCGCTTGGGCGATTCGCCCGCGGTGACGATGAACTCCGTCCGCGTAGCGACATGCGGCATGGCTGGCAAAAAAGAAAAGGGTGGTCAATAACTCTATGAAAGACGGGAACCGGCCTGTTGGCGATGGCGGCCAGCAATTTTTTGCCGGAGGCGGGCCTTTTCCAAACTGACGCGAGCTTCTTCCACTTCTGAGGGCAAACCACCTCGCTCCAGGCGTTCTTCCGCTTTTCGAACGGCAGCCTCGGCCCGTTCCACATTGATGTCTTCCGCTTTTTCGGCGATTTCCGCCAGAATCGTCACTTTAGTCGGCGTGATTTCAGCAAATCCCCAGAGTACCGCCATGTATTCGGTCTGCTCACCCACACGGTATTGCAATTCGCCAATCCGCAAGGTGGTCAGAAAATGACAATGACCGGGCAGTACCCCGAAATCTCCCTCACTTCCAGGAGCCGACACATAGTCGACTTCCTTACTGAGCAAACGGTGATCGGGGGTGACCACCTCCAAAAGAATTTTCCCTGATGACTCCGTTACAGCAGAACCAGTCATTATCGTTTGTATCCGAGTTTTTCCGCTTTTTCGATAGCTTCTTCTATTGGCCCAACCATATAGAAGGCCTGCTCAGGCAGATCATCATATTTGCCATCCACGATTTCTTTGAAGCTTCGAACGGTATCGACAAGCTTGACGTATTTCCCAGGAGATCCAGTAAAGGCTTCTGCCACATGGAACGGTTGCGAGAGAAACCGTTGGAGCTTCCTGGCCCTAGCTACCGTTTGCTTATCATCTTCCGACAATTCGTCCATACCCAAGATGGCGATAATGTCCTGGAGGTCTTTATACCGTTGCAAGGTGCCTTGCACCCGTTGCACCACCTGGTAATGCTCCTCACCCAAAATATGGGGATCCAAAATCCTGGAAGTCGAATCCAATGGGTCGACCGCAGGATAGATGCCCAACTCGGCCAATTGTCGTGACAACACGGTGGTGGCATCCAAATGCGCAAATGCCGTAGCCGGGGCAGGGTCAGTCAGGTCGTCAGCTGGCACATAAATCGCTTGAACCGAGGTGATGGATCCCTTCTTGGTCGACGTGATCCGTTCTTGCAATGTCCCCATCTCCGTACCTAAAGTCGGTTGATAGCCCACGGCTGATGGCATTCGACCAAGCAAGGCGGACACCTCTGAACCTGCTTGAGTAAATCGGAAGATGTTGTCGACAAAGAGCAGCACGTCCTGATGCTCCTCATCACGAAAATATTCGGCGATGGTCAGTCCGGTGAGTCCCACGCGGAGCCGTGCCCCTGGAGGCTCATTCATTTGACCATAGACCAACGCGGCTTTAGATTTGGTGAAATCATTGGGATCAATGACCTTGGACTCTTGCATTTCATGCCAGAGGTCATTGCCTTCACGGGTCCGCTCGCCAACACCGGCAAACACAGAAAACCCACCATGGTGGAGGGCGATGTTATTGATGAGCTCCATGATGATGACGGTTTTCCCCACGCCGGCTCCACCGAATAACCCGACCTTTCCCCCTTTGGCATAGGGCTCCAACAGGTCAATGACCTTAATTCCGGTTTCCAATATTTCCGTTTTGGTTTCCTGATCTTCTAACGCCGGAGCGGGACGATGGATGGACCACCGTTTCTCCGTTTTGACGGCGCCGAAGCCATCAACCGGATCACCCAAGACATTGACTACGCGTCCCAATGTTTCCCGGCCCACTGGAACAGAAATCGGGGCACCGGTGTCTTTCACCTCTAAGCCACGGACCAATCCATCCGTAGAGGACATCGCAACAGCTCTCACCCGGTTTTCTCCAAGGTGCTGGGCCACCTCCAATGTGACCTGAATGTCCGACTGTCCGCTCTGATCTCCCGAGCTATGGGAGATCGTTATGGCATTAAAAATATGTGGGAGTTTCCCTGGAGGGAACTCCACGTCCACAACCGGTCCAATGACTTGAATGACTTTTCCATGTTCGACATCCGTAACCACCATAGACTCCTTGGTTGAAAAAGATTGGTGAACGGCACACGGAGAACCGTGGCCGGCCAGGATCAACCTTCGATTTATTTCTGGGCCTCTGCGCCTCCCACAATATCCATCAACTCTTTGGTAATCGCTGCCTGACGCGTCTTGTTATAGAATAAGGTCACCTTTTTGATTAACTCCCCGGCATTCCGCGTGGCCCCATCCATGGCCGTCATCCGTGCAGCCTGTTCTGCGGCAGCCGACTCTAATAAGACTCGATAGGTTTGTATTTCAAAATGTTTAGGCAATAAAGTGGCCAGCAGTTCATTTTCATCTGGCTCATACAGATAACCCCCACCTGTCGCCGGCTTCTCCCTTTCACCAGGCTCTTGGATCGATTCAATGGGGAGCAGCTTTTCCACAATCACCTGCTGCTGCATGACCGATTTAAATTCGTTATAGACAACATACAGTTGATCAAACGTCCCTTCATGATATTGGGACACAATGTTTTGCCCGATATCCAAAGCATGCTCAAAACTGAGCCGATCAAAGACGCCGCCCCATTGTTGACGAATTTTCCAATTGCGTCGTTTGAAAAAATCAATCGATTTCCTCCCGGCCAAACTGACCGAGACCTGTTTTCCCTGTCTGGTCTGCTCCTCTAAAAATTCCACAGCCTGCCGCAGAATATTGGTATTAAAGGCCCCGCAGAGTCCACGGTCGCTTGTGACCACCAGAAGTTCGGTCGTATTCCCGTCACGTCGCTGAAGGAGAGGATGAGAGGCACGGTTCACCCGTTCGCTCAGATTCCCCATGACTTCTCGTAACTGATGGGAATAGGGCCTAGCCGCCAAGATACGATCCTGCGCACGTTTCAACTTGGCCGCAGAAACCATTTTCATGGCTTTAGTTATTTTCTGCGTGTTTTTGACGGACGAAATTTTTCGTCGAAGACTTTGAAGACTTGGCATAGCAAAAAATTTTACGCGGCTTGGTCGTAGCCTTTAGATTTTTTAAATTCAGAAATGATGTTTTTCAATTTGCCACCAAATTCATCATCAATTTTCTTTTTGGTCACAACATCTTCTCGAATATTGGGGTGCTTCTCTTTAATAAAGGCTAACAGGCTGTGTTCAAACTCCCTGATTTTGTTCACGGGAACATTATCAAGAAACCCGTTCACCCCCGCAAAGATCGACAACACCTGATCTGCCACGGAAAGGGGTTTGTACTGATCCTGCTTAAGCAGCTCCACCATGCGCGCCCCACGGGCCAATTGGGCTTGCGTGGCTTTGTCCAATTCACTGCCGAATTGCGAAAAGGCCGCCATTTCCCGATATTGCGCCAAATCGAGTCTGAGCGTCCCAGCGACTTGTTTCATGGTTTTAATCTGGGCCGAACCACCCACGCGGGAGACCGATAACCCAACGTTAATCGCAGGTCGAATACCGGAATAGAATAGGTCGGCTGCGAGGTAGATCTGCCCATCAGTAATAGAAATCACATTCGTTGGAATATAGGCAGAGACGTCACCCGCTTGCGTTTCAATAATCGGCAATGCCGTCAAACTGCCACCACCTTTTTCATCACTCATCTTCGCTGCTCGCTCCAATAACCGGGAATGCAAGTAGAACACATCACCCGGATAGGCTTCACGGCCTGGTGGCCGTCGGAGGAGAAGAGAAAGCTGGCGATAGGCGGTCGCATGTTTGGACAAATCGTCATACACGATCAGTGCATGCTTGCCACTGTCCCGGAAATATTCAGCCATGGTGACACCGGCATACGGTGCAAAAAATTGCAACGAAGCCGAATCGCTGGCAGTCGCTGACACCACCGTGGTGTACTCCATAGCCCCATGGTCTTCCAGGGTTTTCACCACTCGAGCCACCGTCGATCGTTTTTGCCCGATGGCCACGTAAAAACAAAACACACCCAGGCCTTTTTGATTGATGATGGTGTCAACCGCAATAGCGGTTTTCCCAGTCTGGCGGTCCCCAATAATTAACTCCCGTTGGCCTCGACCGACCGGAATCATCGCATCAATGGCCTTGAGCCCAGTTTGAAGCGGTTCTCCTACGGATTGCCGATCCACCACACCCGGTGCCCGAATTTCGATAAGCCGTGTCTCCGTAGTATTGATTGGTCCCTTCCCATCAATGGGCTTCCCAATGGCATCGACAACACGACCAACCAGCGCTTCCCCAACTGGGACCTCGGCAATTCGTCCAGTGCGTTTTACTGGATCTCCTTCACGAATTCCCACATCCTCACCCAAGAGCACCACTCCGACACTATCTTCTTCCAAGTTCAAAGCCACCCCGTACACTCCACCAGGAAATTCCAACAACTCTCCAGCCATAGCCCCTTCCAAACCATAAACCTTGGCAATATTATCACCCACCTGGATGACGTAACCCATTTCCTTGACATCAACCCGTTGGTCGAATCCTTTGATTTTTTCCTTAATGATGGAGCTGATTTCTTCTGCTTTGATCTGCATGGATTATCCCTTCGTCAACTGATCATGCATACCGGTTAGTCGACCCAACACCGTATTATCAAATACCCGGCTGCCAATTTTTATTCTTAATCCCGCAATAAGATGGGGATCAACCTCAAAGGCCACTTCGACTCCGTGGTGCAGCGTTTGAGACAAGCCTTGTTTAATCTGCTCTTTTTCGGTCGATTGTAGCGGTTTGGCCGAGCCCACCCAGACTTGCTGAACTCCCTGTTGTTGATCAGCCAATTCCGCAAACGCCTCCGAAATTTCAGGGAGCAACATGGCCCGATTCTTTTTCAACAGTTGCGTGAGAAAATCCCGCATGACTGACGGGGCCTGCATCCGTTGACTCAATTCATTCAGGACAGCCTGCTTTTCCTCAAAATTAAAGACGGGTGAGGCGAGGACATGCTTCAAGGCAGGGGTTTCCTCCAAGCCTTGCTGCAATGCGCTCAAGGCACTTCGTGCTGGTTCGATACCCGATTGATCGAGCAGTTGAAAAAGCGCCGATGCATACCGGCGCCCAATGGTGCTTTTAGTCACAGTTTACAGAGAGTCCAGGCAGTCACGTGTTGAACGGAATTGGGCGTGTGTTAAGCGGATGAAATTAGCATGAGTGATACAGCCTGTCAACCGGAAAGAGCGGATGTAAAGGGATTTTTTCTCTGATTGCCAATTATTGTTGGAGGGGTTCAGCTGAGGTGGGTTCATCGCACAACTGAATGCTTTGTCTCGGAGTTGGCACTTGAATGATTCCGCCTCCCAAAACACGATCCCCAAGGTAAAAGACGGCTGACTGCCCGGGACTCAAAGCCCGAACGGGGGCATCAAATTTGATTGTCATCGAGGTGGAACCAGACCATTGGTGCGTAGCCGGGACTGGGGGAGAACTATAACGAAACTTCACATCTATTCTGGTGGCATTCCGCAATGTTTCTGAAGAGAAAATGTTCAGGTCTGAAACCACACATTCCCTAGAATCTAAATCCTCGGCGGGACCCAAGACCACCATATTCATTTCAGGCAGCACGCGCTGCACATATAAACGGCTTCCTCCGGCAATACCCAATCCTTTTCGTTGGCCTGTCGTATAAAAGGCGACGCCCTGATGCTGCCCAAGCTCCTTGCCCTTCACATCCACAAATGTACCAGGGCTTGAAGCCTGTGGTGCATGCTGCTTGAGGAATTGTCGGTAGTCCCCCTGCGTCACAAAGCAAATTTCCTGGCTTTCTTTGAGTTCGTCCACCGGCAAGCCCATTGCTTCCGCTTCCCGCCAGACATCAGGTTTTTCCATTTCCCCTAAGGGAAACATCATTTTTGAGAGCCAACTGGGTGGGATACGATAGAGAAAGTATGATTGGTCTTTTTTGACATCATGACCACGAATCAGGAAGGGGGTCCCTCGTTCGTCGTGTCTGATATTGGCATAGTGGCCGGTCGCGATACAGTCAGCCCCGAGTTCATCGGCTACTTGAAAGAGGCCTCCAAACTTCACGCGTTCATTGCACCGAACGCAGGGATTAGGCGTGGTCCCCTGGATATAGCCTCCAATGAAGTCCTCAATGACTCCCTGCTGAAAGCGTTCTCGAGTATCGATGACCTGGTGAGAGATGCCCAATAATTCCGCCACATGCCTGGCCATTCCCACTTTACAGCATCCCCGCTCCTGCCAACGCTTGGAAACGGTGGATTCATCTTCTTCCTCCCAGACTTTCAATGTGACCCCGATAACCTCGTGACCCTGCTCCTTCAGTAATTTGGCAGCCACGGAGCTATCCACACCCCCACTCATTCCTAAAACAACTTTTTTGGGGTCCGAGACCGGCATTAGCGACTCAACGGCTCTGTTTCTAATTTTTTTTCCAATTTTTGCTCAACCTTGGGAGTCTGGCCTTGTCCATTGGTGAGGACCTTATTGTCGATAGGCGTTTCTAATTTTGGAGCGGTACCCATATCGCACTCCCCTTGGAAATACACCCCTTCTTCCATGGCAAAGATAGGAGTATGGACATCACCAATAAGGACCGCCGGCTTCAGGAGTTGAATTTTTGTCTTCGCGGTAATCACACCCTCAATCCGGCCGCTATTCACAATGGTCCCACCTGTGATGGTCCCTTTGATCACGGCACTCTCTCCGATAATGAGAGTATCATCAATCGTGATTTCACCTTCAAAATTTCCGTCCACCCGCACCGTGCCCTCAAATTGAGCTTTGCCCTTAAAATCAACACCTTTCCCCAAAAAAGTGTAAAACTCCTGCCCAAAACCTAATTCCTTTTTCTTGTCTTTTTCACCCCACATACATCATTCCTCCTCTCATCCAGTACAGAGCCCTCAGGTGGCACGCTAGGATCTCCATGTCCAACTGGGAACCGGCCACGTAATTTTATTTGCAGAAGATCGCTTGGTCCTACTTCACCTTCACCGCTTCTTCTACCGAAATCACAAGTTTGGTCTCTTTGCCTTTTCGCTCTATTTTTTGGGGCATATTGCAGGTGCCATTAAACAGTACTCCCTCATCCATCGACAGAAGGGGAGCGGTAATTGTCCCTTCAAATACTGCTGGGGATAACAATTTGACGCGGTGCTTGGCCTCAACATCCCCCGTCAATTGTCCCTGACACGTAATAGTTCCAGCATGAATCTTGGCAGCGATGACCGCTTTTTGCCCAATAATTAAATTCCCATCGGTATAAATTTCACCCTCCAGGCGGCCATCCACTCGAACCGTGCCCTGATACCGAATGGTTCCCTTGAAGGTCACCTCTTCACCAACAAAGGCGATGATATCACCTGATTCCGGCTGACTGCCTGAAGTCACCGGACTGTCCACCACAACAGCGGCTTCCTTCTCCTGCCCCTGACTCATTTCTGCCTTCTCCTGGCTGTTTTCTGCGCTTTTATTGAAAAACATGAGTCCCTCCCTCCTCGATAACTGTGCGCTCCAATTCCTTCATACCTGACTCGATACCCGGTAAAAATAGCTCCACCATTTTCCATCATCATGATCCTTTGACATCATAAAGGAGAGCCCATGACGCACATAAGCCATCCCGTTAGATTATTCAAATTCTATTCCAAAACCAGTGAAGTAATCCGATCCAGCTCATCATCGGAAAAATAATGGATGATGACCTGCCCCCCCCTGGTTCCCGCTTTCACCTGCACTTTAGTACCCAATCGTTTTCGAAATTGCTCTTCTAGGTTGCGAAATCTATGGGGTTCCTCTTTTTTTGTTCTGGCCCCCTTATCTTTCTTTGGGCCTGCGATCATCTGCTCAATTTGCCGAACGGAGAGTTGCTCGGAAACAATCTTGCGAGCGAGCTGGAGTTGTGCTTCCGGCGTCGGTAGTCCCGCCAATACCTTCGCGTGGCCTAAGCTGATGGCCCCTGACTCAATATATTGTTGGACATCCTTAGGAAGCGAGAGCAGTCGTACAATATTGGCGATAGAGGAACGATCCTTTCCAACCGAGCGGGAAACAAGGTCCTGAGTCAGGCCAAATTCACCCATCAATCGGGAATAGGCCCTGGCTTCCTCCATGGGATTGAGGTTCTGACGCTGGATATTTTCCACCAGCGCGACCGCTAAAGCCTTTTCGTCGTTGGAATTTCTCACCATACCAGGAATGGTAGGCAGGCCGGCCATTTTTGCCGCTCGAAATCGGCGTTCCCCCGCAATCAGCTCGTACATGCCATCCCCTTTTCTCCGGACGACAATCGGCTGCAGCACGCCGTGCTCTTTGACGGATTCCGCTAACTCTTCTAATTCAGCCTCCACAAATGAAGTTCTGGGCTGATAGCGGTTCGGGAGAATCTGGTCCAGGGGAATCATGGAGACCGCCTGACCATCCTGCTCCACTTTCCAGACAAGAGTTTTTTTCTCAGGAAGCAAGGCCTGAAGCCCTTTACCCAACGCTTTCTTTTCCATTCCTCAAAATCTCCTTGGCGAGGTCAAGATATGCCTTGGCTCCACTAGACGCGGCATTATAGGACAGAACCGGCTTCCCATGACTTGGGGCTTCCGCCAACGCCACATTTCTTGGGATAACAGTCTGAAAGACTTTGTCTGCAAAAAATCCTCGAATTTCATCTTGCACCTGTCGCGAAAGATTAATTCTTGAATCATACATCGTCAACACAATGCCTTGAATAGCCAGTTCCGGATTAAATGACTCACGAATCCTTTCGACATTTCCCAATAATCGACCCAATCCTTCCATCGCATAATACTCACACTGCACCGGAACAATCAGGCCAGAGGCTGCGACAAGAGCATTGATGGTCAAGAGGCCAAAGGCCGGAGGACAATCAATGATGACAAAATCATAATCCCCAACTCCGTCCAGCACATTTTTCAGAATAGTGTGACGATCAGGGAGATTGGACAATTCGATTTCTGCCCCGACCAAATCGCCCTTTGACGCCACAATATTTAATCCATTTATACCCGTAGGTAATATTACGTCTTCAACCAAGCGTCTATCCATTAAGCATTCATAAATAGTCGCGCTTTGAGGTTCAATAGACAACCCACTGGTCGCATTGGCCTGTGGATCCAAATCAATCAATAAAACAGATTTCCCAGATAGGGCTAAAGCCGCGCAAAGATTGATTGACGTCGTGGTCTTTCCAACTCCCCCTTTCTGATTGGCAATGGCAATGGTCTGTTTCAAGAGAATTCCATAGAAAATAGGAGCAAATGTTCCACGTGGAACATGGTAATTGCCCACTCACGGTTCATATTTCAAAATAGACAAGACACGACTCCCATATTCATAGGGCAAATCATAGGAGATTTCTTCAAACACTTCCATGCCCTTGAGTCGAGAATGATTGTCAATATTTTTTGATCGAAATACAACTAGTTTTCCATTTTTTTTCAAAATACGGTCAAGGCTCGGCAAAATGTGGTCTATATTCACCCCCTTGCATAAGGCGACGTCACACTTTTCTTCATCTCCTACCATGGGGCGGAAATCTTCCAACCGACTTTGAATGACTGAAATTCTGGACAATTCGAGTTTTCCAATGATGTTATGGAGGAACGCCGTTTTATTGGATCTGGGTTCCATTAACAACACATCAAGAGCAGGCAAGGCCAGCTTGAGAGGTATACCAGGAAAACCACCACCTGTCCCAATATCAACAATTCTTCCACCCGTTTTATCGCAAAGAGCCAAATGGCCAGCCAATGAGTCGACAAACAGCAAAACGGTGCGTTCTCTGTCTGTGCGGAGACCAGTCAAGTTGATTGAACGGTCCCAACGGCACAATTCATCATAATACAGGGCAAATTTACCGAGGACTTCTTCAGAGAAGGAAAGCCCCAGCTTATGAGCGCCTTGTACGAATGGATCTATGAAATTAAAAGATTGATCGCTTTGTTCCACGTGGAACATCCATATTTATTGAAGCATAAAGTAAAAAAATTTGTTTATGACTTTTTTACCACGGAATAGGCGAACAAACCAAACCGGAGCTGGCCGGGTGAGGTAATAGGACTAGCTTGCCTTTTTATGCTTTTCCACAGCGACAAGGAGCAGTGAAATGGCTGCAGGGGTCATTCCAGAAATTCGTGAGGCCTGACCTATGGATGAAGGGCGAACTTTTTTTAATTTTTCAACAACTTCATTTGAAAATCCTTTTATATCATCATAATTAAAACTATCTGGAACATGGCGATGCTCAAGCTTTTTAAATTGCCCAATAAGTTGTTCCTGTCGCTTTATATACCCCTCATATTTGATCGTGATTTCAACAGCTTCGACCACGTCAGGGTCATCCTCGTGTGTTCCATTTAAAAATTGGGCCAAATGATGATAAGAAACCTCAGGCCTCCGCAACAGCTGCGCAAGCGATGAATTTGGTGCAACGCTTTCCATGGGAATCAAGTCATCAACACACAAGCCTGATGACTTTGGGGCTGTGGCGTGAAGTCGCCGTATCTCACGTTCAATCTTTTCCCTTTTTTGCTGAAAAGTATCAAATGTTCCCTGCGAGACTAGACCGATGCGATATCCTTCCTCCATTAAACGAAAATCAGCATTATCCTCGCGGAGAAGCAGCCGGTATTCAGCCCTAGAGGTAAACATTCGATAGGGTTCTCGCGCATCTTTTGTGATTAAATCATCAATTAATACGCCAATATAGGCCTGAGATCTGTCCAAAACCAGTGGGCTGTCACCCTTAACCTGAAGGGCAGCGTTAATCCCGGCCATAATGCCTTGTGCCGCGGCTTCTTCATAGCCCGAAGTCCCATTTATTTGGCCGGCATGAAAGAGTCCCTTGACGAGCTTCGTTTCCAAGGTCTCATGCAGTTGTCGTGGTGGAAAGTAATCATATTCAATCGCATAGCCAGGCCTGAGAAAAACCGCCTGTTCAAGACCTGGTATCGTACGGACAAATGCCTGTTGTACGTCCACCGGCAGGCTGGTAGAAATCCCATTGGGATAAAATGAGCGTGACTCAAGGGCTTCGGGTTCCATAAAAATCTGATGTCTGTTTTTGTCAGCAAACCGGACCACTTTATCTTCAATAGAGGGGCAATATCGCGGCCCTGTTGATTCAATAATTCCGCAGTACATCGGAGAACGATCAAGATTTTCCCTTATAATTCGATGTGTTTCATCATTCGTATAGGTAATGTGGCAGTGAATTTGTGGGTTGGTAAGGGTAGTGGTTCGAATGGAAAATGGTCGAGGGACCGAATCCCCCGGCTGCGGAATCATGACGTTAAAATTAATTGAATCTCGATCAATTCTCGGTGGGGTTCCTGTTTTTAATCGTCCAATTTCAAATCCGAAGTCTTTCATGCAATCCGATAGATGCTCCGCAGGTGGTTCACCGGCCCTCCCGCCGGGAAGATGATTCAATCCAATATGCAAAAGACCTTTCAGAAAGGTCCCCGAGGTCAGAACAACCGCTTTTGTGAGAATGGTATCTCCGCTATTGGTCATAACGCCATTGACGACCCCGCTCTGCGTCAGAATCCGATCAACGGTGCCTTGAATAATTGACAAATTATCCTGCCTGCCTACCGTAGCCTGCATTCGAGTGGCATATAGTTGTTTGTCACATTGGACTCGTGTGGCGCGGACGGCCGGTCCTTTGCGCATATTGAGCACGCGGAATTGAATGCCAGACTGGTCGGTATTCCATCCCATTTCTCCCCCGAGGGCATCAATTTCTTTGACGAGATGGCCCTTCCCAATACCTCCTACAGCAGGATTGCATGGCATGGTGGCGATTTTTTGTGAATCGATGGTCAACATCACCACCCTACACCCCATCCTGGCGGCTGCAAGGGCAGCTTCACACCCAGCGTGGCCACCCCCAACGACAACAATGTCACATTCCATACTCATGGTTAGTGCTCTGTATTTTTTAGGTAAAAAATGGGTAAGGATCGCTCTTACTTGCCAATGCAAAATTCTCGAAAAATTTGTTCTAAAATATCTTCATTCGTAATTGCGCCGACAATTTCTCCAAGGGAATTGAGCGCAATCCGCAATTCTAATGCGACGCATTCGGCAGAAAGCCCATCATCAATGGCTAAAATGGCGTTTTGCAAGGCCACTTCGGCATTGTGAAGTAGCGTCTTATGTCTCAGTCTTGAAACGAGCACTGAATCACCGGTTTCATATTGGCGCCCAATAGCCAAGCTTTTGATGGCTTTCTTTAAACTATCGAGTCCTTCACCGGTTAATGCGGACACCTCAACATACTTCTTCTCTCCCACCAAGCCATCCTCAGAGTTTTTTCCAGGTTGGTTGACTATATTCTGCAGTTCTTTCAGGGAAGTTTTTTCCGGCAAGTCGGTTTTATTGAGCACCATGACAGATGGTTTTTCCCTATATTTTTCAATAAAAATTACATCTTTTTCATTAAGTATTGTGCTGTAATCAAATGCCACGATCAACACATCAGCCTTTTCAATGGCCTGATTGGCTCGATTCATTCCCTCATTCTCTAATTCATCTGTGGTTTCTCGTAATCCAGCCGTATCGAAGAGTCGAATCATTATTCCTTCAACCATGATGGCCTCTTCGAGAACATCACGTGTGGTCCCAGGAATATGAGACACAATAGCTCGATTGGTTCCAAGTATGCCATTTAACAAACTGGACTTTCCCACATTGGGTCGCCCAACAATGACCGTGCGAATACCCTCACGAATCATTCGGCCTTCTTCTGCGGACGCCAACAGTTGTAATATTTCTCCCAAGACTTCCTGTGTATTGTGCTTCAGTTCGCTCTGGTCAATAAACTGGATATCGTCTTCTACAAAATCCATTCCGGCTTCCAAATGAGCAACAAGTTTCACGAGACGGTCCCGTTGATGTTGTATGATCATAGATAGCCGCCCCTGCAGATGTTCTTGAGCCATTTTCAAACTCTGAAGAGAGTTGGCTCTTATGGTATCTAAGACCCCTTCCGCTTGGGTCAAATCCAACCGCCCGTTCAAAAAACTCCGCTTAGTAAATTCCCCAGGTTCAGCCAACCTGGCGCCAGCCTGAATTAACGCTTCGCAAATGGCATTCACAATCACCGGTCCTCCATGGGCATGCACTTCTACAACATCTTCTCCTGTATACGATCGTGGAGCTCGCATCGTCACGACCAGCACCTCATCCAATACTGTGGGAATCTCTCTTTCAACAATTTTCCCAGTTTGAATAGGATTCCAAATAAATTGGCCCAGGTACAACTGGTAGGGCTTGATCTGTTCAAGGGGTTTACCCGAGCGTAATCGAAGAATACTTGAGGCGACGGGAAGGGCGTGAGCGCCACTTACTCGAACGATCCCCACACCCCCTTCTCCCATAGGGGTAGCCACGGCACAGATGGTGTCGTCCAAAGAGCCCATAACTTAGATAGAGGCAGAGGATTAGGGTTTAGAGGAAGGACCCGAGGGAGGTGACGAACGTTTCTTTTTCCCAGACTCCACACCGGATTCGCTTCCTTTTGGAGAATGATCCGTCGTCCCACCTCTCGGCTTTTTCAAAATATATCTATCGGTCACAAATTGCTGAGTCACGGTTAGCACGTTATTGGTCACCCAATATAACACCAAGCCTGCAGGAAAGGTCACGAATAAAAAGGTCAACCCTACAGGTAAGATCATCATCATTTTCGCCTGCGTGGGATCCATGGTGGTGGGCATAATTTTTTGTTGGACGACCATAGAGATCCCCATCAGCACAGGCAGCACGTAGTACGGATCTTGAACAGAAAGGTCGGTAATCCACAGCATAAACGGGGCCTGCCGGAGGTCGATGGTCATATACAAAATATTAAAGAGGGCAACAAACACCGGCATCTGCAACAGCATTGGGAGGCATCCACCTACAGGATTCACTTTATGCTCTTTGTAGAGCTTCATCAGCTCTTGGTTGAGTTTTTCTTTGTTATCTTTAAGTTTTTCCTGAAGGGCAAGGACCTTGGGTTGAATGGTTTGCATCCCTTGCATGGACTTGTAGCTTTTGTATTGCAAGGGAACAAATAACAATTTAATCCCTAAGGTCAGTAAAATAATGGCCACACCATAGTTATGGGTATAGTCATAGATGAAACGTAAAACTGAAAACAGCGGCTTCGCCACTGCTTTCACAATGCTCCAACTGCCATAAATAAACCATCCAAAATCGATGGTGTCTTCCAACCCAATCTCAAAAGATTTAAGGACATCGTATTGTTTGGGTCCAGCGTACAACCTTGTCTTATGGACTTGTTCACCTGATCCCCCCGGAAGAGACATGCCAGCCGAGACAACCCTTTCGTTTTCAAGCTTAGAAAACAGGCTATTGGCATTTTCCGGGATAAATACACTCATGAAGTATTTATCCTGAAGGGCCAGCCACCTGACAGGACCATCGCGACTCAGTGTCGGAGCATCCGCATCTGGAGACTTTTTTTCCAATTCCTCCCCGATCATCCAGGCAGATCCCAACAACCCAATAAATCCTTGACCCCATTCCACTACCCCAAAATTGGTGCCCAAAAGCACAGCAAGGTCCCCTGAAATCCCCCGAGTGCGAATAATGATATCCACCACATAGGAATCGTAATGGAATGTAAGTTCTTTTTGGACCCACAGGTCGGAGTCGGAAGACGCATGGGTTAAAATGACTTTACCGGTAGGATGCCCTTCATCTAATGCTGTAAAATCTTTTTGGACTAGAAACTTCCCTTGACGAAGACGCTGGGTCTCCACTTCATTGCCTTTGACTTGGACACTGAGCGGCCCGGGAAACTGGCCATTAGAATAGACCAATTCAACAGGAACATTTTCCCCTGTCTGGGTTAAAAATTTCTTTAACTCCCAGGAGGTCAAGACTCCCCCCTGGCCAGAAATACCAACTCGAAAAAGAGGCGTTTCAACTATTACAAGTTCCTCAGTTAAGAATGGCTCATCAGAAGGAAAAGAGGAAGATATGGAATGGGGCTCAGATGAAGAAGAGGGTGAGATCTCCGCTTCAGCCCCTGTCGTCGGCAAACTTGAGGTGAGTTCTTGATCGATGATCGGACTGGTAGAGAAAGGAGAGTACCCCAACTCCTTCAGGAGCAGGTCATACCCAAAAATAATTCCTAAGGAAAGAACAAGGAAAAGGACGACGCGCTTTTCCATTTTTCTAACTCGTGAGTCCCATTAAAGCTGTTGGTAATTGAAAATCAAACGGAGGCAGAATATTCAGAGTTCAGGGAACCGGATCCAGCCCCCCAGGATGGAATGGATGACACTTGAGAATTCGACTAGCCATTAATACCAGACCCTTAATCGCGCCATGCTTGTGGATAGCCTCTAAGCCATAATGAGAACATGTTGGTTCAAAACGGCAACAGATTCCCATAAATGGGGAAACCACATATTGATAGACTGCAATAGCTTTTCTCAAAACTGAAGATATCATTTTTTATAAGTTAAAGAAGCCCTACTTGGGTTAATGCGCCCTTCCAGGACTCCCCAATCTCCTGAAACCTCACTCCCAAAACCTTGACCTTGGGGTAGACGATGCAATGAAAACCACGCGTCATACCAGATTGCGACCCTCTAACGAGTTCACGAAATATCCGCTTAAGCCTATTTCTCGTCACGGCTTTGCCCACTCTTCGTCCTACCACGATTCCTATCCGTGAAAGTTCATGATCGGGGACACGGCTAACTAGGAGCGTAAAAAATGGGGTTCGCATGACAGACCCATTCGCCTTCACCCCATCATATTCATATTTTTTCTTTAAAAAAAACGGGAAGCCCTCCCCTTACTCATCAGAAACCGTTAGGCGGGACCGGCCCTTCTTCCGTCGGCGGGCAAGAATCTTTCTCCCATTTTTAGTGCTCATGCGTTTCCTAAACCCATGATCTCGTTTTCTCTTTAAATTAGAGGGCTGTCGAAAGGTCATTGACACGGCGTTGTTCTCCTTTTAGCCATTTTCTTATGAACTCGCCATTTTATGGCCGGAAAGATTAAGAGTCAAACAAATTTTATTCATATCTGAACACAATACCCCATTGATTCGTTGACTGGATTCTGGCGGAAAGATATAGTCGGATTCTCTTTTCCCCAACATTTTCTTCAACAGAACAGGGCTTTCCGTGTTGCGCTCCATTAAGGGTCTCAAGGACATTTTGCCTCAACAAACCCCTCAATGGCGCTACATGGAAACATTAGCCCACACCCTTGCCGCCCAGTCCGGATTCTCTGAAATACGTATTCCGATATTCGAGTCCACAGAACTCTATGCCAGGAGTATTGGAGGAGCCACTGATATTGTAGAAAAGGAAATGTATACCTTTCCTGATCGAGACGGGAGTTCTCTCACATTACGTCCTGAGGGAACGGCTGGTGTAGTGAGAGCAGTGTTGGAACATCATCTCCTTGAATCCCCTTCTACCCGAAAACTGTATTACCTTGGCCCTATGTTCCGTCATGAACGCCCGCAAGCCGGACGCTACCGCCAATTTCACCAATTTGGGGTTGAAGCGTTGGGGACCGAAGATCCCTTTATGGATGTCGAGGTGATTGCCCTTTTATGGAGATTCTTTTGTTCGCTGGGACTTAAAGATCTCACTTTGCACATAAATTCAATCGGCAATCCTCAAGACCGTGAAAACTATATTCAGGAACTTAAACAGTTTATTTCCCCTAAATTAGGGGTGATTTGCGGCAACTGTCAACGTCGATATTCCACGAATCCCTTACGGATTCTTGACTGTAAGGTTCCGATTTGTCAGGAAGCTACCCAGGACGCTCCAACACTTTTCGACCATCTTTCACTAGAATCAGCCTCTCATTTTCAAAGTGTCCTCGATGGACTGACTTCTATAGATATCCCTTTTTCCTTAAATTACAGATTAGTTCGAGGTTTGGATTATTACTCCCGAACGACATTTGAAATTACCTCGCCGCACTTAGGAGCTCAGAGCACAATTGGGGCTGGAGGCCGCTATGACGGATTAGTCGCCTTACTCCAAGGTCCTTCCACCCCTGCTATTGGCTTTGCGGTTGGACTAGAAAGAGTCGCTCTTCTTCTTCCTGAACAAATAACCTCTCCTGAAACGCCCTTATTTTTTGTGGCTGGATTTGGAAAAGAGGCCAAGCCTTTAGCTTTCAACCTTCTTCATGAACTGAGAGAGGTAGGGATACGGGCAGACACAGACTATAAAAGTGTTAATCTCAAATCTCTCCTTCGGTCCGCGGATAAACTTGGAGCCAGTTATGCCATTATTCTCGGAGACGATGAAGCCCGTTCTGAAACCGCCATTATCCGCGGACCGAAGGAGAGATTTGAG
>Ga0224497_10000697_pt1 | contig 22824 bp, 22 predicted proteins | sample SF_Jul11_sed_USG_4_FD_167970 | JGI IMG/M metagenome (GOLD analysis project Ga0224497, IMG submission 167970) | Sediment microbial communities from San Francisco Bay, California, United States - SF_Jul11_sed_USGS_13 | ecosystem: Environmental > Aquatic > Marine > Sediment | place: USA...
AAACCATTGGAGTAGATCCGGATCACCGCGCGGCTCGCCGAGAGGGTCACGCCGTGGCGGGCCGGTCCCGGTCGCTCGAGGAACGTGGAATCGGTCACGCCCTCGAACACCGCGCGCAACGTGCGCTGGTCGAACTCGAGACGAACGCGGCTGCCACGGAACAGCGCGGCGGTGCGCGCCTGGTGGTAGAAGAGCGCGAGATCGCGCGCCGCTCGCTCCGCTGCGAGCCGGTCGCTCCATGCCGAGAACCGCGGAGCGGCAATCACGAGCAGTGTGCCAATGATCGCCACCGCGATGAGTAGCTCCAACAATGTGCTGCCTCGCATGGCCGCACGATGGTCCATTGGCCGCCAGGGGTCGTACTCCGGTTGGTGCGGTCGGGTGCGAAAACGCGCACCTGGGATCAGCCCTTGCCGGTCGGTGGGCGCACGTCCATACTAGGCATGCTTCTCGCTGTCGGTTCCTGACGGGCGAACGGAAGGAAGACATCCATGGCCGCACTCGGCGGAGGATCGGAGCGCGATCCTCTCCTCAACTTGAGAGAGTACCGCCGCTTGGCGCCCTGGAACCTCCGCGATCTGGCCGCACTCACCGCCGCCATGCTCGACGCCGCCGGCGTCAGACCTATCAACGCGGCGGCGAGTGCGCATCCTTCGGAGCGCACCATCCGCTTCTACGTGACGCGCAGCCTGGTGGCGTCGCCCGAAGGGCGCGGCACAGCCGCAACCTACGGCTACCGCCACCTGCTCGAGATCCTCGCCATCAAACTCCGCCAGATGGAAGGCGGCACGCTCGCCGCCATTGCCGAGGAGCTGCGTACTACGACGGGCGACGTGCTCGAGCGCCGAGTGGCGGCCAGCCTTGGTCCCGGCCTTCCACCTCCGACCATGCTCCCGCTGTATGCTGGCAAGGAGCAACCGCGCGGCCGGGCCGGGCAGGTGCTGCGCGTCCCGCCGCCCGAACCCCCCGAGCAGGCCGAACGGTCGTCGGCCATGTGGCGCCGGCTCCCGGTGACGGAGGGGATCGAGCTGCACGTGCGCGACGATCACGCTTTGGCAAGCGAGGCCGAGCTGCAGCGGCACGTCGCCGAAGCCGTACGACTGGCGATACACCGGCTACTCTCGCCGTCGCGGCCGCTGGCGCCCCGGCCGGCCGCGCGGGCCGCAACCGAACGGACCGAGCACCACGCGTAGCAGCCGCATGCTGCCGTGACCTGATACCGCAACTCGGAGTACATCATGACCTGGGTCTTCCTCATTGTCCTCGTCGCCGTGGTCATCTGGGGCATCTCGGCGTACAACCTGCTGATCCGGCTCAAGGGCGAGACGCTCAACGCATGGAAGCAGATCGACGTCCAACTCAAGCGGCGGCACGACCTGATCCCGAACCTGATCGAAGCGGTGAGGGGAGCGATGGAATTCGAGAAGGAGACGCTCGAAGCCGTGATTCAGGCGCGCAACCAGGCAGTGAAGATCCAGGCCAACGCCAGCCCGACGGGCGGTGTGCAGCAGCTGGCCGCCGCGGAAGCCGCGCTGTCATCGGCCCTCGGCAAACTCAACGTGGTCGTCGAGCGCTACCCCGACCTCAAGGCCACCACCAACGTGGGCCAATTGCAGGAAGAGCTGACGTCGACCGAAAACCGGGTGGCGTTTTCGCGGCAGCTGTACAACGACACGGCCACGAACTACAACGTCAAGCAGCAGCAGTTCCCGTGGAACCTGATCGCGGGCCTGGCGCGGGCCGAACAGGTCGAACTGTGGGAACTGGCCGACGACAAGGAGCGTGAGGTGCCCAAGGTCGACTTGTCGTTCAAGCCCAAGCAGTGAGCGAACAGAATCTCTTTGCGCAACAACGTGCGAATCGCCGCCGCTCGACCGTCCTCGTAGCGATCTTCCTCGCGTTCTTTGCGTGGATCGGGTTCGGCGGCGATCTCGCATACTATCTGGGCACGAGCGGCGCTCCGCCCACCGCATATCATCACACCATCCCCTGGTTCGGCATCGGCGCCACGCTGCTCGGCGTGGGCATGACGTGGTTCGCCTGGAAGCGCGGCCCGAAACAGGTGTTGTGGGCCACCGGCGCGTGGCAGCTGTTGGAGGCGAGCAGCGACAAGGAAAAGCAGCTGGTCAACGTGGTCGAGGAAATGGCGATCGCGTCGGGGCTGCGAAAACCCAAGATCTGGATCGTGCCGGACCCCGACCCCAACGCCTTCGCCACCGGCATCGCGGAAACGGACGCCCACTTGGCCGTGACCGAGGGACTGCTCACCGCCCTCAACCGTGACGAACTGCAAGCCGTCGTGGCGCACGAGATGGCGCACATCCGCAACTACGACGTCAAGCTGATGACCCTGCTCGCCGCACTCGTCGGGGTGATCGCCCTCATCTCCGACGGGGCGTGGCGCGTGATGCGGTACGGCGGGTTTCGCGGCGGGCGCGGCGGACGCGGCGGGGGCGGGGGCGGGGGCGGGGGAAAGAAAGGTGGAGCGGGTCCGCTGGCCCTGGTGGTGCTCATCGTGTGGCTGATCACGCTGCTCCTGGCACCACTCGTCTCGCAACTCCTGGCACTCGGCGTGAGCCGCAAGCGGGAGTTCCTGGCCGACGCCACCGGCGCACAGTTCACGCGCAACCCGGCGGCCCTGGCCTCTGCGCTCCGCACCATCGAAAACGCGGCGGCCCCCACCAAGGCCATCAAGCGGGGCACCGCGCACCTCTGCATCGCCGACCCCATGGGCCGCAAGCTCAGCTCCAAGCAGGGCATGTTCGCCAACGCGTTCGCCACCCACCCGCCCATGGCCGTCCGCATTGCCCGGCTCAAGGCCATGGCCTACCAGTACGAAAAGACCGGAGTCCTCCCCGAGGGGGTCTGATCCTCTCCCCGCGCGATTGGCTGCTCCTGGTAGTGGCGGCGCTCCTCACCGCCGGCCTCACGCTGTGGACCGTCCGCCGCACGCGCCGGGCCATCCGCCACTGGTTCGACCGCGCCGTCCTGCGCGCCGTGCATCAGTTCCGTGTCCGGCTCGACCGATACAAGCTCGTGAGCCGACGCGCGATCCGAGAGGAGTTATTGCACGACGCGGTGGTCAAACAGGCCATGGACGCCCACGCCGCCGAGCACCACATGGAGGAGCGTGCGGTCCGTACCAGCGTCGAGCGATACATCAGCGAGATCGTGCCGCAGTTCAACGTGCTCTCCTACTACAAGTTCGGCTACAACTTCGCCCGCGTGTTCATCAATCTCCTGTACCGGGTGGAGAGCGACTACGTCGATCGGCAGGCGATCCACTCCATCCCCCGTACCGACGTGGTGGTGTATCTCGTCAACCACCGCTCCAACGCCGACTACGTGGTGGTCGCCTACGTCCTGGCCCGAGCCGTGAGCATCAGCTATGCGGTGGGCGAGTGGGCGCGGGTATGGCCGCTCGAATACGTGTTCAAGTCGTTCGGCGCGTATTTCGTGCGCCGCGGCTTCCGGGACTCGCTCTACCACACGGTGCTCAGGCGATACGTGCAGCTGATTACCCGCAACGGCATCACCCAGGGCATCTTCTTAGAGGGAGGCCTGAGCCGAGATGGGCGGTTCCGTCCGGCGAAGATCGGATTGCTGGATTCCATCGCCACCGCGTTGCCCGAGCTTGACACCGGACAGGACATCAAACTCGTGCCGGTCGCGCTCAACTACGACCGCGTGCTCGAGGACCGGCATCTCACCCACGAGTTGCTGGAGCGCACCGACCGGCCCGGTCGGATTCGTCAGCTGGTCGGGGTGCTGCATTACCTGTCGTGGAACGTGTTGCGGTTCGTTACCGGGAACCTGCGCCGCTACGGGCGCGTGCACGTCACCTTCGGGACACCGGTGTCACTGCGCGCATGGCTCGCCGCCCATCCCGGCACGCTGGACCTCCCCAAGGACGAGCGTCTCCCGCGGATCCAGGCACTCGCCGACGAGATGCTCGGGCACATTGCCGGCATCATCCCCGTGACGCCGGTACCGCTGGTCGCCGCGGCGATCCTGGCGGTGGGAGAGACGGCCATCGATCGCGACCACCTGCTGGAGCGCATCGATGCGCTGCGCGACGAAATGCTCCGCCGCGGAGCGAATCTCGTTCATCCCGAACGCACGCCCGACATGATCTTGGATCGGGCATGGCGCACGCTCAGGATGCGACGGCTGGTGGTACGGCACGGGCGGACGTACGTCGTGCTCCCCAAACAGCGCCCGCTCCTGGAGTACTATGCCAACTCGCTGGAGCATCTCTTACCCGAGCGATCGTACGCATCGGTGATGCACCCGGCGCACGAGCCCGACCGCGATCTGCCGAGCCTGGGTCGCTGGCGGCGCGCCCCACGCTCGTGACGGCTCCGGCTCGCCCAAGCTCTTAGGTTTCCGTCCATGCCCTCGACCCTTCCGCTCGACATCCCGGCCCTCACCGTGGGCAGCCGCGTCCAGGATTCGTTCCTGGTCGTGGACGTCGAGGTCCGTACCCAAGCGAGCGGCGACCCGTTCACGATTCTCACGCTTGGCAACGCCACCGGCCGGATCGCTACCGAGCCGTTCTGGTCGGAGCGGGCCGGAGAGGTGGCGGGACTGGCACGCGGCCACGTGGTGCAGGTGGTGGGCGAGGTGGCGACCTATCGCGAGCGGCGGCAACTCAGAGTGGTGTCGATCCGGCATCTGCCGAGCGCGTCGGTGGACTTTACGCTGCTACTCCCGTCCGTCGCGTCCATCGATCGGTATTGGGAGATCCTCGACAGTTGGCGCCGTCAGATCGAGAAGCCTCGTCTCAGGGCGGTGGTGGATCTGTTCTACGAGGAGGACGTGTTCCGCCAGCGATACGAGCAGTGTCCCGCGGCCGTGTTCGGGCATCACGCGCAGTTGGGCGGGTTGCTCAAGCACACCGCCGAGGTGGCGGCCATCGGGCGGACCATCGCGCGGGCGTCGGGGGCCGATCAGGAGCTGGTGTTCGCCGGCGTGTTGCTGCACGACATCGGCAAGCTCGAGGCGTATCGCTGGGACGGGATGTTCGAGCACACCGAGATGGGCCGCATGCTGGGCCACGTGGTGTTAGGGGCGTTGATGCTGGACCGCCGGTTGGCCGAAGAGGCGACGCCGCCGTGCACGCCCACCGAGCGGGACATTCTCTTGCACCTGATCCTGTCACATCACGGTCGGCTCGAGTTCGGGAGCCCCATCCTCCCGATGACGCTCGAGGCCGAAGTGCTGCACTGGGCGGACAACGCCAGCGCCAAGACCGCGTCGATGGGCGAGGCCCTGGGGGACGACGCCAACTTCCCCGACGGGCTCATGTCGGTGAGCCAGCGGATGCTCGACCATCGCCGCTTGTGGCGCGGTACGAGTGACTGGGGGAAGAAGGAGAGCGAGTGAACGACCTCCACGTCGTGTTCGGGGCGGGTCAGGTGGGAAGCCGGCTGGCTGGGCTGCTGCGTACCAAAGGAAAGCGCGTCCGCATCGTCCGCCGGTCGGCCGGCGCGGCGGGCGCCGGCATCGAGGTGGTGTCTGGGGATGCCGCCGACGCCGAATTCTGCCGCACGGCAACCGCGGGCGCCGCGGCGGTCTATCACTGCATGAACCCCGCGTACGACACCGCGCTGTGGGCGCGGTTGGTGCCGCTGTGGGCCGAGAACCTGCTCGCCGCGTCGGGTGCCGTCGGCGCCCGACTCGTGGTGCTCGACAACCTCTACATGTACGGCCGCCCCGCGGCGCCGATCGACGAAGACACGCCGTTCGCACCACGCAGCACGAAGGGCGAGATCCGCGCACGCGCCTCCGATACGCTCTTCTCGGCGCACGAGCGGGGCGACGCCCGGGTGGTCGTAGGACGCGCTTCCGATTTCTACGGGCCGGGCGGCGTGGGCACGCACTTCGCTGACCGGTTCTGGCAGCCCGCACTGGCGGGCAAGACCGCGCGCATGTTGCTCGACCCCGACGTGCCGCACTCCTACAACTACATCCCGGACGTCGCCACCGGGCTTGCCACCCTCGGCCTCGCGGCGGACGACGCCCTGGGACGGGTGTGGATGCTCCCGGTCACGCCGGCCACCTCGGCCCGGGAACTGGCCCAGCATTTCTCCGAGGAGTTAGGCAGAGAGATCCGCGTAGCGAAGACGCCGCGCGCGATGGTGAAACTCCTCGGCCTGTTCATGCCGATCGTGAAGGAGATCGGCGAGATGCTGCATCAGTGGGACGGCCCGTTTCTCGTGAACGACCGCCGGTTCCGCGAGCGGTTCGCGGTGGAGCCCACGCCGATGGCCGACGCCGCGCGGGAGACCGTGGCGTGGGCCACGCGGGAGTACGCGACGGCGTGATGCACCGCCATCGGAGCGCTATGATACGGAGCAACGCGATTTCAGACCCGCGGTTGGCAAGGAAGATCGTGGTCACGCTCACCTGCAGCCTCGCGCTCGCGTGCGGACGTGGTGACGGAGAGACGGGCGGGCAGCGCCCGGTGGATTCGGTACTCCGTGCGTCCGCTCCCGCCGTGATGACGTCGGGGGTAGCCGACACGGCACCACTCGGCTCACGGGGTCAGCGTGACGTGAGTGCTATCAGTATCGTGTTCTCGTCGGACGCGAGCGGCGCACTCGGAGAGTTCATCGCGACCTTGCTGATTGCCGACGACCAGGGGCGGCGCACCGGCTTCGACGTCGCGAGCGGGGACACGCTGCAGGAGATCCCACGCGCCTGGTACGGCGACGAGGTGATCGAAGACCCGGTGGAAGAGGGTTCGGGTATCGCGACACGCACCATCGAGATCATGTCGCCGGCGGGGGGGACCTACACGCTCAGCGTCCACGCGACGGGAGGGGGGACGTACGACCTGTCGATCCGGGGCTACAACACCGCCGCGGAGCCGTCGACACGGGCGTTCAGGACCGTTACGATCGAGGCGGGCGCGACTCACTCGTACGTCATTGCCTTCGACCCTGTCTCGGGGATCGCCGTCTCAGCCCCGGGGCGATAGAGGCTCGCCCACCTCGGGTGTCGCCGGCTATCTTGCTTCCCACCTCCCGACCAGGACATCCCCCATGCGATTCAAATTTCTCACTGTCGCCGTCCTGCTGGCGCTCCCGCCTGCCCTTGTAGCCCAGGACTCGAGCGCCGACTACACCGAGACCTACCAGCAACACGCCCTCGAGATCTTCCGGACGAGCATCGGGTACCGCACCGCCGCCTCGCACGGCCAGGTGCCCGCGCTGGCACGCTATCTGGCGGACCGGTTCCGGGCCGCCAGCTTCCCCGCGGACGACATTCACGTCCTGCCGCTCACGACCGCCGACGGAGAGGAGACCGCCAGCCTGGTGGTCCGCTACCGCGGGGACGGCTCGTCGGGCCGGCGACCGATCCTGTTGTTGGCGCACATGGATGTGGTCGATGCCCTGCGGGAAGATTGGGAGCGCGACCCGTTCACGCTGATCGAGGAGGACGGCTACTTCTTCGGCCGGGGCGCCACGGACGACAAGTTCGGCGTTACCATGCTGACGACCACGTTCCTCCGCCTCAAGAACGAGGGTTTCGTTCCCACCCGGGACCTCGTTCTCGCCTTTAGCGGTGACGAGGAAACCGGCATGCTCACGGCCCGCGACCTCGTCACGACGCATCGGGCGCTCACCGATGCGGAGTTCGCGCTCAATGCCGACGCCGGCGGCGGTGTGTTGGGCGACGACGGCCGGCCGCTCCGGTTCCTGGTGCAGATGTCGGAGAAGACGTATGCGACGTTCGAGCTGACGGTGACGAATCCCGGCGGACATTCCTCCACGCCGCGCACGGACAACGCCATCTATGAACTGGCCGCGGTCATCGCCAACATCCAGGTGTACCGGTTCCCGGTGCGCGTGAACGACGCGACCCGCCGGTACTTCGAGGCGGTATCACGTATCACCCCCGGGCCGATGGGAGATGCGATGGCACGTCTGGCCGCTGATCCGACGGATTCGCTGGCGGCCGAGGTGCTGTGGCACGAGCCCGAGCAGGTGGGGATCACGCGCACCACCTGCGTCGCGACCATGCTCCGCGCGGGCCATGCCGAGAACGCCTTGCCCCAGTCGGCGACGGCGACGGTGAACTGCCGGATCTTCCCGGGCGTGGAGGTCGCAGACGTCGAGCAGACGCTGCGGCGGGTCGCCGGGAATCCGGGGGTCCGTATCCGTGTGCTCGACGAGCCCCTGCCGAGTCCGGCCTCGCCGCCGCGCGACGACGTGATGGCCGCCGCTACACGCGGCGTGGAACGCATTCACCCCGGCACGCCGGTCATCCCGTTCATGGCACCCTACGGGACCGATGGAAAGGAAGTGCGGCGGGCCGGCATCCCCACCTACGGGGTCATGGGCCTCTTCATCAAGGACAGCGACCAGTTCGCGCACGGCCTGAATGAACGGGTCTCGGTGCGCGCGTTCTACGACGCGCTGGAGTTCTGGCACACGGCGATCACGGAGTTGGCGGGACGGGCGGCGATCCCGTGATCCCGGGGCGGGCGGGTGTCACGTCGCGATGGCCCCGCCCGCCGCTCGCTACTTCATCAACATCCGCTCGAGGAATTCCGCCGTCGCCTTCCCGACGGCCACGACGTTCGCCCAGCGCATGAAGTGATGCGTGTCATCGGGGATCACGAGGGTCTCGTGCGGGATCCCGTGTTCCTCCAGGCGGCGCACCAGGTCCGTGCTCTGCGAGAACCGAACGTTCCGGTCGTCGTCGCCGTGGATCACCAACACGGGCGAGCGCCACGTGGCCATGGACGACACCGGTGACGACTGCCACGCCACCTCGAGCCCGCGTTCGGCGTCGGGCGCGATCTCGTAGCCGTCACGCTCGGTGTAGCCGCGCCCGACCGTCAAGTCGTGCACGCCGTGGATATCCACCCCGGCGGCGAACAGCTCGGAGTCGCGCGCCAGTGCCAGCGCGGTGAGGTACCCGCCGTACGAGCCGCCGTAGATGCCGATCCGCGTGCCGTCCACCTGCGGTAACGTCCGCAGGAACTCGCCCGCGGCCTTCACGTCCAGGTATTCGGCGGCACCCTGCCGGCCCGCGTCCGGCGGCCGATGGAACTCGTACCCGTAGCCGATGCCGAGCCGGTAGTTGACCGCCAGCACCACGAACCCTCGGCTCGCGAGGTACTGGTTCACCGCGTAGGCGTTGGAGTAGTAGTCGGAGTAGTGCCAGCCCAGGAGCATCTGCCGCGGCGGGCCGCCGTGCACGAACACCACGGCCGGTTTCCGCGCGGGGCCGCCACGCGGCTCGAACAGCTGACCGTGCACCGTCACATTGTCCGACGCGCGGAAGATCACCTGGGTGGGCACCACCATGCGCTCCGTAGGGAAGTCCGCCGGGATCCGGTCGGCGCCGAGCGTGCGCGCCGCCCCACCGGCGAACGGCATCACCGCGGGGAGCGGCGGCCGCTGCGCCGTGGCGCCGATGAACGCGAGCGTGCGCATGTCGCCGGTTACCACCGGCGTCCACTCGAGCCCCGCGCCCGGCGTGACGACCTCCGGCGCCTGGCGGTCCACCGGCGCCTTCACCACGTGGCGCCGGTCGATGTCGAGCGGATCGGTGCCGGCGTTGCCCGCGAAGAGGAGCCAGCGACGGTCGGGCGAGAGGCTGATGTACTCCGCCATGTACTCGCCCGGCGTCAGGAGCAGCGGCTCACCACCCGTGTCCGCGATCGAGTAGAGGTGCGGCCAGCCGTCGTGATACGACAGGAACACGATCCTTCCCGCCGCCGCCCAGTGGAGGTTGGTGCCGCCGTGGGTGGACGGCACCGAGCCGCGCAGCGTCTCCGGCGCGTTCCACAGCCGGCGACCTGCACCGGACACGACGTCGGCGGTACGGATCTCCCATGCGCGGTGGCGTTGGCTCAGGATCGAGTCCGGCGCGCCGCCTCCGCCGGGTTGCCGCACGTAGGCGATGCGGGTGCCGTCCGGCGACCAGCGCGGCGAGCGGTCGCGGCTGAACGACGGCTCGAGCCACCGGATGGGTGTGGCCGAATCGGTGACCACCCCGATGAACGCGTGATCCCCGCGCGACGACACGAACGCGAGCCGAGTGCCGTCCGGCGACCATTCCGGATCGCCGTTGCTGCCGCGCGCGGTGAACAGTCGCGTGGCGGGAGCCGAGCCGTCGATCGGCGCGGTCCAGATCTGCCCGCCTTTGACGAACGCCACCTTATCACTCGTCGGCGCGATGACCGGCAGCTCGCCGTCGCCCAGGACTTTCGGCTCGCCGCCCGCGAACGGCACGCTCAGGATCTGCACCGTTGGGGGTACCGGACTGAACGTCGGATTCACGGTCACGTGATCGTCCCAGTTGGATCCGTGATCGCCGCCGCGCACGTACACCACCCAGCGGCCGTCCGGTGAGATGGCGATGCTGGTCAGCTCCTGGCCGTCGTCCGCCAGGTACTCCGTGAGGCGCCGTGCGGTGAATTCCGGCCCCTCGGCCACGTAGATGTTGCGCCGGCCCTGCTCGTTGAACGTCCAGGCGAGCCTGGCACCGGTGGCCGCGGCGGTGAGGCCCGAGGGAAACGGGTAGGACCGCACCTGCTCGAGCGAAAACGCGCTGGGCGCGGGGCGCTGGGCGCTGGCGGGCGGACCGATGAGGGCTGCGGTGAGAATGACGAAGGCAAGATGTCGGGGCATGGAGCGCACACTCCGAAAGACGTGAACGCTCACGAATGTAGGCGTGGCGGAGTGAGCGAGCCAGCGAGGCGGTCGAGCTCGTCGTGAATGGCCCGGAGCAGCGCGCGCGTGGTGGCGCCATCGGTCGCGGTCTCGAGCAGGGCGAGCGCGCAGCGCACCGCCTCCAGACCGTTCTCCGCATCGCGCCGTCGAGCGAGGTGCCGAGCCTCGAAAGTGGCGGGGATGGTGTACCACGGAGCCATGCGGTACCATGGAGTGCCGACCGCGAGAGAGCGATACCACTCGCGCACGGGTGGGGTCAGAAAAATGGCGTACCGTTTCCTGCCGCATACCGCTGACATCAAGGTCGCGTTCGAGGCCGAGTCGCTGGACGCGCTACTGATGGACGGACTCGTGGTACTCCGCTGGTTGCTGGCGGGAGAGTCCCCGGTGGAATCCCGTGAGCGCCGGGCCCTCGTGGTCACCGCCGTCGAGCCGGCCGAGCTGTTTCTCGGGTTTCTGCGGGAGGTGCTCTTCCTCCATGCCACCGACGGCTTTCTCCCCGCCGATCTCGAGTTCGCGTCCGTTACGGAGTCCGCGGTCGAGGGCACGCTGCTCGGCGAGCCATTCGACTCGGAACACCACGAGCATCAGCCGGAGGTGAAGGCGGTGACGCGCCACGGGCTGGTGGTGGAGCGGGGAGACGGGATGTGGACTGCCGAGGTGGTGTTCGACGTGTAGGTAGGCGGTTGGGCGGTTAGGCGGTTGAGCGGTTGAGCGGTTGAGCGGTTAGCCAACTCGGCGCTCATCGCCGACGGAAAATTGGATGCGGAAGCGGTGATCGATGGCATGCGTCGACAGAGTCCTGCACCTCCGGGGACCTGTTCCGCGGAGCGCTACAGCACCGCCGTCACCGTGGCGCTCGGGTTGCCCTCGCCGGCGCGGTTCACGGCGAGCACGCGGTAGTTGAGTTCCGTGCCGCTTTCCTGGTTGTAGAGCGTGATGGCGGGTTCGACGGTGGAGCCCACGTCGCGCCACGGCCTCACTGGGCGTACGTGGTCGTCCACCAGACTGACCGGCGCACTCGCCGCGGTCGGCGGATCGGGTGGGGAATGCGGGGGCGGGATACCGTAGACGACGGGGACGACGCGCGCAGCGTCGCATCGGGGACACACCTGGGAACGCCATGCGACATGACGGAGCGCCGCCTCGGCCCTTCAGGAGCGCCTCCAATATCGGGAGTCGCGGTGGCGGCAGCAAGAAGTGGATCGCCGGTTGCGACGTCGGATTTTGCACGGGGATACGCGATCGCCGCCGTGCCCTGGAAGTCTACCTGGTGCAGAAGGGGGACGGGCGTCGTCTGGCAGGGGCATAGCCCTGGCGAGCGGGCAGGCTTCAGCCGACCTTCCGAGGTGAGGCGCCCGGCCTGGATCCGAGTCCGTTCGCCGGACGGCGTAACCCGCGAGCCGAGCGCGCGCGGCTCAAGCGCTGATCGTTAGCTGGCCGCAGGGAAGGTCCCATGCGAGAAGGGTTGGTCACGGCAACACTGGTTTCCGTGTACGACCGCGTCGCGGCGCGCTACGACCTGCAACATGGCCTGCTGACTGCGCACAGCGATCAGCGTGGACGGCGGCTGGTGGTGGCCAAGGCCGTACGCGAGGCCGACACGATCCTGGACTGCGGTGCGGGCACCGGATCTTCCGCACTCTTGGCGGCTCGCAGGGCGGGTGCTCGCGGGCGCGTCACGCTCTTCGACCTCAGCCGCGCCATGTTGCACGTGGCCAGGGAACGCGCCGAGGCAGCCAGCGGCACCGCACCCATGACGTTCGGCGTCGGTGACCTCCTCCACCTTCCGTTTGCCGACGGCACGTTTGACGTCGCGCTGTCAACGTACAGCCTGTGTCCGGTCTCGGATCCGGTCCGGGGCGCCCTCGAAATGTTTCGGGTCGTCAAGCCGGGAGGCCGGATCGGCATTGCGCACTCGGCGGAGCCTCGCGGCGCGCTCCGGCGCTGGCTCGCGGACAAGGTGGAGAGTCTCGTCTGGCGGTTTCCGTCCATTTCGTTGGGCTGCCGGTCCGTCGCGGTGCTCCCTGCGCTCAAACAGGCGGGTGCGCGCCTGAGGTTTGAAGCCCACATCGGAATCCCATTGTGGCCCTTCGCCGTCTTCGTGCTCGAAAAGCCCGCTGCCTGACACGCGGCTAGCACGGACATGAAGCTTGCGGGTCCCGCGCGACGGCACCACGCTGGTATCGAGCCGGCGTTGCAGACGGCATACCGATGAAACGCTCCAACTGCGGTGGTACGACCCTGGGAGGCAACCGTCATGAGGGCGATGGTACAGACGCGCTACGGACCGCCCGACGTGCTCGAACTGAGGGAGTTGGAACAACCGACCCCACGTGACGACGAGGTGCTCATCAGGGTTCATGCGGCGTCGATCAACGAGTGGGATTGGGGTCGCCTGCACGGCACGCCGCTCGTGAACCGCGCGATGTTCGGGTTCTTCAGACCACGCACGAAGCACCGCATCCTCGGCTGCGACATCAGCGGGCGGGTCGAGTCGGTCGGCGGGAGGGCTCAGCGGTTCAAGCCCGGCGACGACGTCTTCGGGGATCTGTCGCACTCGGGGTGGGGTGGATTCGCGGAGTACGTCTGCGCACGCGACGACGCACTCGCGATGAAATCGCCCAGGATGAGCTTCGCGGAGGCCGCGGCGGTGCCGCAGGCGGGGCTGCTTGCCCTGCAGGGTCTCCGCAAGGGAGGGATCGAGCATCGGCAGCGTGTGCTCGTCAACGGCGCCGGCGGCGGTGCCGGGACGTTCGCGATCCAGATCGCCAAGTCGCTCGGTGCCGAGGTGACGGCGGTGGACAGTGACGAGAAGCTGGACGTCATGCGACGGGTTGGCGCGGATCACGTCCTCGACTACACGGCAGAGGACTTCACTCGGCGCGGAGAAACGTATGACCTGATCGTGGACGTCATGGCGCGGCGCTCGCTCGCCGACTATCGACGTGCGTTGACGCCCGGGGGCATGTGCGTCCTGCTCGGCGGATCCACGTCCGTCATTCAGAAGGCCATGGTATTCGGATCACTCGGCGGGAAGAGAGTCAAGCTCCTGCTGCACAAGCCGGATGTGGCCGACCTGGCGCACATGAATGCCCTGTATGAGGAGGGCAAGGTGGTGCCCGTCATCGATCGATCGTTCAAACTCGACGATCTGCCCGAGGCGTTTCGGTACTACGAGTCCGGGCACCACAAGGGTAAACTGGTCGTGACGATGGTGGAGTGAGGTCAGAAAACGCGAGAACATGGAGGTGTGGACATGCCTGGTGGTGCCAAGGCAACGACCGCAACCGTAATACCCACCCAGCGGTACGCCGACGCGGTCGTGGCGACCGAGTGGCTGTGCCGAGCGTTCGGATTCGAGCAGCATCTGGTGGTGCCGGGTGAGAACGGGACGATCGCGCATGCCCAACTCACCTTCGGCAACGGCATGATCATGCTCGGCTCGGCGCGCGACGACGAGTACGGCCGGATGATCAAGCAGCCGTCAAATATCGGCGGCGCCGAGACGCAGGCGCCCTACGTCATCGTCGATGACGTCGACGCTCACTACGCCCGACCCAAAGCCGCCGGCGCCACGATCGTGCTGGCACCGAAAGACCAGTCGTACGGCGGACGGCTCTATACCTGTCGCGACCTGGAAGGCCACCTGTGGAACTTCGGGACGTACGATCCGTGGGCGTGACGCGTCGTGCCCTGCTCGGGCTCACCGCCCTTTCCGCCAGCCTGCTTGCCTGCTCACAGGAACCCCGCCCCCTCACCCCGGCCGAGCGGGAACTGCTGCGGGAAACCGGGTTGGGCCATCCCACGGTGGTGGCAAGCATCGCGGCGGTCGGCGGCCCGGTGCATCGGCTGATGGGGCTCTCGGACGGCGGCGAGGCCGTGCCCGCCCCTGGCGTCACGGTCGAGCTGCGTGAAGACCGCGTGTCGAGCGAGTTGGCGCGCCTGCGTGCGGAGCTGGGGCAGCTCGGCTTCGGCGTCTACCAGGCGGAACAGAACTTCGGCTTCGAGCCGGACCGGCTCGCGATCGTCAGCGGCGCCGACCCGTACGACTTCCTGCGCGTGCGGTGCAGACCCAGCTGGCCCGGAGCCGGAAGCCTGTCCGACGAACGAGGTGGCCCTGACCGTTGGTGCGGGGACGGAACCCACACTGTCGTGGACGCCTCGCTGTCACATGGGGTGGCTGATGGTGTGGGTGACGGGCTCAGGCCGGACCGTGTGGAACGTCTCTGGTCGCGGGAACCACATCCCCGCGGGCACGCGGTATGGTGGATCGGTTCCAGCTGAAGCCGAGGTGCTCGTCGCCGCGCAGCCGCTGCGAGGCGGTGAGGTGTACACGGTTGTTGTCTCACGTCTCGTTTGCAGTGACGACGTACAGCAAGTAGGCTGCATCCTTCGGCAAGCTGCAGCTGCCGAATTCATGCCCTGTGCGGGTGCCGCCTAACACGCGCATCGCCTTGGCGAGCGCGTTCGTTTTGAAAGGAAGTCGAGTGGTGATGCGCCAAGCGTGGATCCGAACACGTTCACTGAGCGGTGTGGCCCGCGAGCGAAGCGCTCACAGGTCATGCGCTGACCGTTAAGCTGCTGACAGCGCAACGTCTGATAAGGCTGAATGGCGGCCGGGGCCCGTTCAGCGGCGCTGTCGCCGCGGGGAGCATGGGTCTGAGGAGCGGCCTTATGTCGACGGGGTGCCAGCAATTCGGCCTGCCGTCCGAACAAGATAGGAGATGAGACAATGAACAGATTGGACGTTATCGCTCGAATGCAAGTTCGAAACGGGAAACTGGACGGATTCAAGAAACACGTTGCTGAAATCATCAGGCAGGTGAAGGAGAAAGATACTGGGACACTCCGCTACGACTGGTTTCTCAGCAATGACACCGACGTTGAGATTCTTGAAGCCTATGTGAGCTCGGATGCTTGGATCGAGCATCGGAAGAATATTGGCGAAGCTCTTGACGTACTCTTCAGTGAGTACGCCGATAATCACAACGTCTTGGTGTTTGGGGAGCCGTCGCCGGAGTTGTTTGAGATGGGGAACAGACTGATGGCCGGGAGGATCAAGTGGTTTTCTTTTCTCAATGGCCTTAAGTCTTGATCGAGTTCGCGCGCCTATGCGGTGCGTCATCATGGCAGTCTAACAAGCCGCTGGAGCCGACCGCCGGTAAACCGCGGCGGCTCAGCGGCAGGTCGTTAGGCGGGCAGCACATGCTTATCGAAGCACTGGTCACCAAGTCTCCAAGTCAAAAGCATGATCTGGCCTATGCCTGCTTCCTGCCGCCCGTGATCGTGAGCCTGATTTCAGCCGTAGCCACTGTCATTCCCATGAGCACTGGCGTCGCCGGAGGAATCGGGTTGCTTGTTCTGATCCCATTCACTCTGTTGGCACTGGTGTCGGTACCGACCGGAATCTATCTCTCTTTCGTGCTCCGAGAGGATATCGTCCTACCGCTTCTATCGGTTCTGACGATCCTCATGGTCGTGGAAGTCATCACTGAAGCGGGATCAGTAGCCTTCTACAACGCTACCGCCTGGGTGTATGGTGCTCTAGGCACGATCCTAGTCGCGAGTTGGTTCCTCGTAAGGCGATGGCGGGTATCCGCAACATGACGAGTCGGGTCGCGTAGCGACACGCCTGGCACGATGACGCACGAACCCACTACCTCAACGTCCCGCCGCGATGCCGCGACGTTCGCTGTCCGTCTCGGCGCGCTCGCAGCGCTAGCCGGCGGCGCAATCCTCCTCTACGCAATCGTGTTCGGGCGCGCCGAAGGGGACGCCATGCTTGGCGGCGCGGGCGGTCTCCTGCTGCTCGTTGGCGTCGCCCTGGCTGACCTCGGGCTTGCCCTGCGACCCCACACTGTATCTCCCGTGACCGGCGTGGCCCCCAGCACGGGCGCGGCTGCCTACTTTATTCACCTGTGGGCCGGCGAAATCCCCCTGGTGAACACTTTCTGGCTGAGGGGCGTCTCCATGAACATCGTCCTCCTACTCACGCATCTGCTCACCGCCGGCACCGCACTGCTCATCGTATACGCGGCCTACTGGTGTGCGCTGTCCGTACCGATCTGGCGCAGCAGCGCCCGCTATCGGGGTCCGCGCATCTGGTCCTTTCTCGCACGGGTCTCTGTTGTCCTTGGCCTGCTGCGGATGGCCGTCTCTGGCAGTTGCACCGCGTCGAGCCGTCGCGGGCAGGGAATCGTTCGAAGATCGCCGGCTAACCGGCCGCTGCACGTGCCGGCACGAGGTCGCGCATGCGCGCGACCTTCGGGCCCGGTGCTATCGTCGACGCGAGCGTGCCGCACGTGAGCGGCGATACGTAAGGCGGCGACGATGCACCGTGCTGGCGGCGTCGCGCCTCATGAGGGTCACGTTGGTTCGAGTGCCCGCGCGAGCTGAGAGCGTCGCCTTCGGACAAGTCGCCTGTAATCAAGCGATTAGCTCGACGACGCGGGCGGCGGTCGGCGCTCCTACCCCCGACGATGCGGAAACGCCGCTTCCGGTTGTTGCCTAGGCCCTGAACGCTTCCTTCCGTAGCCCGTGTTTTCGCATCAAGCCGTGGATCGTCCGCACGTCGACGGACGCCATCCGGGCGGTCTCCACGATACGCCCCTTCGCGCGGCGGAGCAGCTCCGTGAGGTACGCGCGCTCGAACGCGTCGCCCGCCTGACGCCGCGCCTGGCGGAGCGGCAGTTCGGTCAGGCTGGTGGGCGTCCTTGTGGCGTCATCGTCGATCGTCGCGGCCTCGTTCTCGGAGCGAGCCGCATACGCAATGCTTGGGGGAAGCTCGGCGAGGGTAATGGTGTCCGTCGTGGCCAGGAGCATTGCGCGCTCGATCACGTTGATCAGCTCCCGCAGGTTCCCGGGCCAGGCGTAGGCAGCGAGCTGCTCCATGGCCTCGGGCGCCACGCTCGTCACCGGCCGGCCGATGTGGGTCCGAAAGTGGTTGACATAATTCCTCGCGAGCACCCCGATGTCCACGCGCCGCTCCCGCAACGGCGGCACCACGAGGGTCACGACCGCCAAGCGATAGTAGAGGTCGGCCCGGAATTGCTTTGCGGCGACGTCGGCCTCGAGGTGCCGGTTGGTGGCCGCGATCACACGCACGTCGATCGGCAGCGTGCGCTCGCTGCCGACCCGTCGCACGGAACGCTCCTCGAAGGAGCGCAAGAGCTTGACCTGAAGGTGCAGCGGGACGTCTCCGATCTCGTCGAGGAAGAGCGTCCCGCCATGGGCCAGCTCGAAAAGCCCCTTCTGCGACCGCGTCGCGCCCGTGAACGCACCCTGCTCGTGGCCGAACAACTCGGACTCGCACAGACCCTCGGGCAGCGCGCCACAGTTGACCGCAACGAAGGGACCCGCGCTCCGCGGCCCCTCGGCATGAATCGCTCGCGCGAGTCGCTCTTTCCCTACCCCGGTCTCGCCGAGCACGAGGAGGGCGCTATGCGTATCGACGACCCGGCGCACCACGGCCATGAACTCGCGCATCGCCGGGCTGTCGGAGACGAAGTCAGTGAGACGGCTGGAGTCTAGTGCCGCGAGATCGTCCCGACGGGACTGGATCTGCGCCTCGCGCCGGCGCGCGGCGAGGGAGTGAAGCGCCTCTGCGAGCGACACGTCGGGCAGCGCCTCGTGGAGCACCGCCATGCAACCAGCCGCGATCAGACGGGCCCGCTCGACGGCGTCCTCCCGCTCGCTGATCACGACGACCTCGGGGTGCTCCGGTTGCGCGCGAATCGAGGTGATCAGGGGCTCCGGGGGGTCGGGCAGGAGCGCTATCCCGCAGATGACGAGGTCGACGTCGGCTCGCTCGAGCTCGATCGACAGACCTCGTTGGTCCCGGGCGTGGAGCACCACGGCACCGGTGGGTGCGAGCAGCCGCTCGATGCGGCGCCGCTGTTCGACCCTGCGGAGTGCGACAAGGGTCCGCACGAGCATGGTCCCGACTCGAACGCTCTTGAGACTCGGAGAATATACCTCCGGCACCGCCGGAAGGTGAGGGTCCGGTTGGCGCGGCGGAAACATCCTGCCTCTCACGCCCTCAGTGCGACCAAGGTCGGCACCCGACCGACCGCGAATGGACTTCGCTGGAACTCACCAATCGTGGGACCCGAGAGCACGTCGAGATTCATCGTGACAACGGGCAGTGGATCGTGGACGGCGACGACCCCGTGGCCGGCGAGGTGGCAAGACGAGTGCCCGCGCGAGCGGTGAGCGTCGCCTTCGGACAAGTCGTTTGTGATTGGGCGGTTAGCTCGACGACGGGGACGCCGGTCGGCGCTCCCTATCCCTGACAATGCGGAAGCGCCGGTCCCGGGAGCGGGCGTTCCCAGGGCGCCATCAGGGCGGGCAGCAAACAAGGGAGCCACGGGAGTGACCGGGCCGGGGACCGAACCCGGGGCATGCGGATCAAAAGGGCAAGTGGTCGTCGTCGGGCCCTGTCGGCCCTGGTCGCAGCCTCAGCACGCTATGAAGGAGTAGGATGCTGCGCCACTCAGCTCGCAGCCGTTAGACGGATTCGCTGACCCGCTCCAGGAAAGACGACAGCGCTCGAACTCGATCACGTATTCGTTGCGGCCCGGCCCGGGGCACCCAGAGCTGGAGACCTTAGTGCGCGCCGGGTTCCAGGAGGGTGAGCGCAACCGCCATCCCGGTCGGGGTACCGCGAGCGCGGTGCGGAGTGCGACAAGAGTCCGCACGAGCATGGTCCCAACCCAGACGCGCTTGTGGACCGGAAAATATACCTCCGGCAAATCCGGAAGGTGAGCGTCCGGTTGGCGCGGCGGAAACATCCTGCCTCTCACACCCTCAGTGCGACCAAGCGTTTGTCCCGCTAAGAGTTAGGTGTTGGCCGAATCTGGGGCACCGCTCTTGCACCTTGTGGTCGCAGCGAGGCTGCTCCGCCGGCCCGCCTGCCGCGAACCGCCTCCTCCGCAATGGTCCGTCGACGACGGGACGTTGCGCCGCCGTGCACTCCACCCTGGCAAGGGGGTCGATATGCGAAGGCTCGCCCTCATTCTGCTCCCGCTCTCGGTCCTGGCCTGCGACCCCGGGCCTGCCGCGCCGGTTGACGCGCTCGCAGCCCACGTCGCCATCCACCAGGCCACCGGAAGCTGGGACATCTACGTCTACGACGTGTCGTCGGGAACGACGACCCAAGTGACGACCATCGCCGGGGCCGACGAGTGGAACGCAGCGTTCTCGCACAACGGCAAGTCGATCGTGCACGAGGTGATAGGCTCGCACGACCTCTATATCACTCGGATCGCGACCGGTGTGAGCACGCCCCTGGCAGGGGGTGAGGGAGGGAATGACGCCGACTGGTCACCTAGCGGCCGGCTCATCGCCTTCGACGGGGACTGGGGTGACCCCCATCTGTACATAGTGCCGGCCTCCGGTGGGACGCGCACGCTGGTGAGAGCGTACGCTATGGATCCGCAGTGGGGCCTGGACGATCACTTCCTCGTGTTCAGGGATTACTCGGACTGGTCAGTCCGTACGATCGATCTCCGCTCGGGGAGCGAACATGTGGTGGCCGCCTGGGGCATACACCCGGCCTGGTCGACCGATGGAAGGCACATCGCGTATACCGACGGTTCCAACATCTTCGTCGTTGCGGTCGACCCCTCCGGCGCAGCCGTCGGCGCGCCGGTGCAAGTGACGCCGGATCCGTACGGATCGTTCACCGCCATCTACCCGTCATGGTCCATGGACAGCCGAAACATCCTCTTCCTCAGCAATCGGTTCAGCACCGATTTCGACATCTGGGTGGTTTCGAAGTCCGGTGGAGAACCGACCAAGCTGTTCGGTACGGTCGGCGAGTTTGAACTCGATCCAACCTTCTACGGGAACACGCTCGTGGCGTTCTCCAAGTTCACGCCGCCAGGTCCGTGATCGGGACCCGCAATCGGTCTGCGGCCGGCCGTGCCTCGAGCTGAGGGCGAGGACGTCGAGCAATGCCAACTCTCGAGCGTTGTCGCTCGTGGCGTGTCTGTCCCTGTTCGACGCCCTTTCGGCGAGCGCCCAGGCGACGCCCCGGTTGTTTCCGGTCTCGCTAACTTGGGGCGCAGTACCTCTTTCTTGACCTCCGTTCGGTGCCGGAGGGACACTGGCTTCGACGACAGTTGGTCGCACGACCCGGGTATATAGGAATGCAGGCTGTTTGGCCAGCTGTGTTCGATGGCATCATCTTCACATACAAGATGTTCCCTGACGATCGGGGAGTTCCCGCACGCAAGTGAGGGAACGCTGCCTAACGCACGCATGGACCTGACGAGTGCGCACGTCTTGAAGGAAGCTGAGTGATGATGCGCTTGGCGTGGATCCGGGTACGTCCACCAATCGCTGTGGCCTGCGAGATGATCGCTCGCAGGTCATGCGCTAACCGTTAGGCGGCACCCTTGACTCGGATCCCCGCGTGTCTAGGTATCGCTTTCGCGCTGCTTGCAGCGACGGCTGGATGCGGATCGTCCAACTCAGAGTTCTGGGTTGAGGGAGGGCACTACGACATTGTCTTTCGAGCGTTCGAGAGGCCGGCGATGCTCGAGGTCCCGGGCGTCTCCGTCGGCCCGCCGGCTGACTCCGTCATTGGCTCGCTGTCCATCGCGTCCATATCAGGCGATTCGCTCTTCGGAGCCTATTCCGTACCGTTCATTTCCCTAGGCCTTCGCATTGGTCGGGTGACACCTGGTCCACAGTTGCTTCAGGGTAGGGTGGCGGGCCGAAAGTTCCAGATCGAGCTCACGCCCGACGCGACCGATGCTGGGCTCTGGCTTGACGGTGAGATCCAAGGCCACTCGGTCGGCGGCACGTGGTACTCTGAACAAGGGCGTGGTCGGGGTTCCTTCACTGTCACAGTAGCGCAATGACGTGCCGCGTGACATCAAGTGCGAAGTGCAACGCTGGCCCCGATAGCGGGTGGGCGGTCGCTCAGGTAAGTGTGGCATAGCATTCCTCCGGGGTGCGAAAGCCGAGGCGCTTGCGCGGCCGGGTGTTGAGCCGGCGGGCAATGGCGTCACAGGCGTGCTGAGTCAGGTGGGCCATGCTGGTGCCCTTGGGGAGATACTGGCGGAGCAGGCCGTTGGTGTTCTCGTTGGTGCCCCGTTCCCACGCATGGTGGGGGGTGGCGAAGTACACGGTGGTGCCCGTCGTACGTTCGATGGTGGCGTAGTCGTGGAACTCCGTGCCGTTGTCGGCCGTGAGGGTGCGCACCGGACGCCGTTCGCGGCGGATCAGGTGAATGGCCCGGCGTGTCACGGCGGTGGACGTGCGCGCGGGGAGTTTGCCGAGGACGAGGTACCCGGTCGTGCGCTCCACGAGGCTCAGGACACAGTGGCGATCGCCGGTGCCGAGGACGGTATCGACCTCCCAGTGGCCGCCTTCGGTGCGGGCATCGATCTGCGGGGGCCGGGCGGTGATGGGACGTTTCCCGGCGAGCCGGCCGCGGCTGTCGTAGCGGCCGTAGCGCTTGCGTCGTTGCTTGGGCGCGCCGCGCAGGTGGGTGTGGAGTGTGCCGCCCGCGCGCTTGTCCGCCCAGACGTGCTGGTAGATCGTCTCGTGGCTCATGCGGAACTGCTGGACGCGGCGGAGGTAGCCGGCGATCTGCTCGGGACTCCATTGCCGCTCGAGGTAGCGCCGGACGAGCTGGAAGTGGGCGGCAGTGAAGCGGGGGTGGCGACGGGCCCGGGAGCGCCGGGCTCCCGCGCGCCCGTGGGCGAAGGCGGGGCGATAGGCGCCGTCCGGCCGGCTGTTGCGCCGCACCTCCCGGCCGATGGTGCTCCGGTGCCGGCCCAGGACCCGCGCGATGTCGGCGGGGCGATAGCCGAGCTGGCGGAGGAGGCTGAGGGTGTATCTTTCGTCCACGGTGATCTGTGAGTACATGGGAGCCTTCGTTCTCTTGGAGGAGAGCAGAAGTCTACCAGACTGGCAGGTCACCTTTTTCGTGGGGTCACCTGTTGCACTTAGTTTATGAATCCGCGCCGCCTAACAAGCGCATGGACCTGCCGAGGGAACCTCCCTCACTTTGGTAGACACTTTCACCTAACCAGGGGAGGTGTCGAGATGGCACGCGCCGGGCCACGGAAGATCCGCGAGTACAGTCTCGAGTTCAAAGTGACGGCGGTGCGGTTGAGCC
>Ga0224497_10000698_pt1 | contig 22780 bp, 28 predicted proteins | sample SF_Jul11_sed_USG_4_FD_167970 | JGI IMG/M metagenome (GOLD analysis project Ga0224497, IMG submission 167970) | Sediment microbial communities from San Francisco Bay, California, United States - SF_Jul11_sed_USGS_13 | ecosystem: Environmental > Aquatic > Marine > Sediment | place: USA...
TCATTCCATACTATTCTCCTGTAAGACTGATTTTACGGGGTATTTTTTGGAAATGGCTGTGGGTAATCACGATCGTCAGCCGACATTTCGCGTCTCTTCCACCTAATTTGTGTTGTCTAAGACCTTGATCAGACTTCTCGATCGGTACATATTTTTTGAGCTGCTTCCCCCGTTTTTGACCAGTCTGACGGGACTGTGTTTCATCATTTTTACCAAGGAAATGTTACGGCTCGTGGATTTAGTCGTATCCCGAGGAATTAGCTTGGCGGCTTTGGGCTCGATTGTGCTGCATTTGCTTCCTTCCTTTTTAGTTTTGACCTTACCCATTGCCTGCCTGATTGCCTCGATCTCGGCGTTTAATCGCCTGTCGTTTGACAATGAAGTGATTGCCATTCGTGCCGCGGGGGTCAGCTTTTGGCGAATCAACCTTCCTGTGGTGTTCTTTTCCGCTGGTGTATTTCTCTTGACGGTGTATCTTTCTCAATGGGGCCAACCGTGGGCCAATGTGTCATTAAAGACCTTGGCCCTGAGCGTCATCGAAGATGAATTGACTCTTGCCGTTGATTCGGGGGTGTTTAATGAGCCGATCCCCGGACTCATGGTGTATGTGCCCAACTCGGAGAATACTTCTGGCTATAAGGGTGTATTTATTTCGGATCAGCGCAACCCGGAGAAACCCTTGATTATTGTGGCGGAGAATTTTCAGATGTTGAAACAGAGCGAACGTCAGCAGTTTGGTATTCGGCTATTTAAGGGGGGCATCCATCAAATCCCCAAAGAGGCCAATAGTTTTCATCGGGTCACCTTTGACACTTATGATTTTTGGCTTTCTTCGCCCTTTACGTCAGTAAAAGATAAGACAACACGAAAAACCTACCAAGACCTCACTCAGCAATTGGAGGAATCGGGCGGAACGGATGCTGGTGCCCTTCGTCGATTAATGGAATATTACAAAGACACGGCCTTTCCAGTCGCCACCTTTGTGCTGGGGCTATTGGGAGTCCCGGTGGGAATTGTGTCGAAGCGGTCTGGGAAAGCTGGAGGGTTTGCGATTGGAGTTCTGGTGATTATCGGGTTTTATTTATTGAATGTGCTGGGGGAGTTTCTCGTGACGACTCTGGTGATCACTCCGTTTGCTGGAGCGTGGATGCCTAACATTGTTCTGGCCTGCCTGACAGGATTCTTGTTTTTTCAAGCTCGGAAACAATGATCCAGGATTATTTTAATCGATTCAGATCATGAAGAAAATTTCCTGGTATGTGTTTGGAAAATTCAGCCGGGCGTTCGTCATGTGTCTGGTAACGGTCCTGACGATTTATCTGGTGGTGGATTTTTTCGAAAAATTGCGAAAGTTTTTGAAATATGATGCAGACTTAACGGTTATTTTCAGCTTTTTTCTCTATCGAATTCCCGAAATTGCCTTTTTACTGGCCCCGCTGGCGGCCCTGATGGCGTCAATTTTGACGGTTGGTGGTCTTAATCGGACTCGAGAAATTACGGCGATGCGGAGTTGTGGGTTAAGTTTTTATCAAATTGCCATGCCGTTTTTTGCCTTTGGCGCCCTCGTGAGTGTCGTGGGCCTCAGTTTGACTGCCGTGTTAATTCCCCTGGCCAATATCAAAGCCGAATATGTTCAATCGGTATTGATCCAAAATAAACCAGAGCCCCTCTTACTCACTCCGGAACGTTTGTGGCTTCGGGTGGGACGCAATCACCTCTTACGCATTGATTCGGTCACCGACGATGGGTTTCGTTTGAATAGTATTCACCAGTACACCCTTGATGATCGCTTCAGCCTCAAGAAGATTCTTGAGGGGAAATGGGCAGAATTTGTAGATCAGGAATGGGTGATGGAGCATGTGATTGAGCGAACATTTCAGGAAGAAGAACGCATACAAGTGAATGTAGTGCCACGGCAGGTATTGTCTCTCTCCCTCACGCCCGATGATTTTCAGAATTGGTTTGCTCAGTCTCCTGAGCATATGTCGCTGTATCAATTGCATGACTATGTTCAGCGAGTAGTGAAAGATGGCCATAGTCCTCATCGTTTTTTGACCGATTATTGGGCTCGTATTGCGTATTCCCTCGTTCCTTTGGTGATGACGCTTTTAGGGATCTCGGTGAGTCTTCGAGGAAGTGGGGTGCGTGGGGTGGGAGTGGCCAAAGGGCTTGGTCAAACTCTGGCAATCGGATTTTTCTTTTGGGCTGCGCATTCGGTAGGTATTGTCTTGGGACGCAATGGAGCGGTGTTACCGATCATTGGCAGTTGGATTGCCACGGTCATGTTTTTGATCATTGGGATCAATCTATTTTTGAAGCTAAAATGAGGGTTTAATGATTATTCTGAAGATAGATTGAGGGGATGGGTAATTGGGATTTTCGTCCTTGGTTGCCTGTCGTCATTGTGTTTGTCTTCGATGCTATGCAATGTATGAATTTGTCATTTTTTCTCACAAACACGCAAGGTTTTTTCTTAACTCCCTATGACTCGGATCCGATAACACAGGCACGGAGGAAGAGTTTCGAAGGGTAGAGGAGCATCTGAGGCTCCTAGGCAGACAGCGAGTCGGGAAGCCTCCAATACTCACCACTCACACGAGGTTACGATTATCGGATAACGAATTCAACAGGTGACAAGGGCAAACTATCCGTAAGGGTAGGGCGCAAAGCCAAGAGACCCTGAGAACGTTGTTGTTTCAGGGTTCGTCTGGTTACCGAACTGTGTTGGTAGGTCCATGCGTTCGTTCATGCGCCCATTCCCTGGAATTGGGCGCTTTTTTTTGGTCACCCTGGAAAGGCCGAAATATGGACGAAGACGCGCAACATTTCACAGAGCCAGCAGTTGGTATCAAGGAACTCGGCTCGTCTTTCCTCGACCCGGTTGGCCCTGATAAAGCAGAGCATACCGAGGTGCAGGGCCAGCTCGATCAAGAACATGTTACCCAGATCTTACTGGAGTTTCTCCCGATCATTCGTCGGATGGCTGGAGTCATGGCGTTCAAGAATCCCTTTTCCTTGGATGTCGAGGATTTAACAAGCGCAGGGGCCATGGGTTTGTTGTCAGCGTTAAAGCGCTATGATCCTACACGTGATATCAAATTTCGCACATTTGCCGAATATCGCATTCGTGGGATGATGTTAGATGAAATTCGGGCAATGGATTGGGTTCCTCGGTCGGTTCGATTTCGCCGAGATCAAGTGCGACAGATCGTTGAAGAGCATCTTCAGAAAAATAGTATACCACCGACGACACAGGAATTGGCCACGCTGTTGGGTGTTCCCGTTGAGGAAATAGAAGGAGTGGGAGGGTGTGATCCTCGCTTAATTAGTCTGGATGAGCCGGTTGGGCAGGGAGAAGATGAATGTACCCTCCGTGATGTATTGCCGGATGATAACCATCAGGACCCTTTTGTGGCGTGTGCTGATGCAGAAATGAAAGCGGCCTTGTCTGCTGCGCTCCAGACGTTATCGGCACGCCAACAAGAAGTGCTTCAATTGTATTATCACACTGGATTGACGATGAAAGAAATTGGTGGCCAGATGGGTCTTACCGAGTCTGGCGTCTGTCGAGTGCATTCCGGGGCACTCCGACATTTACGCATAGAGTTGAAACGTATTGAGGATGGGGGAGCCAGTGCGCCTCGCCCTAAGAATTTACGGAAAACGCATGTATCCGATGATTAGTTAAATGGTGTGCTTATTGAAAAATTCGTGTCCGCCAATTTTTGCCACTTTACGATTGACCTGAGCCCACCGGGGAGTTTTGACGAGTTGGGGGTTATAAAACAGCACGGCCCCATCTACGACCTTCCGCCCGTCTTGAACAAGATTCCAGGCTAATAAACTTTCCTGCATTTTTCGATTGGTTGGGTCAAATTTCACCTCTTCTGGATTACGCCCTATCCATGGTTCAAACTGTTTGGCACGAAGAACCGTGCCCTTGACTGTGCCATCGCTGTGGTATTTGTGAGTCATCCGATTACGAATGACGGCAGCGACAGCTAACTTTCCAGCAAAACTTTCCCCACGGGCTTCTAGGTAGATGGTTAAGGCCGCTAATTTGTCGTCACTGTGGATGGATTCCTGTGCGTGGATCATGCACAGAGACAATGGTGAACGAAAGGTAGAAGACGAAAGGAGCAATGCGATATCAGCCGAATTGGCCGGAGTGGGTGAGATGGGGATCAGGCACAAGGATAAGGCCCCTATACCGATTGTGAGGGTACAAGACCAAAGTGATTGGTTCCGTTTCATTTTGCCTCTTTTGATGGTGATGGGTTTAGGCTTCTTGCTCGTTGTTTGTACGTTTAGCATGCAGGAGCCAATTACAGTTTAAACACTTCATAGACACTGTCGTTCGCAATGTGTGTGCCATCGACGTTTTAGATTGTTCCTTGGCCGGTGTTTATGGGAGTCTTGTGTTGTAGGAATGAGATTAGTGTTTGGCTTTTTGTGTTTTCATAAATAGCAAGTGTCCTCCATACAGCATTGTGTCGTGGTTCCCGGACATCAAAGATTAAGCAAAACGGTCTTTTATCTTAAGTGATTGGAAACAGGGCGATTTCGAGATTTTCGTACTGATAAGAAATCTGACAATCTCAAATCTGAGTTAAGCGAATCAGAGAAGAATATGGCGAACGACCAGGGAATCTATCGAGAATGATGCCTGTTGCACGATTTTAGTGATGGAGGAGAACATGAGCGCTTCGTCGGTGAGCAAAAGAGTAAGGGAAATGATGATGTGTCTCGGAGTGGGAGCATTTCTTTTGGTTACGGTACCGCTTTCCAATGGTTGGGCCCAGTCGGACCAGATTCCTATCCTGACAATTAAACCTCTCTCGCACGCTAAAGTGTATCTGATGGCAGGAGATTACCGGCGAGCGGTGGAGGCTTGCCAAGAAAATATTGACCGCAATCCCTCGGTTGAAGCGTACGTTTATTTGGCCTACGTCTATCAGGCAATTGATGGCTATTTAGGATCATTAGCGAAGCGGGAAGATTATGTGAAAGTGGAGCAATTAGCCCTGAATTTGACTGCACGGAATATTCTTGATCTCATTGATCCGCCAAACGTCATGCCTCGTATGGCCCAAGAACTTATTCATGAAGGCATTCGGCAACAATTTGATGTGACAGCAGCGATGGCCAATCGGTTGAGTCGGACACGGACGGATCAATTGTGGGCACAGCAAACCCGTTGGCGTGAATTGAAGCCTGATTCATGGTGGACCGGCACACCGGATGAATGGCCGTGGTGAATTCTGTTCCTGCCTTGGCTGTGAATGGAGAAGAGGTCCAGCAGATCACAGGGTACAGCTTCCATTAGTCAGCTAAGCGTGCATGAATGAGTTGACAGTCCGACAAGAGCGGTTTTAGGATGCCAGCACAGTCTGGACATTTTGTCGTATTTATCCAAGGAGGCAGTCAGTGTCTGATTTAGTGGCCAAAGCCGATGCAGCGAACTGGGATGGGGAAGTGCTGAAATCTTCAGAGGTGGTAATGGTAGATTTCTGGGCAGTCTGGTGTGGACCCTGTCAAATGGTGGCCCCAATCGTCGATGAGCTCGCACAGGAATATCAAGGCAAACTCAAAGTCATGAAGCTCAACACCGATGATGCCCCAGAAGTCGCGGGACAATATCAAATCATGAGTATCCCCAGTATTCTCTTCTTCAAGGGCGGCCAAGTTGTCGAAAAAATTGTTGGTGCAAGACCGAAGCAACAATTTAAACAAATCATTGACTCGCTCCTGGCTCAATCCTCTTCCCCTGCTTGATCAGCGGGGCCGATGACTCGGTGTTATGCTGACCGAGCTGCGTATTTCCAACTTTGCCCTCATCGATCAACTCCATCTGGAATTTCCCCCTGGGTTTCTTGTCTTGACGGGGGAGACCGGAGCTGGAAAGTCTCTTCTCATTGATGCCCTGGTGTTACTCACCGGCGGACGAGCTTCTGCCGAGCATATTCGGTTTGGTGCTGACGAAGCCCTGTTAGAAGCCTGTTTTGTTATCCCACCGACTCATCCTCTTACGATCAGGTTACAACAGGATGGATACCTCTTACCCGACCAACAGGACATTATCGTTCGTCGGATGTTGTCGCGATCCGGAAAGAACCGCAATTTTCTCAATGGGCAACTCGCCCCTCTTCAAACGATTCAAGACATCGGTTCGCAGTTGGTAGATATCCATGGCCAACATGACCAGCAATCATTGCTATCCCCTAAGAACCAGCTCAAATTGCTAGATGCGTTTGGGAATCTTGAGGATGTCGTAGGCCGCTATCAGGAGATGCACCGGGAATGGTTTGAGAAAAAGGCGGCTCTGGATGAATACGTGGTGAAGTTGCGGGATCAAGCCAATAGGCAGGATATCCTTCAATATCAATATGACGAGCTGGTCAAGATGCAGTTGCAGTCTGGAGAAGAAGAGTCTCTCAGCCAGGAATATCATCGGTTGAAACATAGCGGTCGATTAGGAGAATTATCGAATCAAGCCTTTGCGGCGTTACATGAAGGAGAGCGATCGGTTCTGGATCACTTGGGTAAGGTGACTGAGTGGGTACAAGAACTTGCGAAAATAGATGCGCAAGGCGAATCATGGGTGCCGTTGTTGGAATCAGCGACCGTGGCGTTGCGGGAGGTGACCGATAACCTTCGGGATTACCGGACTCAGATAGAGTATGACCCGGAGCGAATGGATCTGATTGATAGTCGGTTGGCCGGTCTTCAGCGGCTTAAAAAAAAATATGGAAAGCCGATCGAAGATTTAGTGGAGCTTACCAAAACTCTGGAGCAAGATTTAGCGTTACTCCAAAATGGAGAAGAGCAGGTGGCGCATTTGCAGGCAGAAGTGACCAGTCGATATGAATCGATGAAGGCCTTGGCGGAAGACTTGTCGGCCCGGCGGAAAACAGTTGCGAAGCATTTGGTCAAGGAGATTAAGCAGGAATTAGCGGCTCTTAAAATGTCGACAATGGAGGTGCAGGTTAATATTGAGATGGCCAATGGGGATAATCGAATTGGTTTGACAGGAATGGATCGTGTTGAGATGCTACTGGCTCCCAATCCGGGAGAACCGCTGATGCCATTGGGCCGAATTGCATCGGGTGGAGAATTGTCTCGAATCATGTTGGCCTTAAAAACGGTGTTTGCGGAAAATGATCAGACTCCCGTCGTTATTTTTGATGAAATTGACAGTGGGATAGGCGGGGAAGCGGGAATGGTCATGGGGAGTCGTTTGCGTCAATTGGCTCAATTTCATCAAGTGTGTTGTATCACCCATCTCCCGCAGATTGCTTCGCAGGCTCATGCACAGTTTGTGGTTGAGAAAACAACGCTAGATGACCGAACGCTGACGAAAGTACATGAAGTCACTGGAGTTCATCGGGAAACCGAAATCGCTCGCATGTTGGGCGGAGGCACGCTGACCTCAACCATCAGAAAAACCGCCGGTGAAATGCTGGATCGAGGAAGCAGCCCTCACGTAGGAGCCAGTCTCAATAAGCCAAAAAAGAAACCTGCCAAGACCTAATCCGATTTCGAATGAGCTTGGTCCATTCAAGAAGCCATTCATGAACGAGTCGATAGCTTATTCTTTGCGTTGAAGAGTTGTTACGACTCGGCTTTCCAAAAAAACACCACAGCCATTCGTTTTGAAGCTAACGTATGGTCCCACCCAAAATATCCTGTGGCAGAATGGATGAGATCCGATTTATAAGCGACCAGGCGGTTGAAGACATATGGGGCCTCTAGGATTTCTTTGAACATGGTAGGATCCATTTCCTGTGATACCCCAGGCACTTCGCTGAGACTTTCATAGTCTTTTGGACAATAGTTGCCGTCTGGTGGTTCGCCGGGAAGATGCAAGCGGTAAAACGATGTTCCGCAATGTGATGTGGGGGGGCTTGGATGGAGGTAGAGGACGGCGGCGTAATCGCAAATTCTGGCCGAGTCGACATGAGGACGAGCGACCCCCTCAGCTCCTCCGCAAATCTGAATATGATTGTGTCCGGAAAGTCCTGCGTCGCTATCCGATTGGGGAGTGAGGTTGGGAACACCTAAGTGTGTGGTCACGTAGCCTTCCACCGTGCGGATTTCATCTGGAGTCAGGGCTCCAGGTGCACGCATGCCGGGCCAGGGTTCTGGACGCCAGGGGGATCCCAGAGTCCAAGTTGTGTTGGCTATACACCGTTGGGCAATCTCTAAGGCGTTGGGTAAAGCCTGATCCTGGATCCAATAATCCTGGCCTTGGATCAATTCGCGAAAAGGGAGTCGGTTCATGGGTAAAAGCCAAGCAAGGTGGTTGATAAGAGGAAAAAATAATTGTGAGACGACGTGAGAATTCGTTGACGCGAACGGGCACCATAAAACGTCGTTCAGGGTGGGGTCAAGGGGAACGTCCTGTTTTATGGTTTCGTGAGAATGTGGTGGAAGTCATGATAAACTGCGGTCGAATACGTCTTTCAAAAAGCGATGGTCTGAGATTTTGGAGTCTGGGTGAATGAAGGAGGCTGAGAATGCTCAATCCAGCGGTAGATGACATTGATCAACAGTTGACCGAAACGCTTCAGGCCCTCAAGGTTGAGGAGGTCACGCGTCATTATTGGGAGCAGGGTGAGTTTTTGGCCTTAGAGCATTTGATGCCCACTCAGCTTGTTCAGGAGTTTATGCGGGAAGTAGAGTACGTGCGGCCGCAGATCAATCGAAACTTTATCCCAGGGCATAAAAAGGGTGGGAGTGTGAGTTTTTATCTTCTGCAGCAATCCGCTCCAGGGATTCTCGCGTTCTATCACCATCAGGGATGGATTGATCTCTTGAGCCAGATTGCAGGAGTTCCATTAATGCTGTGTCCGGAAGAGGATCCCCATTCCTGTGCGCTGTATTTTTACACCGAACCGGGCGATCATATCGGGTATCATTATGACACTTCCTATTATAAAGGCCAACGCTTTACGGTCTTATTGGGTTTGCAGGATCAATCGAGCAGTCGACTGGTCTGCCGTCTGCATACCAAGGAACAGGGTCGAGAGGTGAAAGAATTATCCCTCACGACTGATCCTGGCACATATATATTTTTCAATGGAGATAAATTGCATCATGCCGTTACGCCACTTGGGGCTGGAGAAGAGCGGATTGTACTCACTCTTCAATACGTCACCAATCCGTCAATGGGTCTGGCCCAACGGTGGTTTTCGAATATGAAAGATGCGGTGGGATATTTTGGATGGTCGGCTATGTTTCGAAAACCTCGCCGTTAACGGCTTGTCCCACATCCCTCCTCAGTGTAACCCGATTAACATGACCGTCGTATTATCTTCTCCACCTAATCGGTTGGCAGTAGCCACAAGTTTGCGGCATATCGCTTCGGGATGTGGTGCCTCTTGGCCCACAATGGTTTGAATCTCCTGATCAGTCAGCATTTTGGTGAGCCCGTCTGAACAAAGCAGAATGAGATCAGAGGGATCAATCGGGTAGGTGTGAATGGTGGGTTGCGCTTGAGGCTCGATCCCCAGGGCTTTGGTCAACACATGACGAAGGGGATGCGTGCGCACTTCTTCCGGTGTGATGAGATTCAGGGCCAACCGCTCTTCCATGAGGGTGTGATCTTTCGTCCAGAGCGAGAGGGTGCCCTGTCTGAAAAGATAGGCACGGCTGTCGCCGGCATGAGCCACACTTGCCTGATAAGCTGTCGGAGAACGAGTGATGGCGACCACGACAATGGTCGTCCCCATTCCTTTCAGGCGTTCGTCTTCTGCCGCTTCTTTCCGAATGGTCTGATTGGCCGACTCAAGAGCTTGGCACAGGAGCGATTCTAATTGGTCGGGTTGAACGTACGGAGAGGTTTCAGTAGAGAGTTGGGTTCGAATGACATGGGGAATGGTTTCGACCGCAATTTGGCTGGCCACCTCTCCTCCGGCATGTCCACCCATCCCATCTGCCAGCACCCACAATTGTAAGGTGTTATCGAGAGAAAAGGCATCCTGGTTCAGTTTTCTGACCAGACCAATATCCGTCAATCCGACGCCAATCCAGTTGTCAGATGGTTGCGTTGATGTCATAGGGAAGCGATGTATTCAGGGAGTCCATGCCGTTGAACCAGACGGTTGTAAAGAAGGTCAGCCAGAGGTTCCAGATTTTTGCAATCTGCCTCATTATATTGGATGAGCACCTCTCTAGAGTCCGATTGTCCGAGTTGCCATTCTTCCCACAGACGGACGGCATCCCACCCCGTGAGCCCTTCCAGCGAAGCCGGACGATAACAGCCCACTTCCGTCTCAATCGCCTTCAACCCACCTTTTAATCCGAGACGTCTGGCCGCAAAACACAAGTCGATATGGGGATGGTCAAGCTTTAAATCGGGATATTTGGCTTTCAGAAATGGCAGGTCAAAGCCTGACCCAAAGAAGGTGACGAGAAGATCGTATGAGGCGAATTCCGCTTGCAAGCGCTCCTCGGATAAAGTCTCTCCCTGAATGAAGGTGGTCATGCGACCTTTTCCGTAAATACCCACAACCGTAATCTCGCCATCGGGCAACGGGATTCCGTTTGTCTCAATATCCAGAAACGCCGCCTGAGATCGAAAGTTGGGATAGAGGCGCCAGTGATCGCGAGCTTTCAGGATGTGGGTGAAGAAACGGGAATTCTGTGCCTTCCAGTGTTTTCGGGCTTCCAAAATGTCTTCATCGTATTGCGCTTTCCGAAACGAGGAAATGCGGGGAGCGATAGTTTTCTCTAGAAAAGCGTCCCATGTGGCAATGCCGTCCTCCCACCAGAGGCGTTCGGTGGATTCTCCAATGCCTGGTAAAAAAAGAAATGTGGATTGTAACATGAGTCTAAAGGGACAGAGATCTATTCTAACCTTGATTTCACCAGGAGGACAAGCTACATTCGGAGCGAACTCTAGATCTTGTTTCACCGGAAACCTCAGCGAGAACATATGGAATTCAGTCCACAGAAAATCAAGATGACCATCGGTGGGATTCAGGTGATTGCGCAACTCAAGCCGAATCGAACCGCGCAGGCTGTGGTTGATGCTCTGCCAGTTGAGGCGCCCCTGAATCAATGGGGAGAAGAATTTTATTGCAACCTGCCGGGGGTCAAAGATTATCGAGAAGTTGCCACGACCCAGGTGAAAGTTGGCGATGTGGCCTTCTGGGGCATGGGGGGAATGTTAGCCGTCTTTTATGGTCGCACGCCCATGAGCCTCGGGGATGATCCGGTTCCTGCTGATCGAGTGAATGTGATTGGGAAAATTTTAGGTGATCCGAAAGTGTTACTGGAGGCCACGGGGGCATCCATGATGAAAGTGGAACGGCTTCCTGAAGGAATCTGATGCGACTGAATAAAATTCGCGTGCATCATATGGCCGTCTCAGTCATTGAACGATTACAGTCGGGTGGATTGTTGCAAATTCAAGGAAAATCTGAAGTGGTTATTCAGCAATTGGAATCAGCCATTTTATCCGAGTTGCAGGTGGAAGATCGGTTGAATGCGGATGTCCGGGAGATGTTGAAGCAATTTGAACGAGAGTTTGCAGAAGGTCGTGCCGATTATCAGAAAATGTTTATGATGGTGAAGCAAAAGCTCATCAAAGAACGCGGGGTCATTTTGTAGAAGGCACGGCAGAGTGTGCAGAGTGTAACGCCGGGCCTTTACCACTGGATTGTGATGAATACTCCCATCCTCAGCGACGACAAACAGACGCATCTTGCGCATGTGATTTTGACCAGTGTCACAGGAATGTCCGAGGTGAAGATGATCGGGGATTCTGCTCAGGCCCTTCGTGAGGTGAAGCGTGTGCTGGCCGAGCACATGAAGGCTGAAGAGGCACTGGTTCAAAAGGTGCGGAGTCGATTGCAATCCTATGCACGGCCAATTCCAGAAGGTTCCCAGGAGTGGGATGTGCTCTATCAAAAAACCTACCAGGAAGAATTACGTAAGCGGAACCTTGGCTGAGGAACTCCTCTGTTCATCCCTCCAGATTCCTTTCGTTTCTGCGAGTGTGCCGTCAGCCCTTTCATAATGCAGATTCTTATCCCTGGAACTCCGTCGAGGGGCAATGGTATGGTTTGTCAGGGCCACTCTCATGAATGATCGTGAAAAGACCATGCATGCTCTTGGGGCCGCCACCCTCTCTATTTTACCGGGAATCGGGCATCTGTACTTAGGGGTCAAACGCGGGAATATTTTCCTGGTCTGTGGGATTCTTTTATTGATCATTTCAAAGTTTTTCTGGCCGACCGGGTGGCTAATCTATATGCAATTTGCCATTCTGGCAGGCTTCGACGCCTTTGCATTTGGCAAGCGCGGGAGAGGACTGTTTTAACATTTGCCAAAGCAGATGGAGACAGAAGGATGATACAAGGAGAAAGTCGGTTGGCCAGGTTGGTGATGCTGAGTTGGGCCCTTGGGCTTTTAATGACCGCGATGAGCTTGAATATCTCACTGGCTCAAGCGGCTGACCTGTCGGTGACCGACGGATTAACGTCTCCTGGCAAGCGCATCCAATTACAGGCACGCTTGACCAATCCTGAGGCAGAAGGTGAGATCGGTCTGCCGGATCAGACCCTGGAATTTTTTGTCCATGGCCGGACGGTGGGACAGGCAAATACCGACGCCCAAGGGTGGGCACGGCTCGATTTTGCTCCCACAATGCGCGGGAATTTACCAATCATCGTGAAGGTGGTCACGCCATCAAAAGCCGAAGCCATTGAGGGGAAAGGTGTCTTACTGTCCTGGGAGCGACGCCGACCCATTTTGCTGATTGACCTGGCTGTGGTGGTGGCAGGGGAGCTTGTCACGGATCCGCCTCCGGCTGAACTGTATCAGGACCCCGGGTTGATGTTAGGAGATGCCCATCCCGCCGCGGCGGCAGAATTGGGCAAGCTGGCTGAATTTTATTACAACCTTGTTTATTTGGACTTGAGCGGGCGAGGGCACCTTGAAGATATTCAGGATTGGCTGCGCGATCATCAATTTCCTCCCGGGATGATCAGAATCCTTCCGCAGACCTCCACGGCATTGACGGAGCTCATACACGATCTGAAAACAGAAGGTTGGGAAAAAGTGAGTGGTGGTATTGGGCGCACCGCAGATTTTGCGGAAGTCCTCGTTCAAAACCGCTTGCAAACCGTGATTTTGCCGCTTCCACAGACACAGGGTCGCTTTCCACGCAGGGCCATTGTCCTGAATGACTGGTCACGTGTCCGACGGCATCTTTGATGCACAACCAGCGAATGGCAGGCTGACAAATGGTCCGACGATGGACGATGAAGGTGTGTTGGTCTGAATGCAGTATGATTTTCTGTTCATGCGATCGTGGGGGATACATCGGTGAAGGCAGCGCGTCCTAAAACACGTTTTGTGTGTCAGGAATGCGGATATCAAGGCGTCCGATGGAGCGGCCGGTGTCCGGAATGTGCGCAATGGAATTCCTTACGAGAAGAGGTTGATCGAGATCTTTCAACCCTTCAACAGCGGAGTGTTGCCGGGGGAACTCCGGAGGCCGTCCCGATTAACTCCATTGTGCAGACTCAGGAGTTTCGTCTTCAGGCTGGTATTGAAGAATTGAACCGAGTGCTTGGTGGGGGAGTGGTTCCGGGATCGGTCATCTTGATTGGAGGCGATCCTGGAATTGGTAAAACAACACTCCTGCTCCAAACGTTGGCCTCCTTGGGAACGGCCAAACAGGTCGGGTTGTATGTTTCGGGGGAAGAATCTCCTCAGCAAATCAAGATGCGGGCGGATCGCATAGGTATTCAATCGCCCAACCTGTATGTGGCAGCCGCGACCTCCCTGGAAGAAATTTTCAAGGTGGCTGAGCAGGTGAATCCCGGTGTCATCGTCGTCGATTCCATTCAAACGGTCTTTACGCAGGAACTGACATCAGCTCCGGGTAGTGTCAGCCAGGTCCAGGAAGTTGGCTGTCGCCTGATGTGGTATGCCAAGCGGACGAATGTTCCGATCTTTATTATCGGGCATGTGACGAAGGAAGGCGTGATTGCAGGGCCAAGGCTTTTGGAGCATATTGTGGATACGGTGTTGTATTTTGAAGGAGATAAAGGGGAGAGCTATCGAATTCTCCGAGCGGTGAAAAACCGGTTTGGGCCGACCAATGAAATCGGGGTCTTTGAAATGAAGGATGAGGGGCTGACCGAGGTGGGGAATCCCTCAGAACTGTTCTTGACGGGGCGAATGGGACATGGCGCTGGATCCGTTGTCGTGTCGAGCGTGGAAGGGTCTCGCCCCTTGTTGGTGGAGTTGCAGGCCCTGGTGGCGGAGACCACGTACCCCATGCCGAAACGTATGGCCAAAGGTGTGGAAGTGAATCGGGTGTCGTTGCTGTTGGCCGTCCTAGAAAAGCGATTAGGATTGCACTTTACCGGGTACGATGTGTACGTGAACGTGGTGGGCGGGCTTCGGATCGATGAGCCGACGGTGGATATGGGCATCGTGTGTGCCGTGCTTTCCAGCTTTCGAGAGTTAGCGTTGGACCCCAGATTGGTCGTGATGGGCGAGGTAGGGTTAGGCGGGGAAGTCCGGCCGGTGCAACATGCGGACCTGCGTATTCGTGAGGCGATGAAATTGGGGTTTCAACGCTGCGTGGTGCCTGAGCCCAATCTAGCACAATGGAAACCTGTGGCAGGCATGGAAGTCGTGGGTATTCGTGACATTGGCGACATTTGGGAAACGGTTGTCAGTCATGCCTCATAAATGGCGATGTCAAGCGGATCTTGTACGATGAATGCTGTCAGTCGATGGTCTCTATTGCCGATGGTGTTACTCGTCGGATGCGCCGGAATGTTCCAAGGATCATTACGACCGCTTGAAGACGAACAAGGCCGAGAGGTGTTTCAAGCCCTGCGCCAAAAAGAGTCCACCATTCGCACCCTTCGAGGATTATTTCAAGGGTCCCTCTCCGGTTCGGGAGTTCCACTTTCCCAAAATATTCTTGGCACGGTTTCGTACGTGCGCCCCGATGTCTTGGACTTGAAAGGCTTTATCCGGATGGGTGTTCCCGTGATGAATTTTCATCGCAAGGGCAACGAGTATGAATTGTATTTTCCGGCTGAAGACAAGGTGGTCACCGGAAGAGTGGATGAAACCCAGGAGGGTACACCATGGGATCACACCGTGATGCTGAGTATTCGTGCCCTGGATGCCGTGTTGGGAAAGGTTGCCGGAGTGTCAGGTGGGGATGCTCACGTGTGGAAAAATAACGAACGCTATCGCATCGATCTGCCTGCAAGCCAATCCTCATCCACGTCATATCAAGACGATTTTACCGTCAGGACTTGGGTGGATGCCCTGACCATGGACCTGACGTCGATTGAATATCGACGCTCGTTTGATGACATCGTGGTATTGGTGGAGTGCGAAGATTATCGAGAGGTGAAAATCACCACAGCCGAAGAGAGCTTTCCGGTTCGATTGCCGTTTCTGGTCCGGGCTACAGACTATCGACCAGGTGGAGGATCCATTACCTTGCACTTTAAGGAATTCATCGTCAATGCGGCCTCGTAATTGACCTTATGCTGCAAGCGTTCACTAACCAGCGGGTCTGGAGTCAACGAAGTCTATGCTGTTCTTAGCTCTGGAATCCGCCACCTCCCATCAGAGTGTGGCCGTCTTCCGTGACCACCATCTGTTAGCCAGTCTGGACTGTGAGTCGGGGAGGCCTCTGACTCCGCAACTTATCCCCACCATCGATCGTCTGTTATCTTTGGTCTCTTTGCAGATGTCAGCCCTTGAAGGTCTGGTGGTGTCGATAGGACCGGGGACCTTTACCGGATTGCGAGTGGGACTGGCGACAATGACTGCCTTTCGGCTGGCTTTACAGATTCCTTTGGTTGGGGTTTCCACGCTCGAAGGGCTTGCCTGGAATCATCCTGTTCCCGATCTCCCTCTGCTCAGCACTATCAGTATTCGCCAGGGGATGGTGTATTGGGCACTGTTTCGTTGGGTAGATCAACAGATGGTGTATTTAAAAGAATCTCAAATCGGGGATATCACTGAAGTCTGTGGTGCCCTGTCCGAGCCGACCATTGTGCTCGGAGATGGGTGGATGAAGAACCGGGAGACTCTCCTCTCAAAAGGGTTTCCCCTTATTGAGGCTCCTCCTGCCGAGCAATGGCCATCTGCCAAAGGGACCGGATTGGCAGGACGAGTGTTGTTGGAACGCGGGGTTTTCCTTCCTCAAGGCTGCACCCCACACTATATTCAGCCATCGTATGCAGAAATATCGAAATCTACAAGCTTGGATCCGATTGGGTGAGACTCTCTTCATCGGTACCTGGTCGTGTGACATAGGGGAGTGGAAGTATGAACACAAATGACCGTGTTAAGGGTACTGACCAGTCACACAATGCGCCGATTCGATTGGCCACGTTGGCTGATCTTGACGCATTGGTGAGTCTGGAACAGGCCTGCTTTGCTGTCCCCTGGTCGAGAAAAAGCTTTGAAGCCGAATTGCACGGGAATTCCTTCAGCACAATTCTTGTTATTCCAGGTCCAGGGCAACAACTGGAGATTCCCTTACTGGCCTATATCTGTGTGTGGGTGATCTTTGAAGAAATCCGCTTTTTAAATTTGGCGGTTCACCATCAATTCCGTGCACAGGGACTGGCCAAGCAGTTAATCCTGCAAGCATTATGTATCGGGAGTGCTCAGGGATGTTGTCGGGGGATGTTGGAGGTTCGTGACTCCAATCAGGTGGCAAGAAAACTCTATGAGTCCTTTAAATTTAAGGAATATGGCAGAAGAAATTCCTACTATACGAATCCTAGCGAGGATGCTATCCTTATGATCCTGGAACCTATTTTCAAGCCCATTTCTGACAAAAAGGATCTACAGAGAATCTCGGTCGAATGCGATTAGAGTACGCTCACTATTTCAATATTCACTATTGACAAAGGAGGGCACCGATGGTGACGGAAGAACAAATCGCCGAAAGTTTGCGGGCATCCAATGTAGAGTACCAGGAGTTGGAAGAATCCCATCACCGGTTGGATCTGGAACTTCAGCAATTATTGAAGCATCATGTGTTGACTCCTCAGGAAGAAATTCTTAAAAAACATTTACAGAAAGAAAAACTCGGCAAGAAAGATCGAATGGCTGCTCTCATTCGTGAACATCGTGCCTCATGTGATAATGCCGGAACATCTGGATAACCTGACCGGCTGCTTCGCACGCTAAGCCTTTCTTTGTGATGGCTGCTTTTTCCCCTACCATGGCCATGAATGCGCTGGCGCATCCTCTCCAGCGCCACATTCGTGATATCAAACGCCGGTTACTGATCGTGGGAGCCACGATCATGGTGTTTTTTGTCGTGGCGTTTTCCTACTCTTCCATTCTGATCGACTGGTTCAAGCGGCCATTTGAAGATGATCTGATTTTTTACGCTCCGGCCGAGGCGTTATTTGCCTCCATCAAAGTTTCCTTCATGGCGGCCGTGATTGCCAGTGTCCCCATCATTCTATACCAATTTTGGAAATTTATTGAGCCGGCGTTGCTTCAGAAAGAGCAACGATGGGCGGTGCCACTCTTCTTCCTGGGGCTGGCATTTTTCCTTTTGGGATTGGCATTTTGCAATATGGTGATCTTGCCGTTGGTCATTAACTTTTTTGTGACGTTTGGCATGGACCGGGCGATTACTCCCGAATTAGCCGTCGGAACCTATGTCGACTTTAATGTCAAGTTTCTTCTGGCGTTTGGGTTTGCATTTGAAATTCCCCTGGTGCTTTCTCTTTTGGCCCGTGTGGGAGTGATTCAAGCATCGGTTCTCATTCGGTTCCGCAAACATGCCGCCCTCCTGGCGTTGATTCTTTCTGCAATCATCACGCCGGATGCCACGATGTTCACCATGTTACTGATGGCTGTCCCCTTGATTATACTGTATGAAATTGGCATTTGGGGAGCGAAGGCTTTCGGTCGTGTTCCTCAGCCAGCAGAGGAAAAGAGTGAAGCGACTGAGGGGGATGATGCCGTGGCTGATGAGGGAAAAGGCTAAGACGATGGGACCAGTTGTCCAATGGATACGAAGGCATAGCGGTCTATGGAGGTGCCTTGTGGGGACGGTTGCCCTGTTTTGGCTTATGGGGTTTACCGGCCTCGGAGAAAGTCGCCCTCTGTTATCGGCCCCGTATCCCGTTTCGAATATTCCTTCTCTTCATCCAGATGATTCTGAGGATGCACACAAAGGGTTTGCTCCCAGTATTCAAACGCTCGTGGTGACTCCAGACGGGGTGGTCTATGCGGGATCATTTGGGATGGGGCTTTTTCGGAGCCAGGATAAAGGGAAATCCTGGGAGGCGCTGAATAGAGGGTTGACCGATCCTTTTTTACTGTGTCTTGCTGTGATTCCTGGGCAACACATTTATGCTGGAACGATGCGTGGAGGAGTCTACCGTCTTTCGCTCACGGGCACGATGTGGGAATCCATTGGAACAGGATTACATGAAGCGGAAGTCAAAACGTTTCTGGTTCACCAGGATATGGTGTATGCAGGGACGGGTACAGGTGTGTACCGATGGGTTGAAGCCGAGAGACAATGGATAACTGTCGGAACCGGGTTGGATCGGATTTTGGTGCCGGGCCTTGCGATCATGGATGATGGCAAACTCCTCGCGGCGACTTCGGGGAAAGGACTCTTTCATCTGGAGAATCAACATTCTTCTCCCTCTAGATGGTTAGATTCTCAATCTGTTTTTATCGATCCACGAGAACGATTGCCGCATCGCTATCTTCGAGTCATTGCTGTCAACCAAGCTCAACATATTTTTTTGGGGACACAGGATGGCGGCATTTTCCGGAGTACGGATCGTGGCCAATCTTGGTCGTCTCTCAGCCGGAATCTACCCAATGATTCGATCAGAGGTATTGTTCCCGATCACGAAGACGTCATTGTGGCGACCGGAAATGGAATTTTTCGATGGAAAGCTGATCAGCAAAAATGGATGGGCATGAATACCGGGTTGACCAACCTGGCTATTCAACACCTTACAATATCGGACTCCGGCGAGTTATATGCTGGAACCAGTAGTGGAGCATTTCGGAGTGAAGATGGGGGTGCGCATTGGACGAATATTAGCCAAGGGTTGGGTGTGCAGTTGGTTCCCAAAGGCCCTTATGAATAAATCCTGGTAACGGAAAGGATGGTATGATGAGCGACGCAATCAATGAAGATCAGACGGCCACTATTCATATTCAGGTGAACGGGGAGTCCTGGGGTGATATTCACTTGAAGTTTTTCCCGGATGTCGCGCCCAATCATGTCCAGAATATGGTGAAGTTAGCCAAAGAGAAGTTCTATGACGGCACGACTTTTCATCGTGTGATTCCCAACTTTATGATTCAAGGGGGAGATCCCAATAGTAAGGACCAAGATCGGTCACGACATGGAATGGGTGGCCCAGGCCATCGGGTCAATGCGGAATTTAGTTCCAAACCCCATAAGCGAGGGACGTTATCGATGGCAAGATCGCAAGATCCCAATAGCGCAGGCTCCCAATTTTTTATTTGTGTGGCGGATTCAAATTTTTTGGATGGTCAATATACCGCGTTTGGTGAGGTGGTGAGTGGCATGGAAACGGTTGATCGAATCGTGAATGCCAAGCGGGATGGCAATGATAACCCTCTTGACCGAATTGAAATGACCATGAGTGTGACGGAAGCGAATGCCTAAGAAGGGGCAATGGGTCCGGCCTTTGTGTCTACTGGTTGGATGGCTATTCGCAGGGTGTGTCGCCCCACCGTTGTATTCCTATCTGGTCTATGAAAATCCCACCTCGTATGTTCGACTTGAGGTCTCCCCGTGGGTTGATCCGGATCTTCCTCAGACATTGAACGAGCATCCCGCGATCATGTCTCGTCGTCAAATGGTCGAGGCCTTGAAAGGGTTGCGGGTGCGTGAGCATCGTTCCGGCCCTATCCGATGGGTTCGTGGCCTCGCTGATCCTGAGCCGGCCTTCCGTGAAGAAGAAATAGAATTGCTAGCCCCACGGTTACTGGAAGGGCTGGGATTGGCCGTTCCAAATGAATTGGTCACGTTTTACATCAGCCATCCAATCAATGCCACCAAACGAGAAGTGACCTCTGGCGGGATGTATGTCAGAGATGGGCACCTACATGTCATCATGAGTAATCACCGCACAAACTTTGAAATTCCCCCTGCAGGGCTGATCTATGATCGGCGGTATCCACTGTTTTCCTTGGCCCCACTTGACGTAGATTTACTGTATGAGACAGAAGAGATGGTGATCCCAAAAGAGCAAAGGTTTTGGGAGGCTATTCTGGGAGATGAGCGTAGCGGCGAAATAGTCCTAGATCTGTCCCGGTTGTCAATGATGAAAATGTAAGCGTGTGTTTCAGAGTTGACACATGTCGGATGCGAAGAGTCAGAAGAGACACCAAGGAGGCCGCTCGTCAATGAGGTTGCACATAGAGAAGCTCAAAAATGGTGAACGGATTTTCGGCGTGTTGCGGAAATGATCCAACGTCCCAGGCATATTTTTCTTTTGTTCTGGTCGACAATCGTAACCGAGGAATGTCTCATCATACCCATTCATATCGACAGGAATCCCTACTTGACCTGAGTCGACCTGCCGGTGCTGTCAAGAGCGCAGTACATCTGATACGGTACAGCACAACAATACGCTTATGAGGAAAATTGTGTTTAGAAGCCTCAAAACGCCGGATCAGGTGAAGGTCTCGCCTCAAGAGCCCGTGTGCAATCGCTTGCAGGATATACGAAAAAAGCAGGGAATCTCTCAAGCGGAGTTGGCAGGCCTTGTGGGCCTGACGCGACAAGCGGTCTACGCCATTGAAGCCAACCAATATTTGCCAAGCACCCACGTTGCGTTACGGTTCGCTCGTGCGTTGAAGTGCCGGGTTGAAGATCTCTTCAATCTTTCAAGTCATGAAGAGATGGTTGAAGCCGAATTCATTGGTGCCACAACGTCGTGGGGGCAACCCACACGGGTGAAGCTGTCATACGTTGGGTCTCGGATACTGGCCAGGCCGATGGCCGAACTGGGCGATGTGTTGAATTTTGTGATGCCGGCTGATGGAGTGATCCTGGAACAGACGAAGAAACCTTCCGGCCGAAAACGGCCATATGTCCAGGTTCAATTACTGAATTCCCCGGAAGTCATCAAAAAAGGGATTCTCATTGCGGGATGCGACCCGGCGTTATTTCTCGCGGGGGAACATGTACGGAAGGTCAATGCTCTGGCGGGTATCACGAATTGGACCATGGGAAGCGCGAACGCGCTCCGTGCTCTTCAACGGGAGGAAGTCCACATGGCGGGACTGCATCTCGTTGATGTGAAATCCGGACAAAGCAATGTCCCTTATCTGAAACGGCATGTTCCTGGTCAGGAATTTGTCGGAGTGCGCTTTGCTTCTTGGGTTCAAGGCCTGTTGGTGTACCCAGGCAATCCCAAACAGCTTCGCACTGTGGAGGATTTTGGTCAGACGGGTCTTCGTCTTGTCAATCGGGAAGAGGGAGCAGGAGCCAGATTTCTTTTGGATACCCTGCTTCAAAAATCCGAGTTAACCGGACAGCAGTTACTGGGGTATGACCACGAAGTGGCGTCTCACCTCGAAGTGGCTCGTCTGGTTCGAGATGGCATGGCTGATGTGGGTATTGGAGTGGAAGCCGCAGCACGTCATTACGGTCTTGGATTCATTCCGTTGCGGGAAGAACAGTATGACTTGATTATGCGTCGCGAATTTCTTCAATCCCACCCCGTCATGTCTCAATTTCTTGATGCGATGGTCAGTCATCCCTTCAGGCGTGAAATCGAATCCCTCGGGGGATACACGGTGACCGAAATCGGAAAAATTCTTCATTGGTAAGTCCGTGACCCTCCCGTTCTCTCGAGTAATTCACAAGATCGTTTACGGTCATCAGCGCAATATCCTGTAATTGTCTCAATACATACGAGGTGCGGATGCTTAGGGGGCTTCACGTCGCCAGGGTCTTACCCCGTTTCTCCATCTGGTAGAGGGGGTTATGTCGAAGAGCAACATTTCCTTCTGAGAAAAGTTGCTGAGGAAATGCGCATTATTATTTGTGGCGTATTGATGAACCAGCGATGTGACCAAGGTCTTGGTGAGGGTGGTCCGAATTGTGACGCTGAGAAGGTCTTAAGGACTACAGGTCTTGCCATTGAACACTTTACAGGAGGAACCACTTCTGGCCAATTTCCAGGATTTGACCAACGGTGGAATATTATCTGGTCGCATTTCGACGATGACGTCAATGATATCTCCCACCTCCAATGTTTTCAGTTGAATCTTCGCCTCTTCTTCAACTTGAATCCACTGAATTCCCGAATCGGTGGTAATCAGAAAGACGCCTTTATCCGATTCGATTTTCATAATTGGACTGTTGAATTTCTGGAGTGAGGTGGAAGCTTCGGCAAACACCGGTGATCCGGTCTGAAAAAACACCATTAATCCAAGCAGAAAAGCAAACAGGTGATGAGGGGTTGGCATAATTTTCTCCTGTTGTTACCTTGAGAATACTTTCTCAGTATCTCAAGATTCCTGGCAGGAAGTCTATGGGCTTACCACCCCAAAAAATAGTCGGCCATGTCGGGTACGGACTGGAGGTTAGGGCAGGGTGTGAATGGGAACTTCTGTGGCCTTGGATTCCTGGATTCGATAGGCTCGGACTACTGGCTGGTCGGTATGCTCCAGGGAAACAATCAGGTGAAACGGTTCCGGGAAGTGTAGCTTGGCCCGGTAGCTTTCAAATTCCATGGCGATGGTGATATCC
>Ga0224497_10000700_pt1 | contig 22723 bp, 14 predicted proteins | sample SF_Jul11_sed_USG_4_FD_167970 | JGI IMG/M metagenome (GOLD analysis project Ga0224497, IMG submission 167970) | Sediment microbial communities from San Francisco Bay, California, United States - SF_Jul11_sed_USGS_13 | ecosystem: Environmental > Aquatic > Marine > Sediment | place: USA...
GAAAGCCGGGGGCACTGGCCTCCCGGCTCCTCTGGCGCGGCGAAAAAGGACCACGCTTCGCAGGTGTACGTCAATTTATGTGATGTCAGCGCTCCGCACCAGCGCGGCCGCGGTGGGTGCCGGCGGTGAGAGTCGAACTCACACGGGCCGTAACCCGGACACCTGCGAAGTGTCTGCGTCTGCCATTTCCGCCACGCCGGCACCACTTCTCGATCTGGCGAACCATGACGGATTCGAGAATCCCAGGGACGGACACTCCGACACATGCGATCGAACCGCAGGTGCACCATACGGCGTGGAGGTCTCAGTTCCTGTGCCCATCGCCCACCGCCGGGATCGGATTGTTGCGCGCATTTCTGACCGAGAACCCGCGGGGGAGGCAGCGAGAGACGGCATCCCGTCAGCGCGGATTTCTAACCGCCCAACCGCCCAACCGCCTAACCGTCAAACCGCCCAACCGCCTAACCGTCAAACCGCCTAACCGCCTAACCGCCCAACCGCCCAACCGCCTAACCGTTAATCCGTCAAGCCGCCGGCGTCGCCACAGAACGCGCAGAGACGAGCCATCGCGGCCTCCGGTGGGGGATGCGCGACGGTTGGGCGAGGGGGTCAACGAAGGCTCAACATGTTGTTGGGCATAGAATTGACGGCCTTCTCCTTCGGCTGCACTATGACAGCAGGTGGGGAGGCAAGGCATGGGCACCGCTCGCCGGACCTGCACATCCTGTGACACGCCGCTGCCGCCGGAGGCGAAGTTCTGCTTTGCCTGCGGCACGGCGACGCCGACGGAGGCCGGAGCACCCCCGAGCCCGACAACCCCGCGTGAAGAGCAGCTTGAAAGGCTGAGACAGGCCCTCGCCGACCGTTACAGGATTGAGCGCGTCCTCGGCCAGGGGGGTATGGCCACGGTGTACCGCGCCGACGACCTCCGGCACCAGCGGAAGGTCGCCATCAAGGTCCTCCGCCCCGAGCTGGCCGCTGCTGTCGGCGCAGATCGGTTCCTCCGCGAGATCGGGATCGCCGCACAGCTCCAGCACACCCACATCCTCACGCTCATCGATTCGGGCGACGCGGACGGGTTCCTGTACTACGTCATGCCGTTCGTGGAAGGCGAGTCGCTCAGGCAAAAGCTGGTGCGCGAGCGTGAACTGCCGATCAGCGAAGCAGTGAGTATCCTGCACGATGTCGTGGATGCCCTGGCCCACGCGCATAGCCACGGCGTCGTGCACCGCGACATCAAGCCGGACAACGTGCTGCTGTCGGGACGCCACGCCCTCGTGGTGGACTTCGGCGTGGCGAAGGCGGTGAGTCAGGCGACTGGACGTCTTGACGCGACCACGGCGGGACTCTCGTTGGGAACGCCCACGTACATGGCCCCGGAACAGGCGGCGGCTGATCCGAGGATCGACCATCGGGCTGACATCTATGCCGTTGGGGTGATGGCCTACGAGCTGCTCACGGGGACACCTCCCATCACGGGTGACACGCCGCAAGCGGTGCTCGCGGCACAGGTGACGCAATCACCGAAGCCGATTGACGAGGTCCGTCCGACGGTGCCGCTTCCGCTCGCGCAGCTCGTGATGCGCTGCCTGGAGAAGAAACCGGCGGACCGGTGGCAGAGCGCCGAGGAACTGCTGCCGCCGTTGGAGGCGTTGGCGACGCCGAGTGGCGGGATGACGCCGACGGGCACGCGGCCGCTGCCCGCAGCAGTGGGCAGGCGGCGCTGGCTTGCTCCAGGCGTCCTGGCAGCCGCCGCAGTGCTCATCGTGATCGCGGTGTTCGGGACGCAGCTACTCAAGAGAGGCCCGATGACCCTCACCACGTCCAACATCCACGCCGTGACCAGTGAAACGGGGCTGGAAGTTCACCCAGCCCTCTCCCCCGACGGCAGGCAGGTCGCCTTCGCAGATCGTCGCGCCGGCAGGTGGTCAGTTGTCATTCGCAGCACGCGCAACATTGCCGGTGGCGGCGAGCTTACCCCGACACAGGGACTGCATGAATTTTGGGAGTATCTTTTCCCGCGCTGGAGTCCGGACGGTGAGTTCGTTCGCTTCTGGACCTGTGCTGGCGATCAATGCTCCTGGAGGGAGGTTGCGAAGCTCGGCGGCTCGATCCGCTCGATTGACCTGCCAAGGAACACCTCCGACTGTTCGTGGTCGCCTGACGGCGCTCGCGTCGCGTTCATCGCGTGGCCTGACAGCATCTTCACCCACTCGACCACCGACGGCACCACCACGCTGCTCGCTGTCCCCGAGGTCAGGTGGGCACTGCATTCGCCCGTCTGGTCGCCAGATGGCAGACGGATTGCCTATGTGAACGGAAACCCGTCGTGGCCCACCAGCTTCAACGTTGCCCGCTCCTCGATCTGGATCGTCGATGCCGACGGCGGCGGGCCCGTGCGAGTGGCCGGCGCAGAGCATATGAATGTCAGCCCGGCCTGGCTCGATGACGATCACCTGTTGTTCGTGTCCAACCGCGACGGTCCGCGAGAGGTCTACGTCGTCGAGGTGGGACCGATGGGACCTCGCCGAGAGCCACGGAAAGTGCCGGGAGTGAGCGACCCCCACTCGATCTCGTATTCCATCGCCGGGAGGAAACTCGCGTTTGCGAAGGCCACTGCGCGCCAGAACGTCTGGTCCTACCCCATCGGGTCAGGTCCCATGTCAGTCGGCGCTGGTCACCCTGTGACCAGCGACAACGCCGTCGTTGAGGAGCACGACGTTTCGCCCGACGGCAGGTGGATCGTCTACGACTCAAATCTCCGGGGCAATATGGACATCTACAAGAGACCCCTGGAGGGTGGCAGCCCGACGCCGATCACCGACAGCCCGTTGGATGAGTTTGGGCCCCGGTGGTCACCTGATGGAGCCGAGATCGCGTTCTATGTTGGCGTTGGTGCGGGTGAGGGCGCCGTGATGGTTGTTCCAGCAGATGGGGGCACCCCAGTCCAGCTTGCGAGTGGCCCTTGGATGTACGGCGTACCCAAATGGTCGCCGAGCGGGGTGGAGATTGCGTTCTCTTCGAGCCGGGCCGGAAGGCTCGAGGTTTGGCTGGTGTCGCGTGAGGCCATTGGCGGCTCCTGGGGCGAAGCGACGCAGTTGACCGACTTTGGATGCGTTCCCGCCGATTGGGCACCGGACGGCAGCGGTGTGTTGTGTGATGCGGGTGAGGAGATGGTGCTGGTGTCGCGGGATGGAGACGTCCTGTGGCGCTACGATCCCTCGACAGCCGGGCTCCAGGGATTGAGCAGCCCTCAGTTCTCCTGGGACGGCTCGATGATCTATGTCTATGGAACCCATGAGGACGGTTCTGGAGGGATTTGGGCCGTTCCACCGCGGGGCGGGGAGCCAAATCTCGTGGTGGCGTATGACGATGCCGAGATCGAAGGCATGGATTTCTTATCTGTAGGGCCCGACCATCTCTATGTCACGGTGGGTGAGTACGAGAGTGACATCTGGGTGATGGATCTGGAGTGGTGAGGGGAGGGTGGCTGAGGGCGAAGGGCTAGTCGCCGACGAGGTGCGGCAGCACAACAACCCGAGCGTCTCGCGGCGTTCGGGGCCTTTGCGTGCCTAACCGCCCAACCGCCTAACCGCCTAACCGCCTAGCTCAACCGCCTAACCGCTCAACCGCCTAACCGTGAAACCGCCTAACCGTAAAACCGCCTGTCTCAACCGAATCCCGACTACATTTGTCCTTGTAGGTCTGGGTGTCCAATCCCATTGTGGGCTTCAGCAGTCCACACTCTCCGGCACTGGCATTCGAACGTCTGGAATCAGCGATCGGTCTCTCCTCCCGAGGCGAAGAGGTGGAGGAACCCATGAAGACACCACCATTGCTCTTGCTCTCGTTTGTGACGGTCTTCTCCGCCGGTCCGAGCCATGCCCAGGGCCGGCTCGACCGGGAACCTCCAGCGTGGGGAGAGATTCCGCCGGAGCATCTGGAGATGAACCTGTATGCCCCGGACAGCAGTGCGGCGGCCGTGATCCTAGCGGACTTCGGTCGCGTGTCCTTCGACGACGACCTCGACATGGTCTTCGAACGGCACACCCGGGTCAAGATTCTCACGGAAGCCGGCTACGAGTGGGCCACCGTCACCATCCCCTACCACGCCGAAGACCGGACACAGCGGGTGACGGACATCCAAGGGCACACGTACTGGGCGGTCGACGGCAACGGTGTCGAGATCCACAAGATGAACGGGGAATCGATCTTTGACGAAGATGTCGAGGGCGAGTGGAAGCAGATCCGGTTCACGCTGCCGGCACTGCAACCGGGCGCGGTCATCGAGTATCGCTACAAGGTCGTGTCGACCAATCCAGTGCTTATTCCGGATTGGGCGTTTCAGACGAGCGAACCGGTTCTGTGGAGCGAGTTCCGCACCGACATACCGGATATCTTCCGCTACGTCTCGGCCTATCAGGGCCAGATCGAACTGGACGTGGCCGAGCAGGAACCGTACTCCAAGATGATGCGCTGGACGGTCGAGCTGCCGAACATCCACGGTGTCAATCGTACCCAACGGATTGCCCGCGCCTCGACCGAAGTTCGCGGCGTGAAATCCCGATGGGTGATGCGGAACGTACCGGCCCTGCGTCGGGAACCCTACATGACCACCCCGGAGGATTTCCGGGCCAAGATCCGTTTCGAGCTCGCCGAATTCGGCCGGCCGTCGACTCAGACGGTTCAGATCACCAGCGCCAGCGGTACGGTCAATGTCCCGACGACGATGTTGCCAGTGAAGCGGGTGATGACGAGTTGGGAGCAATTGGCCGAGGAGTTGATGAAGTCGCGGGACTTCGGCAAGCAGATCGGTGATCATCGCGCGGTGCGGGATCAAGCGCGGGTGGTCGTCGCGAACACGGACGATCCGCTTCAAATGATGGAGGCCATCTACGACTACGTGCGCGCGACGATGGTCTGGACCGGCCGGCGCGGTGTCTTGCTTGACCGGGATCTCGACGAGGCCTTGAGAGCGCGCAGCGGGAACGGCCCCGAGATCGCTCTGCTCTTGGTGTCGATGCTGCGCGAGGCGGGGCTCGAGGCCCACCCGGTGATCATCAGCACGCGCAGCCACGGGCAGGTCTTGTCAGTCTATCCGTTGCTGTCGCAGTTCAATGACGTGCTGGCATTCGTCCAGATCGACAGCGTGGACTACGTGCTCGACGCGACGGATCCAAAGCGTCCGTACACCTTGCTGCCCGATGAGGCACTCAACGGTGTGGGCTTTCTGGTTCGGTATCCCGACCCTGGCTGGGTGACGATCACGCCAGCCGAACACTACTGGCATGAGCGATCTCTCGATGGGACACTCGACGCTGCGGGCCAGTTGACCGGTACGGTCCGGGTAACCGAAGGCGGCTACAGCGCACTCGAGAGCCGCCGCGCGCTCGAAGAGGCGGAGACCCCCGCAGTATTCGTCCAGCAAGTCTTACTCGATGACGTCGATGGGGCGCTGGTCGACTCGTGTACGGTTGTGAACGAAGCGGCGGGCACCGACACGTTCAGTCTGACAGCTTTCTTCTCGGCGCCCGGCTACGCGCAGGTCGCCGGCGACTTCATCTACTTCAACCCGACGCCGCTCGGGCGTCTCGGTGAGAACCCGCTGCGTCTGCCGGAGCGGGCGTTCCCGGTCGATCTGATCTACCCCAGACGCCTGCACTACAAGGTTGTGCTCACGTTGCCGGAAGGCTATGCCCTTCAGGAAGCACCCCGGAATGTCCGGATTCGGTTACCGGACGACGGGGCGCTGTACCAGCGATTGCTGGACGTGCAGGATCGCCTGCTGATGGCGCAGATCCAGATCGTGATTAGCCAGACAGTCTTTGAGCCGGAACACTACGGATTCATCCGCGAGTTCTTCGAGCAGGTCGTTGCCACCGAGGCGGAACAAGTGGTGCTCAAACGCGTCACCGAGCCTGAGCCATAGGATGGACTGACCGGTGGTCCGATGAAACGACGCTTCCGCGGACCAGGCGCCTGGGTGCTCCTCCTGGCGGTTGCCAGCCCGGCAACGGCCCAAGATTTCCCCGCGGGTTTCGACGAGACGTTTGCGGTATCCTCGCTCGACCCTGATCTGTCGCACGGGGCTGACGCGGTGGTGCGTCTGGATCTCCTCCGCTTCGATGTGCACGATCCGGGACGAGCGACGCAGACCGTCCGCCGCGTGGTGACGGTCCTGAGTCCTGAGGGCCGCGACCAGAGTGAGCTCGTCGTCCCCTACGGTCGATTACGGCGCCTGAAGAAGCTCACCGGTCGGATTTTCGATGCCGAGGGCACGGTGGTTCGGAGGCTCGAGAAGGATGACCAGGAGGATCGTAGCGCCATCTCCGGCTCGACACTGTACGAGGAGGAGCGGGTGCGCCTGGCCAGGCTCTATCACGACGCCTACCCCTACACGGTGGAGTTTGCGTACGAGATTCAGCACGACGGGCTGATCAACTGGCCCACGTGGTACCCGCAGGAAGAGGGGATGCCCGTCGTCTTCGCCCGCTTCGATCTGACCACACCGTTGGGCGTCGACGCCCGCTACGTCGTCCAGGGCGCGCCACTCGAGCCCGAGATCGTGCACGACAAGAGGCAGACGACCCTGCGCTGGCAAGTCAGTGAGCAGCCGGCCCTCGTCATAGAGCCGTTCGGACCGGCGTGGCAGGACCAGGTCATTGCGGTGCGCACTGCCCCAGCGACGTTTGAAATAGAGGGAACGCGGGGCGACATGCGTTCGTGGCAGAGCTTTGGACGATGGTACCACCGATTGAACGAAGGCCGTGCCGCACTCCCGGCGGTAGCAAAGCGGGACGTACTCCTGCTCACGGCTGGCGCCTCCGGCGCGAGGGAGAAGGTTCAGCGGCTCTACACCTACATGCAAGAGCGAACGCGCTACGTCAGCGTCCAACTCGGCCTTGGTGGGTGGCAGGCCTTCAACGCGGCCTACGTCCACGAACGCGGGTACGGGGACTGCAAAGCCCTCACCAACTACATGCAGGCGCTCCTGGACGAAGCCGGTATCGCATCCTTCCCGGCGCTCATCCGTGCAGGGAGCCGCGCCCCACGTGTCCTCCCCGACTTTCCCGGCAACCAGTTCAATCACGTCATCCTCTACGTCGATCTGGGCGACGGCGACGGCGTCTGGTTGGAGAGCACCGACCAGACGGCCCCGTTCGGGCACCTCGGGGCTTTCACCGAGGATCGCTACGCACTGCTGGCCAAGCCCGGAGGCGGCGAACTGGTCCGCACGCCTCGGAGCCATGCCGCGCAGAACCAGCGAGTACTGCAGGCTCGCGTGCGCCTTACCCCGTCGGGGGATGCCGCGGCGGAGATACAGACGCACCACACCGGGAATGAGCAGGATGAGATACGCCAGCGCGTTGCCACCCGCTCCGGCCGCGAACGTGAACGATGGCTGTACGAGTACATCGACCTGCCCAGCTTCGAGATCGTCGACGCTGACTTCTCTGCAGCTGAGAAGCGGTCGCTGTCGGTGGCACTGTCCTTGACGCTGACGCTACCACGCTATGCCGCGCGGACGGGGAAGCGGCTCTTCCTCCCGCTCAATCTGCTGCACCGCTGGACGTACGTTCCGCCGGCTGAGGAGCGTCGCACCAACGCCGTCGAGATCTTCCCCTACGCTTTTACACATGCGGACACGATCGTGTACGAGGTGCCGGCGGGTTTCGCCGTCGAGGCCGTGCCGGACCCGATCGAGGTTGAGACACCGTTCCTGCGCTACGCCGCAAGGGTAGAAGTGGGGCCAGAAGGAACGCTGGCCTACTATCGGTGGGTGGAGGTAACCGACGTCAGCATCCCAGCCGAATCCTACGACAGGTTCCGAGATTCCATGCGTCAGATCGCTCAGGCAGATCGCGCTCAGGCCGTGCTCGTCGCGCCGCCCTCGCCTGACGCGGAGCGCGCACCTCTGTTTGGCCCGTCTCCCTGACCGGTCTCGCCGCGCGACACACCAGGAGTGCGGTCATGATCGCCCAGTCCACCCGGCCGTCCGCCACCGCCATGCTCGCCGCGATCGCCCTCGCGGCGTCGCCGCTGGCGCTCCATGCGCAGCGACCTGCGGAGGCGACGACCAGCCGGCACGCGGCGCTCGAGGCGCGGCTCTCCGACCTGCTGACGGAGAGTCACGCGCCCGGTATCGCGGTCGGCATCGTGTGGAATGATGGAACCACGCTCAGCCTCGCCGCGGGCATGGCCGACACGATTCGTGCTATTCCCATGACATCGGCCAGCCGGCTCTTGCAGGGCAGCGTCGGCAAGACGTACGTCGCGGCCGTCGCCATGCAACTCGTCCACGCCGGCGCGCTGAACCTCGATGCCAAGGTGGCCGAGTACCTGGGCGCAGCGCCATGGTTTGCGCGGCTGCCCAACGGCCACGAGGTCACGGTACGCCAGCTGATGAACCACACGAGCGGCATCGTGCGCTACGAGTTCGACGAACGGTTTATCGCGGATCTCCTGGCGTCACCGGACAGGGTATGGCGGCCGGAGGAGTTGCTGGCGTACCTGTTCGATACCGAGGCCCCGTTCGCCCCAGGGGAAGGATGGGAGTACTCGGACACGAACTACATCCTGCTGGGCATGATCATCGAGCGGCTGACCGGAGCATCGTATTACGATGCGCTGCGTCAGCGGATCCTGGTCCCGCTGCACCTCGAGAATACCGTGCCGTCGAACACTCGGCGCATACCGGGTCTCGTTCAGGGCTACGCCGGCGTGGAGAACCCCTTCGGCCTCCCGGAGGCCGTCATCGTGGACGGCACGTTCGCGATCAACCCACAATTCGAGTGGACCGGCGGCGGAATCGCGTCCACCGCCGAGGACCTCGCAACCTGGACGAAGGCGCTCTACGAGGGACGCGCCTTCGATGCGTCCCTGCTGCCGGTGATGCTCGACGCCGTCCCCGCGAGGTTGGGACCAAACACGCGATACGGGCTCGGGGTGATCGTGTGGGAGACTCCCTTGGGGCCGAGTTGGGGACATAGCGGCTTCTTTCCTGGATACCTCGCCGAGATGTCCTATTTCCCCGAGTCTGGCCTCGCGATCGCGGTCCAGGTCAATTCGAGCGACGTTCGTGCCCTGGGCCTAGGTCCCCGGCAGATGCTTCTCGAGCTGGCGCGCGTTGCCGTGCGGGAACGGCAGTGAAGCGGTTGGGCGGTTAGGCGGATAGGCGGTAGGTGTTCCCAAGGAACCTCAACCGCCTAACCGCCTAACCGCCTAACCGTGAAACCGCCTAACCGCCCAACCGCCTAACCGCTCAACCGCCGTCCCGGAGACCCAGACCCTCACTCCATCTCCCGTGCCTTCCCCCACTCGGCGTCGAGACCCAGCTGCGCGATCCAGCCGTCCAGCGCCGGCTGCTCGACGAGCTCCCCGCTGATCCGCCGCATGGCAGCGATGTCCCGCAAGTGCCGCTCGGAGCCGGCGTCGCGGTAGTAGCGCAGCTTGAGCAGGATCACGTACTCCAGCGGCGCCAGCCACACGGTGCCGCCCGCAATCGGCACCGCCCGGCGACGCGCCATCGCCCACGTGCCCAGCAGATCCTCGCCCAGACAGTAGATGTCGGCCCGAAGAGAGGTCTCCAGGTCGAGGATGTTGAAGTGTCCGTGCGCCGCACGCCCCGCCTCCTCGCGGATCGTCTCCAGCGGGGGGACGTAATACCGATCCTGGGGGAACGCGGCCGCCAGCCGTTCGGCGTCGGCCGGAGTGAGTTGCAGCACGAGATCGACGTCGTTGGTCAGGCGCGGCTCGCCATAGATGATGGCGGCGAGCCCGCCGGTCACCATGTAGGGGATACCGCTCTCGTGGAGGGGGCCCAGGAGTCGCGCGACCAGGTCAGGCGGCGGCGTCACGGAACCACCGCCGGACGGCCTCCTGCACGTCCCCTTCCGGCAGATCCGGCTGTTGGCTCCGGATCCAGGCCGCCTTGAGGTCCCACGCAGCCCGGCGCAGGGCTTCGCTGGCCCGGATCTTCTCCTCCGGGCTCATCGCGCGGACCAGGCGCTGCTGCAACTCGAGGGCGGGCGACCGCATGGCTCAAAGGTGTGTGCGGCACATCCCGGCGGCAACTCACCGCCGTCAGCTTGTCTCCCTCCCAGTCCGGCAACCCCAACCGCCCAACCGCCTCACCGCTCAACCGCCTAACCGTGAAACCGCCTAACCGCCCAACCGCCTAACCGTTAAACCGCCCAACCGCCCAACCGCCTAACCGTGAAACCGCCTAACCGCTTACTCCCCCCGCCGCTTCAACCGTCCAGCGGGGACCTTCAGTTCCGGATCTGGATGAAGCGGCCCGAGTCGGTCACGACGTAGATGAACCCGTCGAGTCCCTGGTGGATGTCGCGAATCCGCTCACCGAGTGCCGCGAACAGCTGCTCGCGTGACGCTTCGACGTCGCCTGCCAGGGTCACCCGCCAGATCGCCCGCCCCGCCAGCGCGCCAAGGATCACGTTGCCGTTCCAGTCCGGGAAGCGATTGCCGGTGTAGAAAATCATCCCGGCCGGCGCGATGGATATCGGGACCCAGTAGCTCACGGGCTCCACGAACTGGGGCGCGTGCGTGCCGCCACCGATCCGGCAGGCGTCTCCCACCGGCGCTCCGTACGGGCAGCCGTAGCTCACGACGGGCCAGCCGTAGTCCGCGCCGGGCTGAATGCGATTCAGCTCGTCACCCCCCTGGGGTCCGTGCTCCGTGAGCCAGAGTTCATCGGTGCCGGGGCGCAGCGCCGCGCCCTGCGGGTTGCGGTGCCCCAGCGACCAGATCTCCGGTGCCCAGCCAACGAGCCGCGGGTTGTCCGCGGGCACCGAGCCGTCGCGGTTGATCCGCACGACCTTCCCCAGTGTGCCGGTCGTGTCCTGGGCCGGCGATCCGAGCTGCCGTTCCCCCAGCATGACGAACAGCGTGCCGTCGCCGCGGAACACCAGGCGGGAGCCATAGTGCCCCAGGCCGCTGGTCTTCGGGTGCTGCCGGTAGATCACCGCCGCGTCCTGCAGCGCGTTGCCGACCAGCGTCGCCGCGCCGACAGCGGTTCCGAACGTGCCGGCATCGGCACCGGTGCCGGGCTCGGAGAACGTCCAGTAGATCCTCCCGTTGTCGCTGAAGTCGGGGTCGAGGACGACGTCGAGCAGACCGCCTTGGCCTCCCGACTCCACGGGGAACGGCGAGGGAATCGTGGCGAGGATCGCGTCGCCCGCAGCCGCGAGCAGGACGAACGAGCCCCCCTTCTGGGTGATCAGGAACCGTCCGTCCGGCAGCTGCGCGATGCCCCACGGAGCGGACAGGCCGGAGAGCAGCTCTACCGCCTGGGCTGAGGGGGCCGGGCCCACGGTCGCGGGCACGGAATCCGAGACGCTGCCGCTCGTGGCGCTGACCGTGGCCGCGCCGTACCCGACCGCGGTCACGAGTCCGGCCTCCGATACGACCACGACACCGGTATCACTCGAGGACCAGCCCACGGTGGCGCCCGGCATGGCAGCCCCCGTCTGGTCCTCCACTGTCGCGGACAGTCGCGCCGTGTCCCCCGGGGACGATAGGCTCACGGCCGGCGGCGACAGCAACATCGACGTCGCCACGGGGGCGCTCGACGGCTCTGCGCACGAGGCGAAGAGCGTGAGGAGCGCGAGAATGAAACTGGGTCGGCGGATCGTCACGGCGTCGGTCACGGACCTCGGTCGTGCCAAGTCACCTGAGTGGGGCTCGAACCCACGACCTGGCCATCTGTTGTAAGTAGCTGTGTTGCCCTTCGGCAGGCGTGAACGCTCCGTAACCTCGCGACTGATGTGTCGTTTTACCAGGCCCTGAGGGGATGAGCTCTGGAAGTTCAGCTCGTTATGAAGGGCGGTATGACGGTAGGACCCAACCGCCTAACCGCCTAACCGCCTAACCGTCAAACCGCCTAACCGTGAAACCGCCCAACCGCCTAACCGTCTAACCGTGAAACCGCCTAACCGCCTAACCGCCTGTATCACACGCTCGGCCCGCCGAGGAGCGAAGGAGCCCGAGGACGATCCAACGATCCCGCGATCCAACGATCCTGCTGCCACGCGCCGAGGGAGAAGCGGCTTCCGAGTGGAGCCCGGACGGGTGGTTCGTGCTCCGGCCCGGCCTGGCGAGGCTCAGTCCGCGTGAGTCAGGTCGCCCGCTCTGGGAGTGGCGAGAGGTACGGAAGCGCGCAGCATTGCGCGGGTCGTTGGACGGGCGCAAGTTTGCGACGCTCCGTGACACTCGCCACCGACGAGGCCGCTGGGCCGATGGCGTTGCAGACCGTCGGACGCACGAGGTGCAACCATGCGGCGACCCACGCGAACCATGCTGATCGGGACCGCGACGCGAGACGCAACGTGATGCGGCGCCTCGGACGGTGCGTGCTGGTCGCGCTCGCAGGCACCGCGCTCGCCTGTGCTTCCGAGTCACGACGGACGGACGGCACCGGGGTCCGCGACACGCTCCCGAACGGCACGATCGTGGTGCGCTATGACCGGCGTCCCGAGCCGGCCGCTGGGCCGCTCGAGCCCGACCTCTCGATCGGGGTCGTCGAAGGCGACCCTCATTTGGTGTTCGGGGACGTGCGCGGGATCGAGGCTGACCGCGATGGGACCATCTATGTGCTGGACTACCAGGCCTCCGAGATCCGCGCGTTCGATGCCGAGGGACGGTTTCTCCGCACCCTCACGCGAAAAGGCCAGGGCCCGGGCGAGCTCACCGAAGCGAACGGCATGATCCTCGTTGGCGACTCGGTGCTGTGGATCCAAGATCACGGGAAGGGGCGAATGATCGCCATGGATCTGCAGGGTGAGGAGCTGGCGCGGGTCCCCATGCACGTCCGTTCGTACGGGTACATCTGGAGCGGAACGATCGACCACCGGCGGCGGTTCTGGAAGCCGACGTTCCACTCCGACGAGCCCTCGGTGTGGCCGCCCAGCGAGGGGCTGCAGGAGAGCCGCTCACGCGGTTACCTCAAGAGCTACGATCCGGCAACGGACGTGGCCGACTCGGTCTACCTCGGGGAGCAGCCGTGGCGCTCCTTCATCGCGCGCAACAGCAGGGGCGGATACAGCTATTACACCATCCCGAACGATCCGAGGACGATCACCATCGTCGATCCGGCGGGAGGCTTCTGGCAGGCGTCCGGCACCAGTTACCGGATCGCACGGCTCGACGAGCAGGGAGACACGACACTGGTCATCGAAGTGGCGGGGGAGCCGGTGCTCGTGACCGAGGAAGGGCGTCAGCGCTACGTCGACCTCTCCAGCGAGTCGTCCCGCGTCGACCAGGGTCGCCGAGGAGATTGCGGCACTCATGCCCGCGGCCAAGCAGGCGATTTCCCAGCTCGTGGTGGACGACCGTGGGCGTCTCTGGGCGCGGAGGACGTCCGCGGACGGCGAGGTGGCGACGTACGATGTCTTCGCCCCCGACGGTGAACACGTTGGCACGGTGACGCTGACGTTCGAGCCTTCTCAATACTTGCCGCTGCGCATCCGTCACGGCCGGGTGTACGCGTTGGTGCGGGACTCGCTCGACGTTCCCGCGGTGGTGCGGACGGGACCGATACCGTTGGAAGGGTGGTAGCGCGCCAGCACGCCGAATCCTCGCTTTGCCCACCATGGGCCATCCTTGTGGAATGGACGGCGGAGGCTGAAAGAGGTCTGAGGAGGACCCAACTATCCAACGATCCATCGATCCAACCGCCTACCCGCCCAACCGCCTAACCGCCTGTCTCAACCGCCTAACCGCCTATCTCAACCGCCCAACCGCCCAACCGCCTAACCGTGAAACCGCCTAACCGCCTGTCTCAACCGCCTGTCAGGCCCGAAACCTGGCATGCGACGGACTCGTCAGGTGAGGAAGAGAAAAGGACCGCGCGGCCCGTCGGCGGGTGCGTCCCCAGGTCGACCTCTCACCGGCTTCGCGCGAGCAAGAGAGGTGCATGTGAAACGCAGCCGAGAGGCCCCGACCCCCGCCCTCACGCAGCGGGCCCTTGCCGGGGCCTGCATGGCCCTCGTGGCTCCTGTCATGCTGTTCGCCCAGGTCCCGTCCGGACAAGACTCCACCTCGCGGTCAGCCGACGAACCGCTCCTCGTCCCACGCACCGCGTCCGCGATCGAGGTCGATGGCGTTCTCGATGAGGAAGCCTGGCAGACGGCGCTGCGCGTCGAGCTGAACTACGAGGTGCGGCCCGGGGAGAACGTGACGCCGCCCGTGAGCACCGAGGTGTATCTCACCTACGACGACGACCGGCTGTACGCAGCCTTCCGCTGCCACGACCCTGAGCCGTCGGCGATCCGAGCCCATCTCCGCGATCGCGACACCCTGGGCGGCGATGATTGGGTCGCGCTCATCCTGGATACGTTCAACGATCAGCGTCGCAGCTTCGACTTCATCGTGACGGCGCAGGGCGTCCAGTTCGATCAGATCGAGGCTCAGACCGGCGAGGACCCCGGGTGGGATGCCATCTGGGACGCGGCCAGCAAGATCACGAGCTGGGGCTACGCCGTCGAGATGGCCATCCCCTTCTCGTCCCTGCGATTCCAGCGCACCGACGGTCCGCAGATCTGGGGATTCGACGCGGTCAGACGGTATCCCCGCGACCACGCGTACCACATCGGAACCTTCCCGCGAGACCGCAGCAACAACTGTTATCTCTGCCAGTCCATCAAGATCCAGGGGTTTGAGGACGTCCGTCCGGGTCGCAGCATCGAAGTCGATCCCACCGTCATCGCGTTCCGGACGGACACTCGGCCCAACTTCCCCGGCGGCGGGATGGAGAAGGAAGCGCAGGAGGGGGAGGTTGGCGTCAGCGCCAGCTGGGGCGTCACGCCCAACATCACGTTCAACGTCACGGCCAATCCGGATTTCAGCCAGGTGGAGGCCGATGCGAGACAACTGGACATCAACGAACCGTTTGCCCTGTTCTTTCCCGAACGCCGCCCGTTCTTCACCGAAGGCGCCGACTTCTTCGCCGCCCTGGAGAACGTCATCTATACCCGCACCATCCGTGAGCCGTCGTGGGGGCTCAAGCTGACGGGCAAAGAGGGCGCCAACACCGTCGGCGCCTACGTCATGCGCGACGACATCACGAATCTCGTGTTCCCCGGCCCGCAGGGATCGAGCGCTACCACCATGGATACGGCCAACACGGCGGCGGTCCTGCGCTACAAACGAGATTTCGGCAGCCGCTACACGGCCGGCCTGCTCGCCACCATTCGCCAGGGAGCCGACTACCACAACCGAGTGTTCGGTGCCGACCTGGATTTCCGGTTCACGCCGACCAACCAGGTCCAGCTCCTCGTGCTGCGGTCGAGTACCGAGTATCCGACCGACATCCAAACCGCGTTCGACCAGCCGTCGGGACCCCAGAACGATCACCTCATCTCGTTCGAGTACGATCACTACACCCGGACCTGGGGCTGGTGGGCGGACTACGAAGAAGCCGGCGAGCACTTCCGTGCCGACCTCGGCTACTATCCGCGAGTCGGATATCGCAACATCGAGGGCGGTGTGCTGCATACCTGGAACGGCAAGCCGGGATCCTGGTGGTCCGCGATCCGAGCGGGAGCCGAGTACAGCTACTTTGGCGATCGGGATGGAGGGCTGTTGGATCGAAGCGCCACGTTATGGCTCAACTATAACGGAACAATGCAGTCCTTCCTGGGACTCGGGGTGTGGCGATCGAGAGAGGCCTTCGCGGACGAGGAGTATGACATCACCGGTGGGTCCGTTGAAGGTGGCTTTTGGCCCACGGGCGATGTCCAGATCGGTGCCTCTGCGATCGTCGGGGACCAAATTGACTACGCGAACGCGCGGCTCGGAAGCCGACTCAGAATCAGCCCGTGGATATCGTACAACCTTGGGCGACACCTCCGGTTCGCGCTCAACCACAACTTCGAGCGCATGCGGGTGAACGATGCCCGTCTGTACACGGCGAACATCAGTCAACTCACCGCGGTGTACCAATTCAGTGTCCGCATGTTCTTCCGCACGATCCTACAGTATGTGAATTACGGCTACAATCCGGACAACTACATCTTCGAACAGGATGCCAAGGATCGGCGCCTGTTCACTCAGCTGCTGTTCTCGTACAAGTTCAACCCGAGGACCGTGCTGTTTCTTGGCTACGCCGACAACTATCGCGGCACGGAAGACTACGGTCTCACGCAGTCCAACAGAACGTTGTTCGTGAAGCTGGGATACGCGTGGACGATCTAGCGAGGCCGGTCGGATGTCCGTGATGTCGTAGGCAGGGGCCGTTCCCTCATCTCCAGGAGCGTCGATGCCGGCGCACCGAGCACTCGTCCGGCTGTGTCCCCTTGCCCTACTCGGGCTCGCCTGTTCCAGTCAACCGCCGGTGGACGGCGTCGCGATGTTCCGCGGCGACGCGCGCCATAGCGGCGATTTCGGCGACAACGGACTCGAACGGTTCGGCGGCGTCCGGTGGCGGGTTCAGACCGACGGTCCCGTGCGGTCGTCGCCCACGGTGCTCGACACCCGGGTCTACGTTGGCAGCGCCGACGGCCAGCTGTACGCGCTCGACCGCGGCAGCGGGACGGTGCGCTGGCGAGCCGACGTCGCGAGCCCCGTCACCTCGAGTCCCGCCGTTGCCGAGGGACTGGTCGTGGTCGGCAGCCGCGACGGCACGTTCCACGCCCGCGACGCGGCGTCCGGCGCCGAGCGCTGGACGTTCGAGACCGGCGACCTCCTCTCGTGGGACTGGGGCTTCGAGGGGTGGGACGCGTACACGTCCTCACCCGTGGTGACCGACTCGCTCGTGGTGTTCGGCGGCGGGGACGGCGTGCTGTACGCGGTGGCCCTCGCCTCGGGCGTCGAGCGGTGGCGCTTCGCGACGGAAGGGCGCATCCGATCGTCGCCCGCCATCGCCGACGGGCTCGCCGTCGTCGGCAGTGCGGACGGGCGCGTCTACGCGGTGGACGTCGTGAGCGGGCAGGAGCGGTGGCGCTACGAGCCCGAGGGCGTGTCGCTGGTCTCCGCCGAGTTTGGGTATGACCGCAAATCGATCATCAGCTCGCCGGCCGTCGTGGACGGTACCGTGTACGTCGGGTCTCGCGACGGGTACATGTACGCGCTCGATCAGCGTACCGGTGCCTTCAAGTGGCGGGCCGACCATCAGGGGTCGTGGGCGATGTCGTCCGCGGCCGTCGTGGATGGCGTCGTCTACAGCGGGACGTCGGACGGCGCGTTCGTGCACGCGCTGGATGCCGGCTCGGGCGCCGAGTTGTGGCGGTTCGTTGCGGAGGGATACACGTGGTCCTCACCGGCCGTGACCGGGCAGGGCGTGTACATCGGTGACGCCGCCGGCACCGTGTGGGCGCTCGACTGGGCGACCGGCACGGTGCAATCGAGCTACCGGGTGGGCGGCGCGGTGTATTCGAGCCCGGCCGTGGCGAACGGGGTGGTGTACGTCGGCAGCGACGATGGCGGCGTCTATGCCCTGTACGGGGACGGTGAGCCGGTGCACCGCGCGGTGTTCTGGGACGAGGCAATGCGTCGCCTCACCGGCCAGGCGTCGCACGAGGTGATCCGGGCGTACTTCGCCGAGCACGGGTACGATGTGGTGGACGCCGACGCGCTGGGGACGTTTCTCGAGGCACGCATCGCCGATGGCGCTCGCAGCGTGGTGGTGTTCGCGATGGATCATCTGCCGCGGTCGGTCGCGCCCGAGCCGTCCGACACCACGCTGTTTCGGCGGTACCTCGATGCGGGCGGGAAGGTCGTGTGGCTGGGCCTGCCGCCGCTCGTGATCGCGCGCGACCCGGAGACCCAGCGGTTCGTCGGGTTGAACCGCGCGGCCGGCGCATCGCTGCTCGGCGTCGGCTACGACGGTTTGAACTTCGATGCGTACGGGGCGCAGTCCACGGAGCTGGGGAAGGCCTGGGGCGCGCCGCGATGGTGGGTGAGCTCGTACGCGATCGATGCCCCGGACGACCTCGACGTGCTCGGCCTCGACGAGAACGGACACGCGGCGGCCTGGGTCCGATCGTTTGGCGGGCCGGAGGGAACGGGCTTCGTGATCCTGTCGGCCCCGCGGGTGCCGTTCGAGGCGTTGCCGGGGATCCGCGCGATGGCGGAATACGGGCTGCGTGACGTGAGCGGTGGACCCGAGGGCGAGGGGTGAGCAATCGATACCGTAGGGTGCGCCGATAGCGTGTGCCGTGGGAGTTGACCCATGAACACCCTCATCTTTGGCGCGGGACCGATCGGTCGCTGGCTGGCGCTCCGGCTACAGCAGGCCAGCGAGGACGTGACCCTCTTAGCGCGGGGGGAGGCCTATCACGCCCTCAAACGCGATGGCCTCCGGATCGTCGACGGGCTCACCGGCGAGCCGCTGCACGCGCGGGTGCCGCTCGTGGAGCGGCTGGAGCCGGAGGACCGCTACGACCTCGTCGTTCTGGCGATGCCAAAGGCCGCCCGCCTGGCCGTGTGCCCCGTGCTCGGCCAAAACGCGCACCTGAGGCACGTCCTCTTTCTGGGTAACGACGTCTCGGGCTTCACGCAGTACCGCGAGCATGTCCCGCCGCAGAAGGTGCTGCTCGGTTTCCCCGGTGCGGGCGGCGGATGGGACGGCACCGATCTGGTGATCATGGATCGCGAGAAGCCGTCGGGTCCTCACGGCGAGCTGTTCCTCGGCGAGCTGGATGGACCGGTCACCGACCGCACGCGGGAGATCGCGCGCGTGTTCCAGGCGGCCCACATCCGGGTCCGCCTCGAGCGCGACATGGACGGCTGGCTCAAGTACCACTTTGCGTTCATCGCCCCCACGGCGGGCGTGATCTTCTTGAAGGACGGCGACCTCGACGCCGTGGCCGAGGACGCGCGGGCGATGCACCAGTACTGCCGGGCGTGCCGGGAGGCGGGGGACGTGCTGCGCGCGGTGGGCTATCGCAAGCGCCAGCCGCCGGTGTTCAACCTCTACTATTGGCTGCCGCGCTGGTTGGAGCCGACGGTGTTTGGCAGACTGTTCCGTTCACGCAGTGCCAAGGTTCGGTTCGGGCTCCATGCCCCGATGGTCGGTCCGGAGCTTCATCAGATGGCGGCGGAGTTTGCCGAGCTCACAGCCCGGGCCGGGATGGACACGTCGGATCTCGACGCGCTGCTCGCGCAGGTACCGCGACGGGCGGTAGGACAGTAGGGCGGTAGGACGGGAAGGCTTGGCAACATCCCGACCTCGCTTCGCCTGACCATCCGATCCCAACCGCCTAACCGCCTAACCGCCTAACCGCCTGTCTCAACCGCCTAACCGCCTAACCGCCTAACCGCTCAACCGCCTACTGTGCCTGCGGCTCGGGGCATCGGATCACATCCCGCCGCCCCGACTCGCGCGAGCATTCGAGTTCCGTCCGATTGCGCCGAGCGGCCCGGCCTACATCGTCACTCCGGCCCGGCGCTTCGACTACCGGCTATCGCATGGGCGACGCCGCCGGGAGCGGATTCACCACGTCGAGGTGACTCAGAAGCACGAGCTCCCCAGTCGTCGCGACGTCGGTATAGTCGTACTGGTGGAGGCCGTCGGGACCGACCACGATCGCCAACGGCGGAATGAGTATGACATCGTACGTCTCGTTGGCCGTTTCGAATGCGAGCAGGTCGATGTTCATGGGGTCGGTCACGTCGTATACCTTGAGCCCGGCCCGGCCGTCGCACACGAACAATGTGGCGCCGTCAATCCCCAGGCCGAAGGGTCCCTGCATCCCGTAGCTTTCGACCAGCAGCGGATTCGTGAGGTCGGTAATGTCCAGGATGTCGAGCTGATTCGCGCCTCCCCCGCAGAGGTTTCCCGCCCTCAGTGTCACGTAGGCATAGTCGCCGTGGGCCACCACGGGATCGCAGGCGGTGACGTGTGCAAACGCGGAGAGCTTCGTCGGGTTCTCAGGGTCGGTGTTGTCGTAGATGAACATCCCCGTGGTGGATCCAATGAACAGGTAGTTCCCGTACGGAAAGATCGTTTCGATACCCCAGCCGACGTCGACCGTGCTCCAGAGACTGGGATTGACGGGATCGTCAATCCGCACGAGCTGGATGTACGAATCGTGAAGGGCGTACAAGAAGGGCTCGACGATGGTGAACCGGGCCATCGATCCGCCTGTGCCGGTCGCGCCTGTGCGGTTCGTGCCTGTGGGGGTCGCGATATCCCCCCCGCTCTCGAGACCTATACCAAAGAAGTGGTCCCTGCGCACGCGCTCGGTTCCCGTCTGCTCCCATCCCACGACGACGCCGATGCGCTCATCGGGAGTCTCGACTCGGCTGTTGGCGACGAAATTGTCCGCCATCCAGGGTGACGGGGTCATATACGGAAAGGCGTCTTCTATCCGTGCGACCTCAACGGCATTCAACGGGTCGGCGATGTCGACGGCGACGAGGTCCACATGGCTGTCGGCGTATAGGGTGGTGCCCACTATTGCCATGTCGACGTTGCCGGGGATCGGGATGAAGGCAATCTTCTCCGGCGAGGATGGGTCGGTGTTGTCGATGACGTGGATTCCCTCGTAGAGCTCGTTGATGTAGATGTAGCCGTCTTTGACGTAGATCTTGCCGGTTGTGCCGATATCGACGGGGTCCACCGCCATGACCGGCGTTCGGAGCTCCGCATAACTGAGGTAGATCGGCGAGAACACCGGTACCTGCTGATACTCTGTGCAACCGGTAACAACGAAGACTGTTGCCGCGACGCAACCAACCGCGGCGAAGACGGGCGACGCCCTAAGGGATGTACGCATTTTCGCATGCTCCATGGTCACTATGGTGTGATTTGAGATTCGCGGTGAGGAATCCGCCAAAGCGCCACCCCCGTGCTCCCAAGGGTCGCTGGTGGCCTGCGTGAAGTCCCCACGTCCGGGTCTCGTCCTTATCGTGTTCGTGCCGCGTCATCCAGTCTCCGCCCAAACCATTCCCGATACGTAACGTCGTGCGTCATCGAGCGAACGGAAGAGAGCGCATGGTCTCCCTGCCCGGTGGACAGCTCCGGCCCCCAACCCGCACTCCCCAGGGAGACCTGGCCGGCCGCATCACGTTGCATACCCCACCGCGGCACCACGCGTCACATCACGGCAGGGAATCCATGGGATTCCCCGGGGCTGACCGCCGATCCTCGCCTCTCCGTCCGATACTACGGAGCTGTGCGCGAAGACATTCCCCGTAGGCCACCGGCCCGTGGCCGAACTGCGATATGCACGCCGCCACCTGAATCCCCGGCTGCTGGCTCAACCGCACCGCCGTCCATTTGAACTCGAGACGGTACTCGCGGATCTTCCGTGGCCCGGCGCGTGCCATCTCGACACCTCCCCTGGTTAGGTGAAAGTGTCCACCAAAGTGAGGGAGGTTCCCCCGCCAGGTCCATGCGCTTGATAGAGGGCAGGCGGATGCCCACAACTCATGAGCGACCGGTACACGGCGGTCCTCCATCCCCGACAACACATACGACCCCGATGAGCAGCAGGGGGACCCCAACCACGAGGCCAACCGTTTTCCAGAACCCGGCGACGGGATTGCCAAGGCGGATGGAGTCCACTTCGGCCCGTGGTAGTGCTACTCGGCAGCTGTCGCAGTTGACGGGGGTTAGATATGGAACCCCTGAGACGGAGTCGCGGGAGATCACGAGTGCGTGCCAGCGCTCGACGCTTCCCTGATGCCACACCTGAGCCTGCTGACGTCGGGAGAGCGCGCCAGGCTGCAAGTCCGGTTGGCGGCGCCAGCCCGCGCCACATCCGTGGAGAAGGAAACAGGCAGCGACGGCGGCAGCAATCACGGAGCGGCGCATGAGCAATGGGTTTCGGCCGTCTAACGGTTCGCGCATGAGCTGCGGGCGACATGCCCGCCATACCCAATCATCATTTCCTCTGTTCGGCAGCGGCGCCAGTCTTTGCTGGATACCCATCCCCCGCGCGCCCGGCAGCTCCAAGCGCGTGATGTTTCCAAGCCGGATCGCAGTTAGCATCGAGCGACTTTGGCTTGGAGCGTTTGACCCGTCATGAGGATCTCGGGGGATTGCTGCGAATGACAGGCGGCAGAGATTCCCCAGAGAATGGCGAGCCAGTTGATGGTTGCCGGAGTCATTCCTTGCCGCATCGGAGGCTCGTCTTGGAGCTGTCTAACGGCGACGAATGAGCCGCGCGCCGCGGCGACATGATCGCACAAGACAGCAGGCGCGTCGGCTCCATTCGGCGTTAGGCGTCCGATTCGAATCTTGGACGTTGCTCCCGCGCGCGTTGGCGGCGCCAGAGAGCGCCCGCAAGTCCGAGGCTGATGAACCCCATCAGGCCGGAGAACCAGGGATACAGAATCGGGTAGAACAGCGACGGCCATACCTGCAGCACGTCGGAGCAGTAGCCGCTGGGATGGGGTACAACGGACCGAATCAACTCGGCCCGGACGGGAGGCGAACAGCGCGCGCCGTAGCTGAACTTGTCCTCGATGATATTGCCGTCGGCGAAGACCGACACCGTCCGATATTCTCCCTGGCCGAGGTTCTGAGCGACCACCAGGCGCTCCGGTCCTTCACGATCCACCAAGCGCATGAGATACACGTAGCCCCAATACCGGTTCGCATCTCGGCGGTGCAGGCGAATGATCGCCGCCACCGGGTTCGACACTGCACGATCATCGACGCGGATCGAGACGCTGCCTGGTTCGCGATCGTCATTGATCTTGAACGGCTCGTCGGGCACGATCGGCCGATTGTCGACGAGCTCCACGATGTGCCCGCCGATTT
>Ga0224497_10000701_pt1 | contig 22722 bp, 16 predicted proteins | sample SF_Jul11_sed_USG_4_FD_167970 | JGI IMG/M metagenome (GOLD analysis project Ga0224497, IMG submission 167970) | Sediment microbial communities from San Francisco Bay, California, United States - SF_Jul11_sed_USGS_13 | ecosystem: Environmental > Aquatic > Marine > Sediment | place: USA...
CTGGGCATCGGCCGTTATCGGCCCCAAGCTGCCCCCGATGTGCTCGCCAACGGCTATGGCGACTGCAAGGACAAGCACACGTTGCTCGAAGCTCTCGCGAGCGCGGCGGGTCTCGAAGTGCATCCGGCGCTGATCTCTGCGTCCCGCGAGATCTCAGAGTCAGTGCCAGCCTTGCACCAGTTCGATCACATGATCTCGCTCGTGAGAGTCGGAGACGAGTGGATCTGGCTGGACGCGACGAGCCAGGTGGCACCCTTCCGGTACCTGAGCGCCGCACTGAGAGACAAGCAGGCTCTCGTGGTGGGACTGAACGGAGTCTCCAGCCTGCAGCGCACCCCCGACGCCCTCCCGTTCGAGGCCACTGCGGAGCTGGTGCTCGACGGCGAGATCACCGGGGAGGGCGATCTGGTCGGCGAGGTCGTGTATCGCGTCCGGGGCGATGATGAGTTCGCCCTGCGGAGCCTCCTCTTCGCGAACGGCAGCGGGGCGCGAGGAAAGTTCGCCGATAGCTTCGTACGGCAGATGCTGGGCGGCCGCTTCGAGGTCGAGGGTTTCTCGACGAGCGAGCTTACCGACACCGACGGCCCCTTGGAGCTGAGCTTCAAGGTCCGCCGACCCGAATACGCGAACCTGCTGCGCGAGACCCAGGAGCTCGACCACTACTTGATGCTTCAACAACTGCCGAAGGTGGATGCGGCCGAGCCCTCGCTGGACCTGGGCGGGCCCCATTCCGTTCGCTCCGAGTTTCGGGTCCGGCTTCCCGAGGGATTCGAGGCGCTTGCGCCGGCGGGAAGCGCGATGACGACCGACTTCGGCTCCTACGTCAGCGAGTACTCGGCCGAGGACGGGGTGCTCTCGGCTCAGCGCACGATCATCATCCGGAGCTCGGAGATCGCCAGCGGGGCGTACCGTGCGTACGAAGCCTACCGATCGACGTTGCGTTCGGACGACCGGCAGCACTTTCGGCTCCGCCAGAGTGCCGAGGCGCGAGCCGCGAGAGCTGCCGGCGCGGACGCGGAAGAGCTCTTCGAGCTCGGGAATCGAGCGCTCGGCAGCGACGACTACGAGGGCGCGATCGAGATGCTCTCTCAGGTGGTCGAGCTGGAGCCCGAGCACCCCGAGGCGTGGCTGCACCTCGGCAAGGCGATGGTCCGAGCCGATCGAGTCGAGGAGGGCGTCGGAGCGCTCAGGAAGCAGACGGAGATCGACCCCTACGCGAAGGACGCCTTCGCCACGCTCGGTTGGGCGCTCGAGGAGGCCGAGGATCTGCCAGGTGCCGAAGCGGCCTACCGACGGCAGATCGAGCTCTACCCTCTGGAGCACTACGCCCACGCCCAGCTGGGCCGGATGCTCGAGAGTCAGGGTCGTTGCGAGGACGCCGTCGATCATCTCGACAAGGCCGTCATGCTCAAGGAAAGCGACACACGATCCGTGATGGCGCTGGGCATCTGCCTCCTCGCCCTCGACCAGGGCGAGCGTGCTCAATCCGTGCTTCTCGACCTGCTCGAGGTGTCCACATCCGACTGGGAGCTCGGGCGGGCCGGGTACCGGGCTCTGAGGGCCGGCCAGCTCGACCTGGCGGAGAAGCTGCTCACCAGGGCAACGCAGCTCGACCCGGAGCACGGCTCGGCCTTCAACAACCTCGGCTTGGTTCGGCTGGAGCAGGCTCGGCTGGAGGATGCCGTCTCGGCGTTCCGGCGCCAGATCGCGATCGACCCGGACCACGCCTACGCCCACAACAACCTCGGCAGGGCTCTGAGACGACAGGGAAAGACCGCGCTGGCCGTGGCGAGCTTCCGTCGGCAGATCGCGATCGACCCGGAGGATCCCTGGGCTCACCGGAACCTCGGGCTGGCCCTGGAGGACTTCGGCGACGTCGAGGGAGCGATCGCTGCCTACCAACGGCATCTCGAGATCGACCCGTTGGACGTGGACACGCTGCAGGACGTTGCCCGGTTGGGCGTAATCTCGGACGAGGACTACGCCAGGTTCCTCGCCCGGGCTCGCGAGAGTCTCGACGATGAAGCCGCGCTTGCGCAGATCCAAGGAGTCGAGGCGCAGCTCCTGGTTCGCGCCGACCGTTGTGACGAAGCCGTCCCGATGCTCGAGATGCTCGTCGAGCGGGACCCCGGGTCCTACCCCGATCTAGCGGCCCTTACTTTGTGCCACTACCGACTCCTGGACGCCGACCAGGCGCTGGCCGCCGGGTTGCGAGCCTTTGCGCTGATGCCGGAGGAGCCGTGGTTGAACTCGATCCTGGGGCTCCTGTACTCGCAGAAGGGTGAGTACGCCGCCGCCTTGCGCCACCTGGAAGCCGCCGCGAAGGGCACTTCGGGCCAGTTCGAGCACCAGGACGTGCTCGACTACCTGCGCGGCCTCGAGGCGGAGTAGCACTACGTTCCGAAAAACAACTTGTTCTGCTCGCTTCGCAACCGGTCGCAGAGTCTCCCGTCCGGCAGCGTGACGTCGTCGTAGGTGAGGACCTGGTCTTTCTTCACGTCTCTCTGCAACACGCAATCTTCGGCGACCCCCATGGGCAGGAGCCTCTCGCGGAAGGTCACGTCGGCGTTCTCGGCCTGTCCGTAGGTCATGTACCAGCCCATTCCGTCGATCTTCTGGCCGGCCTTCAGGTCGATCTTGGCGGTCGTCACGACATCGACTCGCGGCGGGCCTTGTGGCGTCAGCGCCGCGTCGTGGAAGATGGCGGCGCGGGCCAGAGTGTTGGGCGCCTCGAAATGACACAGATGGTAGGGCGTGTAGAACAGATAGAAAGGACCCTCGCCCAGCTTGTAGAGGTGGAGATAATGTTTCTGCCGCGGATCGTCGTGAGTGCCGACCACGTAGACGCCCGGGGCGGGCTCCGCCCCCACGACGTAGTCGACGATGCCGGGCTCCTTCAAGAGCTCCTCCGGATAGAGCGCCAGCGCGTCCTTCAGAGACATGCCGGGAGTCGGCACCGTCGGCCCGAGCATTCCGCGGCGGGCCACGCGCATGCCCGTGCCGTTGGCCACGATGGCCTGCTCGAAGGAGATCTTCGTCCCGTCCGCGAAGGAGGCCACCATGTAGGCCTTCTGCCCCCATTTCTTCGCGAAGCCTTCCTGGGTCGTGGGATTCCGGTAAGGGTCGTGCAGGCCCTTGATGCTGCCGCACAGCACCGGCGTCACGCCGATCCCCTTCACGAAGCGGTAGAGGTTCATCTGGACGCCGGGCTGGTCGCCGTCGCTGAAGGAATAGACGACGCCGGCCTTGTCCGCGTAGGTCTTGAGGATGGGGCCGACGGTGCCGTCCAGCTCCGCGTTCATCTGGACGACGTGCTTGCCGTTCTCGATCGCCTCGAGAACGACGCCGGCACCGAACTCCACGGCACCGGTGACCTCGAAGATGACGTCGACCCCTTCGGCCCGGCACAGGAGCGACGCGTCTTCCGTGACGCTGAAGCGCCCCTTCCGGATGTTGTCCGCCAGTTCTCCGGCGGTTCCGACCGTCCGGGGATCCGAGACGCCGGCCTCGGCGTAGGCGCGCACGGCGCCGTCGAGATGGCGGTTGGCGATGGCGACGAGGCGCATGCCCTTCTTGACGGCCTGGAACATCTGAAGCGCGACCCCGCGGCCCATGAAGCCGGCCCCGACCAGGGCGACCCGTATCGGCTTGCCTTCGCGCTCTCTTCTTTCTAAAGCACTGTCGATGAGTATCATGATCTGTAATCCGGCCAGTTCCGGTCCGCGTCGCTCATCATCTCGATGCGAACGCCCGCGGGCCATTCGACGTTGAACGCGGGATCGTCGTACCGGACGCCGCCCGCGGAGCCGGGCGTGTAGAACTGGGTCATGAGGTAGAAGAGGTCCGAGTCGGGCTCGAGCGTGAGATACCCGTGCGCGAAGCCTTCCGGGACGTACAGCATCTTGCCGTTGTCCGCGGAGAGCTCGACGCTGGTCCATTGCCTGTGCGTTCGCGAATCCTCTCGCAGGTCGATGATGACGTCGTAGACCGCGCCGCGAGTGCAGCGGATCATCTTCACCTCTTCGTGCGGGTGGCGCTGGAAGTGCATGCCGCGCAGAGTACCCTTGACGGGATTCCCCGACGCGTTCGCCTGCACCACCGTGCCGTTCAGGCCATGGGCCTCGAACTCTTCCCTGCAGAAGGCGCGCGCGAAGAATCCACGCTCGTCCTCGTGTCTTTCCAGCTCGACGATGAAGGCGCCCGGGAGCTTCGTTTCGATGAACTTCATGATCTCGGCCCTTGCTCGAGGCCTCTAGCGTCTCGCGGTCCAGCGCAGGTCCGGCGTGAGACGGCCCGCGTCCCGGTGGCCCGTCAGCGCCTTGATTCGCATGAGCTCGGAATCGCGGAAGCTGCCGTTGGAGAAGCGCATGCCGGCGAGCCCGGCGCGGAGGTCCTTCACCGCGGTGTCCAGGTCCACTTGCGGCTGGTGCTGCGGCGCCAGCCGCCGGTAGTAGGCGAAATCGACGCGGTAGGACCGATTGTCCGGCGGCGCTTCGCGGTTGATCTCGACCTCCGTGCCGGGAATCTCCCGGGCGACGGCCTCGGCCAGCTCTCGGACCTGGTAGTTCCAGGCGTCGGACCCGGTGTTGCACACGAGGAACGCTCCGCCGTCCTTCGCGTCGCGTCCGACGGCCCAGTCGATGGCCCGCGCCATGTCTAGGACGTGGATCAAGGGGCGCCACGGCGAGCCGTCGGAGAGGACCGTGATCTTCTTGGAAGCCACGGCACAGGCGACAAAGTCATTGAGGACGAGGTCGAGGCGGAGCCGGTCGCTCATGCCGCACGCCGTCCCGAAGCGAAGGCAGGTCACATTGAACCCGTCGCCGGCGAGCGGCTTCAGGGCCTTTTCCGTCGCGATCTTCGACCTCGCGTAGGCCGTCAGCGGGTCGAGATCGGCCGCTTCCGTCTTGGCTCCCTCGCCTTCCGAGCCGTAAACGCTGCAGCTCGAGGCGAACACGAAGCTCCTCGCCCCCGCTTGCTTGGCCATCTCGGCCAGGCGGACTCCGGAATCGCAGTTGACGTCCATCGTCAGGCTCTCGTCGATCGCGCCCATGACGTCATTCGAGATGGCCGCCAGGTTGACCACCGCGTCGAAGCCCTCCAGGAGCGACGGCGCGATGCTGCGGATGTCTCCGAAGATCTGGCGGTCCAGCACGCGCTCGGGAAGGGAGGCCGCGTTCGTCAGGCAGTGTGCGAAGTAGCCCGCGTCGAAGCCGACGATCTCGGCCTGCGGGTGGCTCTCGCGGAGACGGCGCACGACGCCCGGTCCCACGTAGCCCATGTTGCCCGTGACTAGAATTCTCATACGCTCTCCTGTTGCCGGACGCCGGGTGCTTCTCGACGGTGGCGCAGTCTAGCAGCGGCGGGAGCCCCGTTCGAGGCTTCGTCGCGGAGGGAAGACGCCGGGAGCCGGTGCGCGAAGGCGACAGCGTGATCGAGGCCGGGAACGGGCGCGGTGCTCCCTGCTCCCGGCGGCGGCCTAGGCTGGCCGGGCCGGCTCTCGCCACGTCCGTGCCGCCGCGCGGCCGGCCTCGTCGTCGACGGTCTGGAGGCCGACGAGGCCGGCGGCGAAGAAGACGGTGGTCACGAGGACGGCCAGGCGTTGGGAGCCGCTCCAGGAGGAGACGAGGCCGAAGAGGATGGGGCCGATGGCGAAGGCGGCGCGCAGCGCCAGTCCCCAGAAGCCGAAGAACTCGCCGCTCTTGCTGGGCGGCGAGAAGGTGGCGACGACGCCGCGCGAGGTGGCCTGGAGCGAGCCGATGCCGATTCCCGCGGCGAGCCCGATGGCCAGGAACTGCCCCTTGGTCTGGCAGGCGGCGGAGGCCAGGCCGACGAGGATCCAGATGACGAGGGAGAGCTGCAAGGTGCGGCGCGAGCCGAGGCGGTCCTGGAGCCAGCCGAAGCCGACGGCCCCGGCGGCGGAGGACAGCTGGAGGATGAGGAAGAGGGCCACGAGCTCGTTGGCCGAGAATCCCAGGGTGGTGCGGGCGAAGATGCCGCTGAACGCGACGGCGATGGTGAAGCCGAGGGAGTAGACGAAGAAGACGGTGAGGAAGCGGGCGAGCTCCCGGAAGTGGGCGATCGAGCGCGCCGTCGTCCGCAGGCGGCCGAAGCCGCGGCGGGCGTAGGCCGGGAGCCCGCGCCAGGGGCCGCGGGGGGCGCGCTCGCGCAGCCAGAGGAAGGTCGGCAGGGCGGCGACGAGGAAGAAGCCGGCGGTGCACGGCCAGATCCAGCGCACCCGCTCGAGGTTGCCGGAGTCGAGCCCGGCCGCCATCAGGGGGCGGATGAGCAGCAGCGAACCGAGGCCGCCGAAGTACCCGAGCCCCCAGCCGAGGCCGGAGATCCGGCCGGCGTTGGCGGGGGTGGAGATCTCGGGCAGAAAGGCGCCGATCAGGTTCTCGCCGTGCGCGAAGGCGATGTTCGAGAGCACGAAGAGCGCGATGGCGACGGCCACGCTGCCGGGCTCGACGAAGTAGAGCCCCGCCGTCGCGGTCACGCAGGACAGATAGGTGGCCGCGAGAAACGGCTTCTTGCGCCCGGAGTCGTCGGCCGCGGCGCCGATCAGGGGCGCCGTGAGCAGCACGAGAACGTTGCTCACGCCCAGGGCCAGCCCCCAGAGGAAATCGGCGCTCGCCGCCGGCGCCACCGCCGAGGTGAAGAAGACGCCGAAGGCGACGGTGACGATGACGGTCGTGTAGCTCGAGTTGGCGAAATCGAACATCGCCCAGGCGAAGATCTCGCGCCGGCCGGCGGGCTTGGGGGGAGCCATGGCCGGAAGTGTAGCGCCATGAGCGGCGCCGGTCCGGGCGGGCGGGGAATGTCCGTATACTGGGCGCCGTTGGTGCGTCAGGTCATGCCCGTGGAAACCCCCATGCTTCGCCGTCTGCGTCCGGCCGCGCTGGCGCTCGCCGCGGCGGCGGCGCTCGCCGCCGCCCAGGAGGCGCCGCCCGAGACGCCGCCCGCCGAGCCGGCGGGCGAGATCGGCGTCACGGTGGCCCTGCCGGCCGACGAGGCGGCCGCCGCGGAGGTCCTCGCCGGCGGGGCCGCGGTGCCCTTCCGGGTGCTGGCGCGGGAGCCGTGGCAGGTCGCGGTCTACTTCGATCAGCTGCTCTCGGACCCGCGCACCCTGCGCAACGCCACCGTCCTCCTGGCCGAGAAGGCGGCGGCGCTGGCCGATCTCGGCCCGGTGCAGCTCCTGCTCGGCGGCGAGACCGTGCGCTCGGCCCTGCCGCCCACCCGCGACTCGGCCGTGCTCGCCGACGCCCTCGCCTGGCTGCGGGTGCGGGAGTCGAGCGCCGACGCGCAGGCCTCCATCCGGCTCGATTTCGCCGCCGCGGCGGCCGACGGCGCGGTCGGCGACACGGAGCTCCAGGCGCTGCTCGACGAGGCCCTGGCGCAGGAGGCGGAGCTCGTCCGGGTGCAGCGCGAGGGGCTGCTGCTGTGGGCCACGGAGAGCCGCGCCGCCGGCCCCCGGCTCCTGCTGCTGGCGGGCTCGGGATACGACGGCGATCCGGCGCCGTTCTACGAGGGCCTGCTCGCGAGCACCGGCCGCGCGGCGACGAAGGTCCGGCCGGCGAGCGTGCGGCCGACGGCCGAGGAGCTCGGCCAGGCGCTCGCCGTGACCGGTTGGACGGTCCTGGCGTACGCGCCCGGCGAGCGCGGCGACGCGCTCGTCGCCGGGCCGCCCGCGGAGAAGGAGCTCGACGTCGTGCCCACGCCCGACGGCCGGGAGGTCGAGCGTGGTGTCATCTCGTTCGATTCCGCCAGGCTGCTGCGGCGGCGCGGCGCCGCCGCGGGCGAGGCGCCGCCCGCGGAGCTCGCCGTGCGGCTCGATCCGCTGGCCGGGCTCGCGACGCTGGCCGCGGCGACCGGCGGCGCCGTCGTCACCGACGGCGTCGTCCTGGACGACCGCCTCGAAGAGCTCGCCTGGCGCACGGTCCTCGCGGTGCAGACGCCGGTCGCCGGGGATCCCGTGCCGCTGGAGGTGAGGGGCGCGGACCGGCGGCGCCCGGTGGGGGCGCCCGCGTGGCTGGGGCGCGGCGCCCCGGCGGCGCTGAGCGCGGCCCGGGCGCGCTATCTGGCGGCGTCCGGCGAGAGCTCGGGCGGCGACCTGCAGGTCGCCGCCCTCGTCGCCGGCGACCCCGCGGTGCTGGCCGTGGAGCTCACCAGCACCGGGGGCGGGCAGCCGCTGCGGCCGCCGCTGCGCCTGACGGTCGCCGAGCTGGAAGGGGAGACCGCGTCCATCCTCGAGCAGCGCGAGCTCGGCCAGGCCGCCATCGAGCGCGGCCGCCTCGACCTCCCCCTCGGCGGCGGCCGGAGCGGAGAGCGGGCCATCGTCGTCGTCGTCGACGAGCTGTCTTCCAACCGCTGGGGCGGCACGTTCGCCGGCTACTCCGCGGCCCGGGAGGGCGTCTTCGACGCCGTCGACGGCTCGATTCTCCTCGACCTGCCCGCGGACGCCGCCGTGCGCCTCCTCGCGCCCCAGGATCCGCTCCTCGTGGGCCGGACTCGGTTCGCCGCGGTGATCTCGGACCCGGCCGTCGACCGGGTGGACTTCCTGCTCGACGGCGAGCAGGAGGCGGTGCGGCGGGCGCCGCCCTTCGAGGCCGAGCTCGACCTCGGCGAGCTGCCGCGCACCCGCCGGGTCGAGGTGGTCGCCCGCGACGGCGCGGGCGAGGAGATCGGCCGCGACGTCCTGCTCGTCAACTCGGGCAACAGCGAGCTCTCGGTCCAGCTCGAGGCGCCCGGGCTCGAGATCGGCGCCGGCGGGAGCGTCCGCGCCACGGGGGCGCTCGTCGTCGAGGCCAAAGTGGCGGCGCCGCGCGGCATCCGCGTGGCCCGGGTCGATTTCTTCTGGCTCGACGAGCGGGTCGGCACGCTCTACGCGCCCCCCTACCGCCAGCGGGTGGTCCTGCCGCCCGGCGAACCGCGCGGCTTCGTGCGCGCCGTCGTCGCGCTGGCCGACGGCGCCGTCGTCGAGGAGGTCCTGTTCGTCAACAGCGCGGGCTCGAGCGAGCGGCTGCAGGTGACCCTCGTCGAGGTGCTGGCGGTCGTCACCGACCGCGACGGCAACCCGGTCTCCGACCTCGGGCGCGAAGCGTTCACCGTTCGCGAGGAGGGGCGGGAGCGGGAGCTGGCGGCCTTCAACAGCGGCGCCGAGATGCCGCTGACCGTCGGCGTCGCGGTGGACGCGTCGGCCTCGATGTTCGTCAAGCTGCCGCGGGTGCAGGTCGCCGCCATGGACTTCCTGCGCGACCTCCTGGGGGAGCGCGACCGCGGCTTCGTCATCGGCTTCGGCAGCGAGCCGGAGCTGATGACCGCCACCACCGGCGACCTCTCGCGTCTCGTCGCCGGCGTCGAGGCGATGCGCCCCGACGGCTTCACGTCGATCTGGAAGGGGGTCGTGTACTCCCTCGTCCAGCTCCAGGGAACGCCGGGCAAGAAGGCGCTCATCGTCTATTCCGACGGCGCCGACGAGGACCCGGACTTCTCCTACCGCGTCGCCCGCCGCTTCGCCCGCGTCGTCGGCGTGCCGATCTACGTCATCCTGTCGAACAACGAGATCGTCCGCACCCAGGGCCAGGGCTTGAACATCCGCGGCTTCCTCGGCCGCCTCGAGGAGCTCGTCGACGACGTGGGCGGCAGGGTCTACTTCACCCGCGTCGGCGAGGACCTCGAGACCGTCTACGCCGAGATCGCGGACGAGCTGCGCAGCCAGTACCTTCTCGGCTACTACGGCGAGCAGGACGAGGAGGCCGGCTGGCGCGAGATCGACGTCGAGGTCTCCGTCCCCGGCCTCAAGGTGCGCTCGGCCCGTGGCCGGTACCCCTGAGGAAGCCCGTCCCTGAGGACGCCCACCCCTGAGGACGCCGGCGGCCCTCGGCCAGGCGCCCTCAGACCGGCTCGGCCAGCAGCTGCTCGAGGAGGCTCTCGAGCTCGGCCACGAGGGCGGCGTGGTGCTCGCCCGTGCCCGGGCCCGCGAAGCCGGAGTGGATGCGTCGGACCCGGCCGTCGCGGCCGATGAAGACGGTGGTCGGGAAGGCGACGACGGCCGTCAGGTCGGGAAGGGTCGCCCCGGCCGCCTCCTTGTCGCTGACGCCGGCGAGAAGCAGCGGATAGTCGATCCCGTGGCGATTTGCGTACTTGCCGACGTAGATCCGGTCGCGCTCCGGGTCGCCGCTGAACTCGTAGGCCAGGCCGACGAGCTCGAGGCCGCGCGCCCCGTAGCGCCGGTGCCAGCCGGCCAGCAGCGGCGCCTCGTCGTTGCAGTTCGGGCACCAGGAGCCGAAGACGTTGGCGACGACGACCTTGCCCGCGAACCGCGGATCCTCGCTGGTCACGAGACGGCCCTCGAGGTCGGGGAAGGCGAAGCGGAAGCGGCCGTCGTCGTTGGTGAGCCCGGCCAGCTCCCAGGCGTCCGGCAGGAGCGGCGCGGCGCCGTCGGCCCGGGTCGCCGTCCACGTGGCGTGGTAGCGGTCGCGGGACCAGAAATCGCCGCTCAGGGCCCCGTCTTCACGAGCCCGCGCGTGGAAGAGGAACGCGTGCCCGCCGTCGAACGTCGAGAGGCGCAGGAGGCCGCCCTCGTAGGAGCCCTCGAGGAACCGGTAGTCGCCCAGCGGCGTGAGGAAGGTGCCGACGACCCGCGACCCCTCCTGGCGGAACTCGCCGGTGGCGGGCTCGCTGCCGTCCTCGTCGGTGAACACGGCCTGCCAGACGCCGCTGACGTCGGCCGGCGCCGCGGCCGGGACCTCTCCCGCCACGGCGAGCTGTCCCGCCACTGCCAGAAAACGCCGGTCGTCCCCCTTCGTGGCCACGAAGTCGAGACCCGAGACGCCGCCGGGAACGGTCTTCTCCCAGCGCCCCGCCAGCCGCGTCTCGCCCTCGAGCCGCGCCTCGATGCGCGAGTCGTACCAGTCGAAGGCCAGGAGGACGTCGTCGCCGGTGATCGAGACGGCGCTGAAGGGCGCCCGCTCCCCGCCGCTGATCGCCACGGCCGACAGCTCGCCGCCGGAGTCGGCGATCTCGAGCGTGAACGGCAGCTCGCCGCCCGGCGAGGCGAGCACCGCGCGCCAGGTCCCCACGAGGAGCCGCCCGGCCCCCGCCGCGGCCGCGGTCCCGGTCCCGGGAGCCGCGCCGGCGCCGTCGTGGCCGGCCGGCGCGCAGGCGGCGAGCGCCAGGAGCGGGACCAGGAGCGGCGCCGGGAGACTGCCGAGGAAGGACTTCGGGTGGACGCGGCGAGCGTTCATCGGCGCATTGTACCGGGCTCTCGGTGTCGGGTTAGGATGCGGGGGCCGCGCTCCGCGGCGAGGGACGCCATGTCGATTCTCACGAGACTCCTGGGGCTGGCACGGGAGGAATCCGCCGCGACGGCCGCCGCCGACACCGAGTCCGTGCGCAAGATCGCGAGCCGCCTCGAAGCCCTCGAGCCCGGCCGGGCGCGCTTCATCGCCGCCTTCGCCTACGTGCTGGGGCGGGTCGCCCACGCCGACCTCGACATCTCCCCCGCGGAGTCCCGCGCCATGGAGGCGCTCGTCCGGGAGCGCGGGGGGCTGCCCGAGGACCAGGCGCTCCTGGTGGTCGAGATCGCCAAGAGCCAGAACCGGCTGTTCGGCGGCACGGAGAACTTCCTCGTCACCCGAGAGTTCGCGCAGATCGCCGACCGCGAGGAGCGGCTCGCTCTGCTCGACTGCCTCTTTGCCGTGTCCGCGGCCGACGGGGCGGTCTCGGTCGTCGAGGAAGAGCAGGTGCGGGCCATCGCCCGCGAGCTCGGGCTGACCCACCAGGAGTACGTCGCGGCGCGGGCGCGCTACTCCGAGCAGCGCGAAGTGATGAAGGGCTTCCGCAGCCACTCGGGAGCGCGGCGCGAGGATGCTTGACTCGCGGCGCGGCGAGGGGTCGCGAGCGGGGCGGCGCGGCCTGCGGTTGCTGATCGCCGCCGCGATCCTGGTCGCCGCCGTGCTGGCGCTGCGGACGGGGGGGCGGCCGACCGTCGAGCTCGAATCCGACCTGCCGGGAATCGGGCCGCGCACGATCGTCACGGCGCGCGGCCGCGAGCCGGGCCGCGGGCTGACGGGGCTGGTCGTCGAGCTCGTACAGGGCGAGCGCGTGGTCGAGCTCGCGGCGCGCACTTACGAGCCCCTGCCGGCGTGGAAGTTCTGGGGCGCGCGCACGGCCGAGGCGACTCTCGAGGTCCCTGTCGGGAGCGAGGTCACCCCGGGCCTCGTCGAGGGCGACGCGACGGTGCGGGTGACGGCCCGCGGCGCCCGCGCCTGGCTGCGCGGCGCCGGCGAGGCGACGGCGCAGCTCGCCCTTCCGGTCCGCCTCACGCCGCCCCGGATCGCCGTCGTCTCGAGCCAGCATTATCCGACGCAGGGGGGAAGCGAAGCGGTCGTCTACCGGCTGGACTCCGAAGTCGCTCGCCACGGCGTGGAGGCGGGGGAGGCCTTCTTCCCCGGCTACGAGCTGCCCGGCGGCGGCAACCGGTTCGCCCTCTTCGCCGTCCCCTACGACCTGGCGCCGGGGACGCCGATCCGGCTGGTCGCCGTCGACGACGTCGGCAACCGGAGCGAACGGGAGTTCGTCGACCGGCTGCGACCGCGCGAGATCCGCAGCGACCGGGTCGAGCTGAGCGACGAGTTCATGGCCCGGGTGGCGCCGGCGATCGAGGCGCAGACGCCCGGTCTCTCCGGGTCCGGATCCCTCGTCGATCGCTATCTGGCGATCAACTCCGGGCTGCGCGCCGCCAACCGCCGCACCGTCGCGGAGCTCGCGGCCGGCACGGCGCGGGAGCTCCTCTGGCAAGGCCCCTTCCTGGCGATGCCCAACGGCCAGGTGATGGCCCGCTTCGCCGACCACCGGACGTATCTCTACGGCGGCGCGGAGATCGACCGGCAGGACCATCTCGGCTACGACCTCGCTTCCGTGCAGCACGCGCCCGTGCCGGCGGCGAACGCCGGCGTGGTGGTCATGGCGGAGTTCCTGGGGATCTACGGCAACGTCGTGATCGTCGATCACGGCTACGGGCTGATGAGCCTCTACGGGCACCTGTCCGCGCTGGACGTGACGCCCGGCGACCGCGTCGAGCGCGGCCAGACCCTCGGCCGCACGGGCATGACCGGCCTGGCCGGGGGCGACCATCTGCATTTCGGGATCTTCCTCCAGGGGGTGCCCGTCGATCCCGTCGAGTGGCTCGACGCGGATTGGATCCGGAACCGCGTGTCCCGCAAGCTCGACGCCGGCGGGAGCCCGGCTTGAGGACGCTTCCCTTCCTGTGGCGCTACGGCCGCCGCTACACGGGGTGGATCCTCCTCGCGCTCGTCTCGGTGGCGACCTACGCGCTGGCGACGGGCGGCGTGGTCGCCCTCGTGGAGCCCCTCTTCGGCGAGGTGCTGATGACCGACGAGCGCCCCGGAGCCGCCGCCCTCGTCGACGTCGAGCCGCCGGCTCCGGCCGCCCCGGCGAGCGCCGCCCGGCAACCGGCGACCTGGCTCGACGAGCTGAAGGAGAAGCTGAATCTGCGCGCCGCGCTCCAGGGCGGCTACGCCAGTCTCAAGCGGCGGCTGGGAATCAACGCCGACAACGTCGTGTATCTCGTGCCTCTCCTCATGGTCGTCGTGCTGCTCGTGCGCAGCCTGGCGAGCTTCCTCTCGGGCTACTCGTTCCAGCACATCGGCCTGGGCATGACCACGGACATGCGCAACGACCTGTTCCGCCGCATCGTCGACCAGTCGAGCCACTTCCACGAGGCCCACACCTCCGGCGAGCTGGTGAGCCGGGTCGTCACCGACGTGACCGTGATGCAGAACGCCTCCACGAGCCGGCTGCTCGATCTGTTCCAGCAGACGCCGACGCTTCTCGTGCTCCTCGTCGTGCTGCTCAACATCAACTTCGAGCTGGCGCTCGTCTGCCTGGTCGTCGCCCCGGTGTTCGTCTACCCGATCGCCCGCTTCGGCAAGGGGATGTGGAGGACGAGCCACCGCAGCCAGGAGCGCATGGCGGACCTGACCCAGCTGCTTTCCGAGGCGACGCGGGGGCATCGCGTCGTCAAGGCCTTCGGCATGGAGGACTTCGAGCACACCCGGTTCGCCGCCGCCACCGGCCGCCACCTCCGGGTCAAGCTGCGGGCGCAGATCCTGACCCACGTCTCGGGGCCGGTGGTCGAAGCGCTGGCCGCGATCGGGGCGGCGGTCTTTCTCGTCTACGCCGGCAAGGCGGTGCGCTCGGGGCAGCTGACGGCGTCCGTGCTCGTGCAGTTCATGACGGCGCTGATGATGCTCTACGAGCCGGTCCGCAAGCTCAACAAGGTCAACCTGATCCTGCAGGAGGCGCGGGCGGCGGCGCAGCGCGTCGCCGGCATCCTGGCGGTGCCCAACCGGGTGCGCGACCGCGCGGGGGCGACCGAGGCCGGCGGATTTCGCGAGTCCATCCGCTTCGAGGGCGTCACCTTCGGCTACGGCGCGGAGGCCGTCTTGAGGGAGGTGGAGCTCGAGATCCGGCGCGGCGAGGTCGTCGCGGTCGTCGGCCCGTCCGGCGCGGGCAAGTCGACGCTCATCAACCTGCTGCCCCGCTTCTACGACCCGGACGCGGGCCGGATCACGATCGACGGCGTCGACATCCGGGATCTGACCCTCGAGAGTCTGCGCGGCCTCATCGGGATCGTGACCCAGGAGACCGTGCTCTTCGACGAGACCGTCCGCAACAACATCGCCTACGGGCGCTCCGACCTGCCGCTCGCGGCGGTCCGCGAGGCCGCCGCGGCGGCCTACGCCGACGAGTTCATCCTCGACCTGCCGGCGGGCTACGACACCCGCATCGGCGAGTCCGGGATGAGGCTCTCGGGCGGCCAGCGCCAGCGCCTGGCGATCGCCCGGGCGCTTCTCAAGAACGCCCCGATTCTCATCCTCGACGAGGCGACCTCGCACCTCGACAGCGAGTCCGAAGCCCTCGTGCAGAAGGCCCTCTACAACCTGATGCGCGCCCGCACCTCCCTCGTCATCGCCCACCGCCTCTCGACCGTCAAGTCCGCCGACCGCATCATCGTGATGGAAGCCGGCCGCATCACCCAGATCGGCACCCACGCCGAGCTCCTCGCCGAAGGCGGCACCTACAAACGCCTCCACGACCTCCAGTTCCGGGCCTGAAGCCGGCGGTGCCGCGGGGAGGGTGTCCGACCGGCGTGTAACAAACCGCCCGCTCGAACGACTATGCCGTCCGAGAGGGGGTTTCCGCACCGGCGCCTCTTTGGGTCGGACGGCTTGTTCAGGGCGGAAGGGTTGCAGCACCTCTCGGCCGGGCGGATCGGTCGGTGCTTTGCGCCAGGCTCTCCGGCGGGGTTCTTCGGGCCAAAAAGGGCCACGCTGGTGTCGGCGACTTCCTTCCGCTCGGCCTTTCCTTTGCCCGCGTGGCGGGCCGGTTCGGCGTCAGCCGCCGGGCGCGCGGTCGTAGACGACGAAGGCGTGGGGCAGGGGATTGCGCTCGTCGACGGTGCCGGCGACGCGCTCCGTCTCGGCCCACCGGCTCTTCTCGAAGGGGGGGAAGCGGACTTCGCCCTCGACGTCGGCGTGGACCTCGGTCCAGTAGATGCGGTCGGCCCGCGGCAGGGCGCGGGCGTAGACCGCGGCGCCGCCGGCGACGAACGCCTCGTCGTCTCCCGCCGCGGCGGCGATCTCGAGGGCTTCCTCGAGCGAGGCGGCGTGGCGGACTCCCGGCGGCAGCGCCGGCGCCGCGCGGGAGAGGACGATCGTCCGGCGGCCGGGCAGGGGGCGGCCGATCGACTCCCAGGTGCGCCGGCCCACGATCAGGTGGTGGCCCATCGTCAGGCGCTTGAAGCGTACGAGGTCCGCCGGCAGCCGCCACGGCAGCGCGTTGCCGCGGCCGATGACGCCGTTGGCCGCGACGGCGACGATCAGGGACAACCTCACGGGCCGGTCGGCCTCATACGGCGATCGGCGCCTTGATGTGCGGGTGCGGATCGTAGCCCGAGAGCTCGACGTGCTCGTAGCGGAAGTCGAAGATCGACGACACCTCGGCCAGACGCAGGGTCGGCAGCGGCCGCGGCTCGCGGGTCAGCTGCAGCCGCGCCTGGTCGAGGTGGTTGCTGTAGAGGTGGGCGTCGCCGAGGGTGAGGACGAAGTCTCCCGCCGCGAGGCCGCAGACCTGGGCCACCATCCGGGTCAGGAGCGCGTAGGAGGCGATGTTGAACGGCACCCCCAGGAAGACGTCGGCGCTGCGCTGGTAGAGCTGGCACGAGAGCTTGCCGCCGGCGACCCAGAACTGGAAGAGCAGGTGGCAGGGGGGCAGAGCCATCCGGTCGAGCTCCGCCACGTTCCAGGCGCTGACGATGTGGCGCCGCGAGTCGGGCCGGGTCCGGATCTGCTCGATCACCTGGGCGATCTGGTCGTAGCGCCGGCCGTCGGGGCCGGGCCACGACCGCCATTGGCGGCCGTACACCGGCCCCAGCTCGCCGTTCTCGTCGGCCCACGCGTCCCAGATGCGGACCCCGTGCTCGGCGAGATACGCGACGTTGGTGTCGCCGGCCAGGAACCAGAGCAGCTCGTGGACGATCGACTTGACGTGCAGCTTCTTGGTGGTGACGAGCGGGAAGCCCGCCGCCAGGTCGAAGCGCATCTGGTGGCCGAACACGGCGAGCGTGCCCGTGCCCGTGCGGTCTTCCTTCACCACCCCCTCGTCGAGGATGCGCTGCATGAGATCGAGGTACTGGCGCATCGCTGACCCGGATCGTCTCACGCCGCCACGCGGCCCGCAAAGAGCCGTGCCGGGAGCCGGCCGGCGAATCCGAACCAGTTTGCTCCCCTTTCGAGCCAGTCAGTACACTTCGCCGGTAGCCACGGATCCGCAGGCCGCGCGCGGCGCGGCGCGGCAGGGGAAACGGCAGCCCAACGCGAGCGAAACGGGAGGAAGACGATGGCTTATGTGATTGGCGAACGGTGCTTGGGAGAGCGCTACGCCGACTGTGTGGAGGTCTGTCCGGTGGACTGCATCTATCCGGGCGAGTACCAGGGCCAGGAGTTCATGGTCATCGACCCCGACCTGTGCATCGACTGCTCGCTGTGCAAGCCGGCCTGCCCGATCGACGCGATCTTCGAGACCGAGGACGAGGATCCCGAATGGGCGGCGATCAACGCGCAGCTGTCGCCCGAGTGGGCCGACAACGATCCCGTCCCGGTGCGGCCCCGCGACGACCCGCCTCGGCGGCCCGAGAACAAGATCATCAATCCGTAGACGGGTCCCCGAGAGCAGCGAATCCGGCCGCCGGCGCCTGCGCGCCGGCGGTCTTTTTGTTAGTGTCCGGGCTCGCTTCCCTGAGGAGACCGATGGTGGACGAACCAGCAGCGCCCGACAAGCTCGAGATCTACTCGGTGGCGAGCGGCGAGCTCGAAGTGGTCGAGGAGGACGTCCGGACCGACGCGGAATGGCGCCAGGCGCTGTCCGACGAGGAGTACCGGATTCTGCGCGGCAAAGGCACCGAGCGGGCCTTCACGGGCCCTTACTCGAACAGCAAGGAGCGCGGCGTCTACCGCTGTGCCGGCTGCGGGACCGACCTCTTCTCGTCGGAGACGAAGTTCGACTCGGGAACGGGCTGGCCGAGCTTCTGGGCGCCGGTGTCGGACGCCAACGTCGAGACCGAGGAAGACCGCAGCCTCTTCATGCGGCGCACCGAGGTCCACTGCAGACGCTGCGGTGGGCACCTCGGACACGTGTTTCCCGACGGCCCCCGGCCGACCGGACAGCGCTACTGCATCAACGGCGCGGCGCTACGCCTCGAGCCCTCGGGCGACCCGGCGCGGCGGTAGGCGCGGACTCGCCCGACTCTCGTGGAGGACCCGATGACCCGACGAATCCTGATGGCGCTGTGCACGACCTCGATGCTCGGCCTTCCCTCGAGCGCGGGCGTGGTGTACGAGATCGAAGTCAAGGACCATGGGCAGTCGCCGGCCAAGACGTCGGAGACGGAGATGGCGGCCGAGGGCCGCAACCTCAAGATGGGGATCGCGCCCGGCCAGGGCGACGGCCGGGGAGAGATGATCTTCCGCGGCGATCGGCGCGAGATGGTGGTCGTCGACCACGACGAGCAGAGCTATGTGGTGATCGACGAAGCCGCGATCCAGCAGCTCGCCGGGCAGGTCAGCCAGGTCGCGGACCAGATGGCGGAGGCGCTCAAGAACGTGCCCGAGGACCAGCGCGCGCTGGTCGAGAAGATGATGAAGCAGCGCATGCCGGCTCGGCAGGCGCCCGAGGCCCCCGCGGCGGACGTCCGCCGGACCGGAGAGCGCGCCGACAAGAACGGCTACCCGTGCGTCAAGTACGAAGTGCTCGTGGAAGGGCGCAGGATCCGCGAGCTGTGGGTCACCGACTGGGGCAACGTCGAGGGCGGGGACGAGGCCCGCGATGCGTTCCGCGAGATGGCCGAGTTCTTCTCCGAGATGCTCGATGCGTTCTCGGACGCTGCCGGCGGTCTCGGCGGATTCGGAGCGCAAGACGGAGGCATCTTCGCCGACATGAAAGAGATCGACGGCTTTCCCGTGGTGACCTCCGGCTTCGGCGGAGACGGTTCGTTGGAGGACGAGTCCGCGTTGCGCTCGGCTCGCAGGCAGGCGATCGATCCGGCGGAGTTCGAGCCGCCCGCGGGCTACAAGCGGCGCTCGATGCTCGGCCAGTAGCCGACGGAGCCCATCGGAGACGGCGCCCATCGGGGACGGGGCCCATCGGGGGCGGGGCCCATCAGAGAAGAAGGCCGCCCGGCCGGGCGGCCTTCCGTGCAGCCGCGGATCCGAGTAGCCGGCCTAGCCGGCGCTCGCGACGGGCACCCGGATCTCGGTGGTGATCCACCGCCAGACCATGTGGACGCTCCCGTCCTCCTGGTCCTCGAACGAGATCGTGAACTGGTCGACCTCCTCCGCGAGCGAGCCCGGCGCGACCTCGAGCTCGAGGACGTTGTTCTCCGCGGAGTAGGCGTCCTCGAACTCCCCGGTCTCGGGGTTCCGCGCGGCCGTGCCGTTGAGGCCGAGGCGGGAGTTGAGGTGGATCTTCCAGCTGTCGGCGCCGGGGGTCGAGAACACCGAGTAGGTGCCGGCGGGCAGGCGCTGGCCGCCGAGCAGCACGTCGCGAGTCGCGGTGAGCTGGGTGGCCTCGTTGGCGCCGGTCCTCCACACCTCGCCGAACGGCACGAGCGCGCCGCTCTCCGCGGTGCCGAAGATGTTGTCGCGCCCCCGCTTGTAGGGGCGGCTGTAGGTGATGCTCACGTAGGCGTCGTCGACGTGGGTGCGGGCCAGGCCCATCGGGCTGGGCCGGCGGGAAGGGTGCAGGTCCTGGGCCACGGCCAGGCCGGCGGCGGCCGCCGCCAGGATCAGGCTCAGGGCCAGGATTCGGGTGGGAGAAGAAGAGCTCATCTGCTGGGTACCTCCTTTCGTTGGACGAACGCGGATCCTATCGGATCTCCGCCCGCTATGATGGGGTCCGACGAGGGAGAAGCGATGAGTCGCAGGACGGCCGTGGTGACGGGGGCGAGCGCCGGAATCGGCGAGGCGACGGCGAGGGCGCTCGCGGCGGCCGGCTACGAGGTCGTCGTCGGCGCGCGCCGCACGGAGCGCCTGCAGGCCATCGCCGAGGAGATCGGCGCGCGGGCGCTCGAGCTCGACGTCAGGGACGAGGCCAGCGTCGAGCGCTTCGCGACGGCGGCCGGCGCCGCCGAAGTGCTCGTCAACAACGCCGGCCTGAGCCGCGGGCTCGACCCCGTGGCGCGGACGCTGAGCGAGCACTGGATCGAGATGTACGAGACCAACGTCCTCGGGGCGATGCGGGTGGCGCGCGCCTTCATCCCCCGGCTCGTCGAATCCGGGAACGGCCATCTCGTCAACGTCGGCTCCACCGCCGGCTTCGAGGTCTATCCGGGGGGCGCCGGCTACACCGCCTCGAAGCACGGGCTGCGGGCCTTGACGAGGACGCTGCGGCTCGAGCTGCTGGGCGAGCCGGTGCGGGTCACCGAGGTGAGCCCGGGACTCGTCGAGACGGAGTTCTCGCAGGTGCGTTTCGACGGCGATGCCGAGCGCGCCCGGGCCGTCTACGCCGGGATGCGGCCGCTGACGGCGGCCGACGTCGCGGAGTGCGTCGTGTGGGTGCTGGCGCGGCCGGCGCACGTCAACATCGACGAGATCGTCGTGCGCCCGCGCGATCAGGCCACGTCCACCGCCGTGTACCGGCGTCCCTGAGACGGGTTTCGTTCTGGCGTGACGGAGTGTCCAATACAGTGGCGATGGCGAAGCGGGGGCACGGGAGACGACGGGGCCGGGCGGCAGCCCCGGCGCTCGCGGCCGTGGCGCTCTGGTGCCTGGCGGCCTGCGCCCGGATCCCGGGCGCCGAGGCCGGGGATCGGCCCGCGCCACCGCCCGCCGCCGGCCAGGAGGGGGCGATGACCCGGGAGGGCGATTGGGCGGCGATCGAGAAGCTGATCGCGGAGCAGAAGTACCAGGCCGCGGCCGACGCCCTGGCCGTCGAGCGGGAGCGCGCGCGGCAGGCCGGCGACGGCCGCGCCTGGGTCCGCGCGCTGGTGCAGGAGGTGCAGCTGCGGGCGGCGCTCGGCGGCGTCGAAACGGCCCTGCGCCTGCTCACCGAGGCGGAGCGGCCGGCGGGGCCGCTCGACGAGACCGTGCTGCGGCTGCTCCACGCCCGCAGCCTCGCCCGCTACCTCGAGGTCTACGGCTGGGAGATCGCGCAGCGCGAGCGCGTGGCCGGCGCCACGGAGGCGGACCTCGAGCTCCTGACCCGGGCGCAGATCGTCGCGGCGATCGACGCCGAGTACCGGCAGCTGTGGGACGGCCGCGCGGCTTGGGGCGCCGAGCCGATCGGCGATCTGGCGCAGTTCCTCGAGCAGAACGACTATCCGGCCCGGATCCGCGGCACGCTGCGCGACGTCGTGACCTACCTGTGGGCCGACGAGCTCGCCAACTCGGCCACCTGGGAGCCGGCCGCCGAAGCCTCCGTCTACCGCCTCGATCTCGAGGCCCTGGCGGGCGACGCGCCCGGCGGCCTCGACGCGGCCGCCCACCCGCTCGAGCGCCTGGCGGCGGTGCTGGCCGACCTCGAGGATTGGCATCGCGGCGCGGGCCGGGTGGAGGCGGCGCTCGAGGCGCGGCTGGTGCGGCTGGGCCATCTCGAGAGCCACTTCGGCCGCCCGGACGATCGCGCCCTCCTGCGGCGCCGGCTCGCGGCCGAGCTCGAGCGCCTCGGCCGGCGCTTCGAATGGTGGTCGGTGGGCCAGGCCCAGCTGGCGCGCGCGGTGGCGGCGGCGGGCGAGCCCGGCAGCCTGGCCGCGGCGCGCGACCTGGCGGCGGCCGGCCGGGCCGCCCATCCGGAGAGCGTCGGCGGCCGGCGCTGCGCCAGCCTGGTCGCCGGCTTCGAGGCTCCCGGGCTGAGCCTGGAGTCGATGCTGTCGGACGGCGCCGGGCGGCGCTCCATCCTCGTCCAGCACAAGAACCTGGACGCCGTGTTCCTGCGCGCCTACCGGCGCGATCTCGCGGAGACCCTGACGGCCGGCCGCGACTACAACCTGCTCCCCGGCCGCCAGCAGGTCGAGACCCTCCTGGCGCGATCCGAGCCCGCTCGCGAGTGGCGGGTCGAGCTGCCGCCGACGCCCGATCTCGCCCTCCACCGCACCTGGGTGACTCCCCCCTTCGACGAGCCGGGGCTGTGGGTGATCGTCGCGTCGGCGCGCGAGGACTTCCGGGAGGAGGGCAACCGCATCCAGGCCGTGAATCTCGTCGTGAGCGACCTCGTGGTGCTGGCGCGGACGCGGGACGGGCGGGTCGACGTCGACGTGCGCTCGGGCGCGAGCGGCGCCGGGCTTGCCGGCGTCGCGGTGGAGCTGTGGCGGCTCGACTACCGCGCCGGCCACCGGCGGATCGCGGCGGCCGCCAGCTCGGCGGCGGGCCGGGCGACCCTCGAGGGCGATCCGGGCCGCCGCACCGACGCGCTGGTCCTCGTCCGGCGCGGCGGCGACGTCAACTTCCAGCGGCTCACGCTCGCCCCGCCGCGCCAGCGCGCGCCGCGAGACTCGACCGACGCTCTCATCTTCACCGACCGCAGCGTGTACCGGCCGCTGCAGAAGATCCTGTGGAAGACCGTCCTCTTCGAGCGGCTGGAGAGCGAAGAGCGCCTGAGGGTGGCGCCGCGCCGGCCCCTGACGGTCGAGCTGGTGGACGCCAACGGGGACACGGTGGCGAGCGCCGAGGTCGAGAGCAACGCCTTCGGCAGCGCCTCCGGCAGCTTCGAGATCCCCGCCGGCAGGCTGCTGGGGGCCTGGCGGCTGCGGACCTCGGCGGGCGGCTGGTCCGAGGTGCGGGTCGAGGAGTACAAGCAGCCCACGTTCGAGGTGAGTCTCGCGGAGCCGGCCGCGGCGCTGCGCCTGAATCGGCCGGCCCGGCTGGCGGGCGAAGCGCGCTACTACTTCGGGCTGCCGGTCGTCGACGGCGCCGTCGCCTGGCGCGTGGTGCGCCGGCCGCAGTACCCGGAGTGGTGGGGCTGGCTCCGCCCCGAGCCGGGGCGCGGCGAGGAGCTGATCGCCGGCGGCGAGGCCGTCCCCGACGCGGCGGGGCGCTTCGAGCTCGAGTTCACGCCGCTGGCCGACGAGCGGGAGGCCGAGAGCGGCGTGACCTACGACTACGCCGTGAGCGTCGACGTGACCGACGCCGGCGGCGAGACGCGCTC
>Ga0224497_10000703_pt1 | contig 22680 bp, 23 predicted proteins | sample SF_Jul11_sed_USG_4_FD_167970 | JGI IMG/M metagenome (GOLD analysis project Ga0224497, IMG submission 167970) | Sediment microbial communities from San Francisco Bay, California, United States - SF_Jul11_sed_USGS_13 | ecosystem: Environmental > Aquatic > Marine > Sediment | place: USA...
GCGCCGCCGGCGTCCTTTTTTCAAACTACGTCCTTGGCCGCAAGTACTACCTTGCGCAGCAAGGCAGCGAGGCGCGCCCGTTCGTTCGGACGCAAGCCCCCGAGACTGCGTTTGGCGGCTTCGAGCCGTAGCGACATCGCCTTGTCGATCATCTTCCGGCCTTCCGACGTCAGGGAGACGATAACGCTGCGCCGGTCGCCGGGATCCATCTTGCGGCGCACGAAGCCACGTGACTCGAGCCCGTCGATACGGTTGGTCATTGCGCCTGTACTCAGCCCGGTTGCCCTCGCGAGGGCCGTAGCGGTCAGCGAGAACGGCCGACCCTGCCGGCGCAGGGCGGAGAGCACATCGTACTCCCAGAGTTCGAGTTCGATGGGCTCGAGCGCCCGGCTTGCCTGACGCAGTAGTGGCTTGCTCAGGGCCAGGATCCGCACGACGACGCTCAGGGAAGAGGTATCGAGGTCGGGCCGCTCAGCCTGCCATTGCTCGAGCATTTCGTCGATTGCATCCCTGGACATAACGCCACTCCGCCAATTTATTAATTTGATATCAAATTACTTGACATCAAGTGAAAATCTTTGATACTGACACTCAGGATAGTCTTCGATTGAGCAACTTGGGGCAATGACTATTTCAGCGGAAGCCGAGCCACCGCCGACGGGGATTGCGACAAGCCCCGCGGAAGCGTTCGTCGAAATCCCGGTTCCCGACATCGCAGGACCGGCGTTCCGCAAACCCGGCTATCTTCAGCCACATCAACTTCCTGACGCGATGGCGTTGGCTGCGTGCCAAGTGCTCGAAGCCTCGACACCGTTCAACGAATCCAGCACTGTCGGGTCCAGGAAGTCCGTTCCAGATTTGCCGAAATTTTCACGCACAATCCTTTAGTTATAGGAGCTTTAGCTCATGGGTATTCTTACCGACGATTTCGATGAATTCGCATTCTTCGACAACCCGAGAGTTCGCCGTATCATGCGCGAGGAAGAGCCTAAATCAGACCGGCGGCGGAAACGCAGAATGTTTCCGCCAGTCGACGATTCAGACGAAGACTTCGAGGATGACTTCGACTATTACGATGAGTACGATTCTGATGAATTCGATCGGCACTCAGACTACGAATAGAGCCTGAAATGCGCTCGCAGAGCAACAGACCGTAAGAGCTCTACGAGACGGCGACAAGGGCGTCCACGGACGCCCTTTTTTTTGCAGGCAATCCGCGATCCGGTAAAATTGTGCGCGGCTCACCAATGTTGATACAGTATGCCGGTTGTCAGAGAATAAACATTCCAGTCGAATTTCCGGGTTCATCCCCACAATCCAGGCGGAGTTTCTTTGAATGCGAATCGGTGTACCGAGAGAAATACATGCGGGTGAAAGACGCGTCGCAACGACACCAGAGGTCGCGCGTCAGCTTATCAAGATGGGTTTCAGCGTTGCCGTTGAGGAGAATGCGGGTGCGGCAGCGAGTTATTCTGACGATGCGTATCGGGCAGCCGGTTGTGGCGTCATCGAGGCGGGCCGGCAGGTATGGAGCGATTCGGACCTGATTCTCAAGGTCCGGGCGCCCGAGTCGTCTGAAGTCGAGCTGTTGACACGCAATCAGACGCTGATCAGTTTCATCTGGCCCGGCCAAAACCCGGATCTCCTGAAACGGCTTACGGACAGCGGCGCAACTGTCCTGGCCGTAGACAGCGTGCCGCGAATTTCGCGCGCCCAGAAAATGGACGCGCTGAGTTCGATGGCCAACATTGCCGGTTACCGGGCGGTCGTCGAGGCCGCCCAGCATTTCGGCCGCTTTTTCACTGGGCAGATCACTGCCGCTGGCAAGATCCCACCGGCAAAGGTACTCATAATCGGCGCCGGGGTCGCGGGCCTGTCAGCGATAGGGGCAGCAAGAAGCATGGGCGCAATCGTGCGGGCATTCGACACACGTCCCGAGGTCAAGGAACAGGTCGAGAGCATGGACGCGGAGTTTCTGATGCTCGATTTTGCCGATGAAGATGGAACCGGCGAAGGCGGCTATGCCAAAGTCATGAGCAAGGAGTTCATCGAGGCTGAGATGCAACTGTTTGCCGAGCAGGCCAAAGAGGTCGATATCATTATTACTACGGCGCTGATTCCCGGCAAGCCGGCGCCGAGGCTGGTCACGGCCGAGATGGTTCGGTCGATGAAGGACGGCAGTGTGATCGTCGATCTCGCGGCCGAGCAGGGCGGCAATTGCGAGTTGACCGAGCCGAACGAGGTCGTCGTGCGCGACGGCGTGTCGATCATCGGCTATACCGACCTGCCGAGCCGACTGGCCGCGCAGTCCAGTCAGCTATACGCCACGAATCTTCGCCATTTACTGACCGAACTCTGTCCTGAAAAGGACGGCAATATCGTGGTCGATATGGAGGACGAGGTAATTCGCGGCGCGACGGTCTGCACGCAGGGCGAGACAACCTGGCCGCCCCCGCCGCCGACGCTTTCGGCAATACCGCCCGCGGCGAAGGCCGAGCCGCCGCCTGTCATGGTCGAAAAAAAGCCGTCGCTTGCCGGACCGATCGTTGCGATAGCTGTTGGTGGATTGGCCCTGCTTGGACTCGGCGCCGTCGCACCGCCATCGTTCATGGCGCACTTCACGGTGTTCGTACTCGCCTGCTTCATCGGTTACATGGTGATCTGGAATGTAACTCCGGCGTTACATACCCCGTTGATGAGCGTCACGAATGCGATATCGAGCATCATCGTTATCGGCGCATTGTTGCAGATTAGTTCCGGCGAAAATCTGATCATGTGGATCGCCGCTTTTACGGTGCTGATAACGAGCATCAATATTGCGGGCGGATTCGCAGTAACCCGTCGCATGCTCGCCATGTTCAGGAAGTGAGGTCGACATGATCAGTAGCGGCATCGTTACCGTGTCGTACATCGCTGCGACGGTACTATTCATCCTGGCGCTTGGCGGCCTGTCGAATCAGGAAACGGCGCGTCGGGGCAACTGGTACGGCATCATAGGCATGGCAATCGCACTGCTCGCGACCATCCTGGGCGTCGTTACCGAACACTATACGATACTGTTTGTCGGGCTTCTCATCGGCGGCAGTATCGGTCTGGCGCTGGCGCGTCGCGTGCAGATGACGCAGATGCCGGAACTCGTTGCGATTCTGCATAGCCTCGTCGGCCTCGCAGCCGTGCTGGTTGGCTTTGCGAATTTCATGGACCCTTCGGTGCACTTCGCGGGAGTCGAACTGACGATTCACGACATCGAGACGTACCTTGGTGTGTTGATCGGTGCCGTGACATTTTCGGGTTCAGTGATTGCGTTCGGTAAACTGTCCGGGCGCATCAGCGGAAAACCGCTGCTGTTGCCGGCACGGCACTGGTTAAATCTGGCGCTACTCATTGCGGCCATCTGGTTTGGCCGGGACTTTGTCGTGCAGTCCGCGGGGGGCGGCGGGCTAATACCACTGATTATCATGACGATCGTCGCTCTGCTTTTCGGCATACACATGGTGATGGCAATCGGCGGCGCCGACATGCCCGTGGTCGTTTCTATGCTGAACAGCTACTCGGGCTGGGCGGCTGCGGCAACCGGTTTCATGCTGAGTAACGACCTCCTGATCGTCACGGGCGCCCTGGTAGGCTCCAGCGGCGCAATCCTCAGCTATATCATGTGCCGCGCCATGAATCGCAGATTCATCGCCGTAATTGCAGGTGGTTTTGGCACGGGCGGCGGAACGGTTGTGGCCGGCGGTGATGCCGATGGAGAGGTCGTGTCGATCGATGCCGAGGAGACGGCGGCACTGCTTACGAACGCGAAAGAAGTCATGATCGTGCCGGGTTACGGTATGGCGGTCGCGCAGGCGCAGCACATCGTTTACGAGATTACGACCGCGTTGCGGGCGAAGAAAATCAATGTGCGCTTCGGTATTCATCCGGTCGCGGGCCGCATGCCGGGCCACATGAACGTGCTGCTGGCCGAAGCCAGAGTGCCGTACGATATCGTTTACGAAATGGACGAGATAAACGAGGACTTCCCGAAAGTCGATGTGTCGATCGTGATCGGCGCGAATGACATCGTGAACCCGTCAGCCCAGGAGGTCCCGGACAGCCCGATCGCCGGTATGCCGGTACTCGAGGTATGGAAAGGCGCCGTAACGATCGTGCTGAAACGCAGCATGGCAACCGGTTATGCGGGCGTGCAAAACCCTCTGTTCTTCAAGGAAAATACGCGCATGCTGTTCGGCGACGCCAAGGATAGCCTCGACGCCGTATACAGGGCGCTCTGAGAGCCGCCCCATAGTTGTAAAACGGTCACACGAGTCGTTACCCATGAAATCGCCAACATGTGATCTGGTATTTGATTTTTTCCGGGTTATCTGCAAACTTCAGGAGCACGGTGCGCGCGAGGCATCGTGCGAGCCCGGCGCGCGGGGCGCCAGGGGATAGAGAAATGCTTGCAGGCGTTGCGTCCAATATATCGCAGCAGGTGCTTCGGACCGATGTGGCCGGGATGCCCCTGGAGTGGATTGATTATCGGGAAGCGGTCCGGCTTTATCATGCCGAACAGGTTGCCTACGACTGCGGCACGCGCCTGTATACGGTATTTGGTGGCTACAGCAGCTTTGACGGGCTCCGCAGCAAGGTCGACGTCAATTCGATCATCGCAACTCACGGCACGAGCCAGAGTCTGTCTCGAAATCGAGATGCGTATGTGCCGCCGCTGAATAACCGCACGTTGTTCAAGCGTGACGCCAACGTTTGTCTGTACTGTGCGATGCGTTACCCGACGCGGGATCTGACTCGTGACCACGTTACGCCGATCTCCCGAGGCGGCAAAGATGCCTGGAATAATGTCGCGACCGCTTGCCGACGCTGCAATAACTACAAAGGCGGTCGGACACCCGAGCAGGCATCGATGCAGCTTATCGCCGTGCCGTTCACGCCGACCTATGCCGAATACATCTATCTAAAGGGTCGCCGCGTGCTGGCCGATCAGATGCAATACCTGCTTGCACACATTCCCCGCTCGAGTCCGCTGCATGCGCGCCTGACCGATCATCTGTCCGACGGCGGCGAAATCGTCGACGTACATTTTCACGAATGACACTGTGTGGTAGGAGCGCGACCCGACGCGCTCCTACACGCGGGTTCGATTGCGGCTATACTTGGCGGCCATGCAATACCTTATCGACGCGAGCGTGTACGTGTTTCGAGCTTACTACTCGATGCCCGACGACATGGTCGACGGCGACGGCAATCCGGTCAACGCGTTTTACGGCTTCTGCCGTTTTCTCGGCGACTTCATGGAACAGGTGAAGCCTGCTTATATCGCGGTACTGTACGACGAAAGTTTGACGACATCGTTCCGCACGGAGATCTATCCCGAGTACAAGGCCAACCGCGAACCCGCGCCGCCCGAACTAAAACGCCAGTTCGAACAGTGTCGACGTTTTACCCGCGCGCTCGGGCTCATGGAACGGGCGCACCCCGGTTACGAGGCTGATGATCTTATCGGTACGCTTGTCGACCATGGCCGCAGGGTGAAGCGTCCGTCGACCATCGTTACGCGCGACAAGGATCTCGCGCAGCTGTTGTCAAAAGAGGACGTGTTCTGGGACTATGCGGGGAGAGGTAAGCTCGGTTATCAGGCAATACCGGATGTTTTCGGTGTGTGGCCGGAACAGATTGCCGACTTTCTCGCGCTCGCGGGAGACAGCGTCGACAACATCAAGGGTGTACCCGGCGTCGGCAAGAAAACCGCCGAAGCATTACTGACCCATTTCGGCAGCCTCACGAGCATTTACGACAATCTCGATAAGATCCATGAGGTCAAGGTGCGGGGTTCGAAAACGCTTGGCGCGAAATTAGAGGCTCATAAAGACGCCGCGATGCTGGCGCGACAACTGACGGGCATCGCCTGCGACGCGCCGATCGAGGATCCCGAGAGATCCCTGCGCCCGTCACGACCGAGACTCGGTGAAATCAACGCTCTGTTTGACGAGGCCGGCATCGGCATGGCACTGAGGCGCCAGGCCGAACGCGTCGCGGATCTGATGTAGACGGGCGTCGCAGCAGGCCGCATGAGATCCATGCCTGACTGGGAGCGAATCAACAGACGTCTGACCGAATTCGGCCTGTCAGTTCCAGGCGGCAGCGGCGCCAGGCCGGTTGGGGGCGGCGATATCAATGCTGCCTGGCGTCTGGACACTTCCTCAGGCCCCGTATTCGTAAAGACCGGGGCGACCGATGCACTTTCCATGTTCGAAGCCGAGGCCGAGGGACTCGCAGAGCTGGCATCCGCCGCTGCGCTACGCGTGCCCGACGTGCTCGGTTCTGGTGTCGCCGGAAATACGGCGTTCCTGATTCTCGAATGGCTGGATATTACGGCGCCGACCGCTGACACCGAAACCCTGCTCGGTGAGCAGCTCGCGGAAACGCACCGGCACCAGCAGGAGCGCTTCGGCTGGCGCCGCGACAATACAATCGGGCGAACGCCACAGATCAACACTCCTGCGGATGACTGGCTCGAATTTTTCGCGACGCGCCGACTGCGGTATCAGCTGGATCTTGCCGCGCGCGGCGGTTATGCAGGGGAGTTGTCGCGCAAAGGCGCCCAGCTGATCGAGCGTTTGCCGGAACTGTTTCTCGGCTACACGCCGGTGGCCTCACTGCTGCACGGCGATCTTTGGGGTGGCAACTGGGCGAGCGTCGGCGGTGAGCCGGTCGTCTTCGATCCGGCCGTCTATTACGGTGACCGCGAGTCGGATCTGGCGATGACGCGCCTGTTCGGAGGCTTCTCCGCGAGCTTCTACGAGGCATATGAGGCGACGTGGCCGCTGGCGGACGGACACGAGCGGCGTAACTCGCTTTACCAGCTATACCATGTGCTCAATCACCTGAATCTCTTCGGGCGTGGCTATCTGGGCCGGGCGCTGGCGTTGATTGATCAGCTATTGTAGGAGCCCCCATCACGCGACAGCCAACTGTAGTTCTTGGTGCACGGAGTGCACCCTACTGCTAGTGATGTTGTAGGGTGCACTCCGTGCACCTTTATCGAAGGAGCGTAAAACGCACCCTACGATTTCATGCGGATTCCGTAGGCTGCACTCCGTGCACCGCAAGGACCTACCCCGGAAATTCGCTCGGATCACCGGATTCGTCGACCTCGTAGGACTCGCCGAGAAAATCCTCGTCGAAGACAAACAGCGTCGTGCCTTCAGGCGCCTTGATGGCAACAAATGCGCCTTCGAAACCCGGGAAACGCTCATGCGGCAGACCTTCATTCTCGATGAATGCCGAAAGCACGGCTTTATCCCGGCACCGAAAACACAATGACGGCTGTTCCAAAGCGATGCTCTCGCTCAAACCGACCGCAACGCCACCCGCGTCGAAACGCATATGCGTCGTCGGTTCTTCGCGTATGCGTAACAATGCCGGTGCGACCGACGCCCAAAATTGTGCTGCGTGGACCGCTTCACGGACCGGTAACGACAGTTCGAACCAGCTCCCACAAAGCGAATCAAGGACGGACTCACCGGCAGCGTGAAATGTTCGCGCCTCGACCATCGTGATCATGTTGCCATCGCGATCCGTGATTCCGAGTTCGTTGAATACATCTTCATCGAGCCGCATCAAGCTGAAGTTGAATCCGTGATCGGTCATCGAGCGTGCACGTTTCGCGAGATCCCGCTGCACGAACGTTATCGCGGGAGAATCGAAGTTTCGTTCGTGCAGGCCAATGCACAGCTCCCCGTCGCCGACGACCGCATACTTGTGTGACCAGACATCACCGCTTTTCAGTTCGGTAAAGCCAAGTGATTTGTAGAAGCCGAGCGACGCCAGTATGTCCGATGTTTCTACACTGAATTCGAGGAACTCGCCCAGGCTACTCATGATGTTGCTCCCATCGCCAACGCGCGCTGGCGCGACTTGTCGCGCGCACGGGCAACGTCGCTCGCACTCCAGTCTGGCGATGACTCTGGCCAACCGCCGGCGTGCTTTTCGATGAGCCGTGCCAGAAACGCGACATGGTCGTCGCGCGCGTTCAGCGCAGGGATGTAATGCAGCGTGCCGCCACCCTCTTTTTTGAAAAGCGCCGCGTTCTGCATCGCGATTTCCTCGAGAGTCTCGAGACAGTCGGCGGCAAAGCCGGGGCAAACGACGTCGAGGCGTTCCATGCGCCTTCGGCCGAGTTCGACAACGGTTTCGTCTGTGTAGGGTCTCAGCCACTCGGCGCGGCCGACACGCGACTGGAAGGAGAGAATCCAGTCCTCGTCCGCAAGCTCGAGAGATTCGGCGATCAGTCGTGCCGTTTTATGACACTGGCAGTGATACGGGTCGCCTTTGTCGAGGGTTGCCCGGGGTACGCCATGGAAAGAAAATATCAACCTGTTCCCGCGGCCGGACCTCTCCCAGTCATCCCGAATGTTTTGGGCCTGCGCCGCGATATAGCCTGGTGCATCGTGATAGTGGTTAATGAAGCGAAACTCGGGTAACCAGCGGCGTTGCACCAGCGCAGTCGTGACAGCGTCGAACACTGAGCCGGTCGTCGTGCCGGAGTATTGAGGATAAAGCGGCAGCACGATGAGCCGGCGGGCGTTTTCGGCATGCAGCTTGTCGAGCGCCGACTCCAGTGATGGCTGGCCGTAACTCATGCCTAGCTCGACGTGCACTGCGCCCGACAACCGTGTCGAGAGCTGCTGACCAACGGCGTTCGCAATGTCGCGGGAATGCAGCAGCAGCGGTGAGCCTTCCTCTGTCCAGATTTTTCTGTAAGTCTCAGCCGAACGCGATGGGCGAATCAGCAAAATCACATTCAGGACGAGCCACCACAGGGCTCGGGGCAGCTCGACGACGCGTGGATCCGAAAGAAACTGGCGCAGATACCGGCGCACGGCGGAGGGGGTCGGCGCGTCCGGAGTGCCGAGATTGACGAGCAGAATACCAAGGGACTCCGGAGTCCCGTGCTCGTACGGCAGCGAAGATTCAAACGTCGGCATAAGTCCCAGGACCGCTGTCATTCGACGACAACCCTACTCGAAAGGCGCTTTCCGATCCAGTTAGCAGGACTATAATCCCTTGTCTTAATTGATAAATGTGACGTGGGTGCCGGAATGGAAAGTACTCGGAATGCGAAGCGGCCGGCACCAGGCCGCTGGACCCTGATACGTGACATGGCGGTGCTGCAGGTCAAGCTCGTCGTCGACGGACTGCGGGACCTGATTCTGGTGCCCGCATCACTGGTCGCGGGCGTGTGGAGTCTGATCGATGGCGACGACGGCAAGCCCGGGGACCACTTCTACCGGCTGCTGAGTCTTGGCAAGCAGAGCGAGCGCTGGATCAGTCTGTTTGGCGCGCTGAACAACGGACCGGCCGAGCTGGCCGAAGCGAATGACGCCGGCAGTGCTGATATCGATCAGTTTATTTCCCGAATCGAAGCGTTCGTCGTGGAAGAGCATCGGCGCGGCGGCGTGACTGCACAGGCGAAAGAGAGGATCGACCGGGCGCTCGACTCCCTGCAGGGCAGAAAAAAAAGCGACAGCTAAAGCGACGGCATTCTGTCAAATGCACACGGTAAATACCTTGGTAGCTGCTAGGCTTGTCGGACTCGAACAATAACTTGATCCGGGGAATTCGATGCACAGAATCGCACTGACGGCATGCGCGGTCGCGTTCATCGCAGCTTGCGGGGGCAGCGGCGACAGCTCCATGCCCACCGATAACTCGACCGGCATTCTCAATATTTCGATGACCGATGCAGCTGTCGATGATGTAAGCGAAGTATGGGTCGAGTTTGCGGGCGTCAGGCTGAAGCCGCAATCCGCCGACGAAATCGTCATCGAGTTCGACGCCCCGAGGAGCATAAATCTGCTCGATCTGCAGGACGGCAAAACCGAGGCGCTGCTCGCCAACCGCAGAGTTCCGGTCGGCCCGTATAACTGGATACGCCTTGCCGTCAACGCGCAATTCGATAACGTCTACGATTCGTATGTGATGCGGAATGGAGGCATGGTGGAACTCCGAGTGCCGAGCGGCAGCCAGAGTGGACTGAAGCTTGTGAGCGGTTTCACGGTCACGGCAAATCAGTCGACGAATATCGTGATCGACTGGGACCTCAGGAAAGCCCTGAGTGAGCCGCAGGGTCAGCCCGGTATGCACCTGCGCCCGGCGTTGCGGGTAACCGACATGGCTGTGTTTGGATCATTGACGGGCACGGTCGCCGAAGCGCTCGTCATGGATGAAAGTTGCACGAATGATCTGGTCGAGGACACCGGCAATGCCGTTTATCTTTATGAGGGAGCTGTCGATGCGCCGCTCGATATTCGTGGTGCAGAGACTGATCCTGTCGCGACAGCGACTGTGTCCAAAAATGCAGACGGCATATACGGTTTCGGAATCAGCTACCTGTCGATTGGTGATTACACGGCCGCGTTTACCTGCCAGGCGAGCGATGACGATCCGGAGATCGAAAATGAGATCGCATTCGGTGCGAGCGATACGGCCGTCACTATCGTCGACGGTCAGACGGCAAACGTCGAATTCCTTGCGCCGGTCGAATAGTCAGCCTCACCAGAACCTATCACATAATCCCGCGAAAGCACTGCCCATACGGGTTTTGCCCCTGTCGCCCATCTGACGTCGTTGCGCTCCTCGCCAATGTCCACCGGTACTGGACGCGTCGCGCGTCTCGCAGATGGGACAACAGGCCGCAAAATGCGGCTCATGGAGGATTTTGAGATAAGTTCTGACGTTTTGCCTGATCGTCAAGGGGTCTTTCGAGGCCCCGTTGTCGTATTCGGCTATTCGCAGCCTCGCATCGGTTGACTCTCTGTTAGCTGACGCGGATGGCCGCGGGTTTGGCAGATGTTCGGGCAATGTAGGAGAATGCGCCCGTTTAAGCCGGCTGCTGCGCGCTGTTGTCAGGCCGGCATCGCCGTGAATTTCGGGACCGGGGCACGATTTTTCGTGTCCGGATCGATGAGGGGCAACGAATGAGTTCGGGAATGACGATCGGCTTGCTGGGTTTTGGAGAGGTCGGCCAGACGCTGGCGGACGATCTCGCAAACGTGACCGACGCGACGCTTTATACATTCGACGTATTATTTCCGGACCGCGAGAGTATTCCGGCTCGCGCGCTTGCGGATCGTTCGCAAGTAGCCGCAACAGAAAACGCGGCAAGCCTGGGCGGACGATGCAACATCATTATTTCTGCCGTGACGGCCGCCGAGGACATCGTTGCCGCGCGTTCGATAAGCGATGGGCTCGCGAAGGGCGCATTCGTCATGGATCTCAATTCAGTAGCGCCGGAAACCAAACGCCGCTGCGCTGAAATCATCGACGCTGCCGGAGGCCGCTATATTGAAGCGGCCGTCATGTCGCCGATACATCCGGAGGGTTCCGCATCGCCGATCCTGCTCGGCGGGCCGAACGCGGCAGAGTTTCTGGGGACGGCTCACGCGCTCGGGTTTACGGGCGCAAGCGTATTCTCGAGTGAGATCGGCCCCGCTTCGGCGACCAAAATGTGCCGGAGCGTCATTATAAAAGGGGTCGAAGCGCTGCTATCGGAGAGCCTGCTTGCGGCGCGACACTACGGGGTTGAAAAAGAAGTGCTCGACTCGCTGGGTAATGTGCTTACCACCAAAGACTGGCCCGCGCTCGCGCATTATCTGATCGGCCGTGCAGTCAAACACGGTGTTCGACGCGCCGAAGAAATGCGCGAGGCGGCAACGACAGTCTCGGCCGCCGGCCTCGAACCATTGATGAGTAATGCCTGTGTCGCCCGGCAGCAATGGACGGCACAGTTTTCGGGTGCACTCGAAGAGAAAAGTCTGCCGGGTATGCTCGACGCGATCAGGCGCGACCTGGTCTGCTGAGCATCGATCGCCTGCCGATATCGCGTCTTCCGGCGCGTCTCCGGACCGGTTGCGATTACGCGCAAAGCTCCAGCGTTGCCGGCGCGAACACGGATTCTATGTTCGTAGTCTTGGTGAGAATCTTCTGCGTTTTCGCATGCTCCAGCAATTCCTCGAGCACCTTACGATTGGGCGCAATCCCGTAGGGCAGCGGGTCGGCATCCATCTGCAACAGGCGCGCGTACAGTTTGTCCATCTTGTCGGGGTTATCGAGCGTGCCGCTCCGAAGCTGCCCGAGATAAATGTCTCGGGATTCGGTAAACGCATTGAATATCGCAACGGCGACTTCCGGGTGCGCCGCGAGGATTTCGTCACGGACAGCGACAAGATGATTGATCGGGTAATGTCCCCGACTCCTGAACGCGCTGAGGCCGGCTTCGAGGGCATTGGGTATCAGCGGCTGCACATCGGGGTCGTCCGTCGTCAGGCCGATCGCCGCAGCAAGTTCGCCGGACGCCAACTGTTCTTCCATCGTTGTGCCGGCGGGAAGCGACACGACATTGCTCGGCGGCCTGTAGGCCTCGACGTGCTCGTCGCCCGATAACACCCAGGTGACCTTGCTCAGATCAACCCCGTATTCATCCTGCAGGATCGACCGTGCCCAGACGCCGGTCGTCACCGTATATCCACGGTTGACGCCGACACGCTTGCCTTCGAGTTCGGCGGGGTTTTGTACGGCGTTAGCTTTGACGTTATGCAGGATTGCGTTGTGATGAAACGCGCGCACGAGAAAAATCGGCAATGCTGTAAACCGAACGCCATGTTCGCGGGCACAGAGGAAAGTTGTCAGCGCCATTTCGCAGACGTCGAATTCGAGGCTACGCACCATGCGTCGGAATGCCTGCACCAGTACCGGCACTTCCACGAACTCCAGCTTGACGCCATGGGGCGCAACGACTCCGTTTTTCAACGCTGTGTTATTGCCCTGTGTGCGTGTAACAGTCTTCAGAACAGGCACACTCATATCGTTCTCCACTCATCAGTTGTGATCATGGTCGAGAGAATACGTAACCGAATCCGGATTTGTCGATCAAAACAGTCCCGGAAGCCATCTCTTGACGCGGTGCGTGTAATCGATGTACTCAGGACCCCAGGCTTCCTCGAGCCGCCGTTCGTCGACAAGTACGCGTTTGTGAAACCACGCCATGTGCACAAGCAACAGCGCCACCGCGGTCAGAGACCGAAGCGTAATCGCGAGACCCGAAATGAAGATCAGGTGGCCCAGGTACATCGGATTGCGGGTAGCGGCGTAGATGCCCGTCGATACCAGCCGCTCCGGTGGATTGGCCATGCCGGGCCCGCCGCCGCCGAGTCGGATTCTGTAATCACCGGCTAACCGGTACTGCAGATATCCCCAGACCAGCAGCGGCAATCCCCACAGGTTGATGCGAATTTCGCCACCTCGTAGAAAGTATTCCAGCACAATGAGCGCTACCGGCAATACAACGAACGTACGCCGGGATGTGCTTTTGAACCATCTGCGCAACGTCTGCACTCCCCGGTGCATCAGCCAGCACGGCCGCGCACGGCGATACCCGACACGGAACCGATCCGCTCACTGGGGCGGCTGTTGCCGGACATATCGCCGAATACCAGGGACTTGATGGTCACCGGCACCGTTTTGGAAGGCATGCGCAGTCTTCCCAGGTCGATGGAATCGAAATCCCACAGAGCGACGCCGTCGATGACCATCACCTCCGTACCCACGCCGAGTTCTTCGTGCAGGATCGCGCCGAGATTCAAAGCAATGTCCGAATCGAGGACGATGTAGATTGGCAGGCCGCGCGCGATTCGATCAGCCAGCGCGAGCCGGATGCCCTCTGCCGTCGCCTTGATTCTCTTGTACTGCGGCGATCCATCCCAATGAAATGCGAGCACGATATCGGTATCGGTGCGGACGAGGTCGAACATGACCATGTGTCGGCGGATGGCGTCGGCCAGTTCCTCCGCATCGAAGTTGTCCACGAATTCGAAATGCGGCCGGATGACGTTGACGTTTCGTTTCGGCAGCAGCGCATCAGCGTCGCTGATATAGCCGGTATTGCCGCTCAGCTGGGCCGTGAACTCCGAGCAGCCGAGCGCGGTGGAGCGGATGCCGTGACTCTCGGCAAGCACGCTCCAGGGCAGCTTGCGAGACTCGACGCTGTCGCGAATAGCACGACCGAGCATGTGTCCGAGATCACCGAAATCCCGGCTCTCCCTGCCATAGACAAATTCGGAGACGCCGCCGGAGAAAATAATGGCTTCAATATCTTCAAGGTGCGAGATCGGATCAGTGAGATAGAGATCCATGACGGCCGGTTCGGGAGGATGCGCGGTCAGCGCTTTGACGAGGTCGTCGGCCATCGATTCCGCGACCCGCCGGAGTTCATTATCGGTCACGGCGTCTCCACGTTGCCACGTGAATCCCGCGCGCTGCGCGTGAGCCCGTCCGGCCGGCTCCAGTCGCTCCAATTTGCCGCCGGAGTCGACGGCGAGCAGACGGCCGCCAATATGAATCGCGGCCGTGGACAGTATCTTACCGTTATCGATAACGCTGAGCTTCGTGGTTCCGCCACCAATATCGATATTCAACAATTTTTGTTGCCGGTCATGGGATATCTGCACCGCGCCGGAACCGTAAGCCGCCAGCGTAGCTTCCATATGATGTCCGGCCGTGGCACAGACCAGGTCGCCACATTTTTCCGACAGAACGCTCGCAATACGTTCGGCGTTGCGCCGCCGCAATGCTTCGCCGGTCAATATCACGACGCCGGTATCGATAAGATCCGGATGAAGGTTAGCCTGATGATAGGCCTCATCGACGATCTCGCCGAGTGCCCGGGCGTCGATCATCGTGTCACTCTCGTACGGAGTCAGGGCGACCGGAGATTCGTAAAGCGTCTCGCGGGCGACGACGAGATATCGGCTCGACAGATCTACCGCCTGACGTCGCAAATGCATGCGCGAAAACAGTATCTGCGTACCGGCAGACCCGATGTCGATACCGACGCTCGACAGCGTTACGTTATCCCTCTGCCACAGCGGGTTGTCTTCGAGCGGCCCTTCCTCCGGTTCGACGTGATGGCCATCGGGCGTGTGGTCAGGATCGGGATGATAATGCTGCAAGGGATTTCCAAGAATTGACGTCGCGTAAGCGGAAAATCGAATTGTAAGCCTTTCTTGCCCCGTCGTGTGACGATGACATTTGCCGATGGTTAAACGTGGTTTGTTGCCTCTCGATCGACCCTGACACTTGCAAATGTAGCGATCGAGTCCAGCCCGTAACGACCGCGACCAGTACGTCAGGGAACACGCTTTGTCGTCGTTGCTTTGCGTTCAAATATCAGTTGTCATTCAAACCTCCGCAGGTATGATGATTGCTGAAAGCTCGCGCGTCAGTGTCGGGCACGGGGAAAAAATCAGGCGATCGTCTGCCCTGCGGAATCGCTCTGCCGACAGCAAACAAAAGGTACTCCATTGGACTTCGATCAAGCCGTAAAGAAGGCGCGCGGCCTTCGTAAGAACCTTGGCACGGTTGTAAAGGGACACGAACAGGGACTTGATGCGACGGTCGTCGCGATACTCGCGCGGGGGCATGTTTTGATCGAGTCCGTGCCCGGGGAAGGAAAGACTCTTCTGGCTACCGTTCTCGCAGCGTCCATTTCAGGAATCACGACGGGGCGCATTTCGGGACAGCCGACTCTCAAACCCTCGGATCTGCTTGGGGCTGAAATCATCGGTCGCGATACGGAACAGTTCAAGCTGATAAAGGGGCCGATATTCAACAATATCGTTCTCTTCGACGAACTCAACCGTACGGATCCGAGGACGCAATCCGCGCTGCTCGAAGCAATGCAGGAATACGGTGTGACGATCGGTGAGACACACCATTCCTTGCCATTGCCGTTTCATGTTATCGCCACCCAGAATCCACTGTCTCATGAAGGTACCTGGGAGCTGGATGCTGCGGCAAAGCAGCGCTTTCTGGTCAAGATCGACTGGGCGGCGCCCCCACGGCACATCGAGTATCAGATCGCTACAGAGTCCAAAGCATTTCTCAAGGAGAATATCGAGCGTCTCGACTCCGTACTTACGATCGAAGAGCTATCGGCCATACAGGAACTCAGCCGCAGTCAAGTCCGCGTGAGTGAGGACATCGTTCATCTGATCAATGCGATTACGGTGGCAACGCGTCCCCGGGATCCGTCGTATCCCGCGGACGAGCTCGACGCCAACGGTTTCGGTCGTGACGTCATCAGCGCCAGCGGTGGCGTCAGTTCGCGGGCCTCGAGTTTCTGGCCCAATCTTCTGAAAGCGCACGCGCTGTTTCACGGTCGAAGTCACGTCGTGCCCTATGACGTATTCGCAACAGCGCACCCGATGCTCAACCATCGCATAGAAACCAATTACCCGGTCGACATGAGGCAGCTGATTCAACTGATTCTGTGTGAGCGAGGGTATGCTTACTAGCGAAACTGACGATTCAGCAGAGCCCGTTCTCGACAAACGTCGCCTGCAGGCTCTGGGCGTGCTTTTGCCAATCAGTTTGCATGCACTGTCATTTCTGCCGGGACGACATCCGCTGGGGCGCGCCGGTGACGGCATGCGGTTCCTGCGCAGCCGTCCCTACGAGCCTGGCCACGATAATCCGCGTGACATCGATAAGTTCAGCCCCGCCGACGAATACTGGGTCAACGAATGGGAGAAAGAAGCGCAGGCAGTCATCCGGATTTATGGTGACGTTTCCAATTCCATGAACTTCGAGCCGCACGCTGCCGTCCGAAATCTCACGCTGCTACAGCTGACCTATTCGTTATGGCGCGCGAGCGATCGTGTTCGGGTCGTTCTGTTTAGTTCGGACGAGACCGAGGAATTCGTCGAACCGAATTTAAAAAGTCAGCTCGAATGTCTGGCCAGGGCGCTGAGCGCAAAACCGGCCCGGCCGGGCAAGGACGCCTACGATATGCTCGAAAGCGTCGCAATGAGTGCACGGCCGGTCCGCGACGATCTTGCTTTCATCGTCTCGGATTTTTGTCCTGTCGCGATGTCAGATGCCGGCAAATCCCGGCAGCAGTGGCGCGACATATTGCGCCGATTGTCGTTTGACGTCGTTCCGGTATTGATCAGTTTTGAATTGGCTCGCGAGCAGCGCGGCACGATCAAATTATGGGATCCTGAGCGGCGACAGCAGCGGCTTACGTTGCTGACACCGTCGCGAATAGATCGCATTAACGACGAGGAGCGGCATCGCGTCGAAGCCCTGGAGAACCTGTTTCGCAGCCTTGGTCTGGATTTCATGACCCTGCGGCATGAGCGCGATGTCTATCCGTCGCTGGCGCGACTCGCCCGGATGCGCAGAAGGCGCCGCATGTGATTGCGAATTTCCGTCGAAGCGTGCATGCGATACTGGCGTTGGCCGGCCTGTTTGCCTTGCCCTCGGCAGTCGCCGAACTGGTGCCCGAGGTCTACCGGGACGACGATCTCACGATCTACGCCGGAATATCCGAGCTGTCGACGCGCATCGTCAATTTCGGCAGCGTATTGCCACTCGTGGTGAAGGTCGCTTACGATGCCGACCGCGTGTCGCTGAAAGACATGGACGGTGATTTCTTCACGCGCGCATGGTCCCCCGACGACGGCGCGGTTCTGCTCGATTGGCAGACATCGAGCAGGCCGGCGTCGGGTCGCGACACCACCGAGTTCTATGCCGAATTCCGGTTTCAGCTGCTCGCCTGTCCGGACGACAAGTGGACCTGCCCAGGCACGAGAATGTATCTGGTTCCGGAATTCAGCCTTGAATACAGCGTCGACGATAGTGTTAGCGAGGATAACGCGACGACAACCGTTCGTTTTACTCCCTGGCCTTCGACGCTAATCGTTGCGTCGGCGATTCCGCTTGACGAGGAAGATCAACTGTATCCGTTTCAAAACTATTTTCCGACCGGAGCTTATCCCGAACCCCTGGACGGGACGGATTCAGCTCGCGCATCTCTCGGGATTGCCGGTGTCGGCCTGCTTGTATTGCTGGGAGGAATGCTGATGTGGCCGTTTCGTTTCAAGAAGCAAAGCCCGTTCGCCGCTAAAGCGACAAAACGGTGGCAGGAACTGTGGCACGAATTGCAGGATGATTCCGGCGCAGATGAGGCGAGGTTGTTTGACCGCCTGCGGCGCTGTGTTGTCTGGTACTGCACCGATGAATTGGGCAAGGATCCTTACAATTGGCTGCATGTATCAGAACGGGCAACGAATGAGGACGCAGATGACGAGCTTGATAGCCTCCGCCACCTGTTTGTTGAATTGCTGCAGAATCCAGCCGGGCAAAGCGCGGAATTGCGAACACGTTTTGCCGAACTGATCGTCGATGATGCATTGCATTAATGACAGCGGCTGCTGTAACTTCGCGTGACAGACTGGTCGAGCATTCAGATTGGCGCATGGTGGCCTGTGCTGATCGGGGCCGCCGGTATCGTCGTGCTTGCTGCCGTCTGGTTGCGCCGGAAAGGCGCGCTGTTCCCCGATATTCGGCTGCTGTCTGCAACCGCGTTTGGGCGTGGGTTGGCGGACCGTCTGCCGCTCATACTTGGCGTTCTGATAAGCGTTCTTCTGACGTTGGCGCTCATGGATATTTCAATAGCGCGATCACTGGAAGCGAGCAAGCGGGCGCGCGATTATCTCGTAGTCGTCGATACGTCGCGCTCTATGCGAGAGAATACGGCACTGCTGCGAGCGGACAATCCGATGACCTACGAAAGGAAAGCGGGCCTTTACGTCGGCCAGGTCGACAATCCGGAAAGGATTCCGGAAATCGCGAGGTATGAGCTCGCCAGAGAGAGTCTGCTGCAATTTCTGGCGGCACGGAGAGAGGAGGATCGTGTCGGGCTGATTTACTTTAACTCGATGGTGTACCTGATGTCTGGTTTCACTTCCAACTTCGAGTTCGCGGAATACCAGCTTGCCGGCATGGACCCCTATGTGACCTACGGTACGAATATTCGCTGGGCGCTCGAGCAGGGCTTGAACATGATCGAGCGATATCCGAGCAAGAACAAAAGAGCAGTGATTCTGTTAACCGATGCAGAAGCGAGGAATACCGATTACCTGCAGCAGCAGCTTGACCGGCTGCGCAGGCTCGACGTTACGTTCTACCTGCTCTGGATCACTACGGACGAGGTCGAGGGCGTTTCCGCACTCGCGAGAGATTTCCTGCGGGCGGTGCGTGCTATAGGTACTGTCTATACGATCGACGACGTTGAAGAAGGCTATCTCGACGACGCACTCGAGGAGATCGCAGGACTCGAGGACTACGCCTACAAGGAAGTCCGGCACGAGCGAATCGATCTGTCCCGGTATTTTTTCGTTGCTGCACAATGGCTGATATTGCTCTGGATACTGTTGCTCGGCACGGTTTATCTGCCGGTCAAATACCTTGCGTCCGTCGAAAGAGGCTGAAACGGAAATGGACGAAATAGAATCGACGGACCAGGATCCAGGCAGCTCACTCGCGCCGGTTACCACAACATCACGGCGCGCTAAATACGCGATGCTTGGTATGCTGATTTTCGCAGGCGCGGTGATACTCGTCGGCAGCCAGGCGACGCTTTTCTATTATCAGTTTGCGCCTCGGGTCGCGGCTGCGAACAGCCTGTATTTCGATTTGCTGATCGAAAAAGCGCAGGGCCGCCTGTTTAGCAGCATCGGGAAGCAGCTCGGAGAACTCGAAAACCTGGCCATAACGACGGATGATGCCGTGGGTTCGATCGTCGCAGCAGCGGATGACTTTCACGATAATTTCATGACGGTACCCTACGAGGCGATCGAGACGCTGCGCACCGAGCTACCCGTGCTGGGCCAAAACCTGAGTGGCGCCGGCGACAACATTGAACGGCTCGTCAACGACCTGGACCGATTGCAGGCAATTTACACGGATCCCTACAAGGATCTCATGGCCGATCTCGAGCGACCGCCGCTGTATCTGTTGCCGACAGCCGCGTGGACCGCGAACCGGTCGGGTTATCGGGATGCCGTGACCCTGAATCGCGCACTGTACCTGGCACAGATAGGCGAGATTGGAACCGCACGTGTGTTGCTCACAGGACTGTATGCGTCGACCGACGACCCACACTTGCTTGGCCTGACGAACTATACGCTCGGTCGCCTGCAATTCGAACTGATGCTCACTCGTCCGGAAGTCGAGTTTTATACGCAGTCAGTGCAGTACTTGCGCCAGAGCCTGCAGGCCGATCCGGATGCAGAACTCGCGAGACGTTTTTTCGATTACCTCCTGTCGCTGAGCCAGAGCACGGCGGCACCGGAGGCCGGAGAAGGCACGCCCACCAATCCGTCCGAAGGCGAGGGCGCCGCGATTTCTCCTGACAAGCGCAAGTTCTGACGGTCGTACACCGATGTTACTGCTCGCCGCAATCCTGGTATTGGCCGTCGTCGCGTTTTACTGGTGGCGGTTCGGGGTATGGTCGAATCCAGCGTATTCGACCTCCCTGCTGGCGGCGTTGCTCGCGATGCTTGCGATACTGATCTACGCGAATCGTGCGGATCGGGAGCTGCTGCAGGGTAACGTGCCGACACTCGTTGCGATTGCTTCCGACGTTTCCCTCAGCATGGGCACGGCGCCGGATCCACGGGTGAATAAAGATGTCGGCACGCGACTGGAGCGTGTGCAACGCGTCCTGCTGCCGCTGCTTGCGGAACTCGATGCGTCAACCGCTCCGGTCATGATCGGAGTGACGGCATTCACATCCAAGTCGGAAACGATACTTTCCTGGGACGATAACCTGCCACAGGTTCGTGAGGTAGTTGAATACGTGCTGACTACGGGCCTGTTGACGGAACCGGGTTCTGATCTCGGCGCTGCGCTGCGTGGGGCGGTGCCGTTATTCGAAATTCTGCCGGAGCAACAACGCGATCAGCAGCAGAATAAATTTCTGATCATCGTTTCCGATGGCGAGCAAACTGTGACGCAGATCGATGTCGCTACGGCGATAACGGAACTGCGCGAGATCGGAGTGCGAATTATTTCCTTGTACGTTGGCATGCAGGATGTCGCGGAGGGCCTCGCCGTCTATGATGATATCGGTAGTTTCATGGGCTTCGATGAGGTCGGAGGACAAATCTATTCGGTGCCGGATCCCGAGATCATGCAATTGTTTGCAGGTAATGACCCGTCGACCGGATTATTCGTAAACGCCGAGGAATCCGATGCAGCCGACACGATCATGAACTTCATCGGCGTATCGGCGTCAAAAACAGCCACTGGTCCTGTATACCTGACACTTGTACTGATGTTGTGGGGCCTGTCAATGGCGGTTCTGCTGCGCTACGCGTGAAATGGCCAGGTTCGGAGACAGGGGGCATTCCGCATTTTCCTCAGCGCATCAAAGCAGTCTGAGAAAGGCCACGAAAATGCAGAATGTCTGCAATCGGCTGGATATAATCATGCTGTGCTACCCGAAGTCGCACCAGAGGTCGTTGTGAAAACAGTTTCGTTGTCGATGGTTTTACTCGTCGTGCTCTCGTTATCAGCATCGTCCGGGGCCTACGCGCACGGTGGCGGTAACTGGGACCCGTTTACGATCGATCGCGTTGACAACGACGCGAGAGCGCGCATCGTCGAGTTTCAGGCGCTGATGACCAACCTGATTCGCGAGCGGATTAAATCGGAATCCTGGCCAGCGCCAGAGTTGCACCGCGCTAGCGATGCGCTGCACAGAGTCAAGGAAGAGGTTGACGAGATAATCGAACATTACGCTACCGAGGGCGTCAACGTGCAGGATGCGGAAACGCTCAGGCGCGATCCGAGAGTCGGCCGAACCCTGGCTGCGAGCCGGGCACTGCAAGCGTGCGTCGGGTTGATCGATCGTGCGGTTGCTGTTGAAAGTCAACGGGCTTTGATCGACGAATTCTACGCACAGGGTCCGGCAGCCTATCTGTACGAATTGTTGGACGCACACAGGGACCGGATGGACCTGTACGGACAGTTGATGAGTGTCGACAAGGCGCCGGAGGATTCCGGGGATTGAAACAGCCTGCCGGTTTGCTGTTTTCGCCAGCTCGTTACACGCGTAATCATTTGGTCGTGCGTCCGTACGTGCACTTACTTGTGCCGCCGCGTAGTGCAGACAGGCCAATCTCCTGAGCGTAAATCGCTCGCGCGTTCGGAGCCGGCGGCAACATTGACTTGCAGGGGGTTAAGTTCTAGTTTTTACTTGGGGACGATGGCCGGGATCAGCGACCCACACGGCAAGGCCGCTGAGGTGCAGCAATGGTCGGAAGTCCCGAACCTTGAATGAATTTGTGCGGGTCGAATCGACTCTAAGGAAAGCCATAGTCGTCTTGAAAAAGTGACCGGACGCGGACACCTGACGCATTCGGTACCCTGCTGACGTTGCAGTGAATGCAAGTTGAACCACAATGCGTAGAGATGCAGGAATCCCGGGTTCCTGTGATTAGGACTAATTCGGCCCGCGGGTTCCTTGCCGGTCCCGCATGATTGCCTGTATCGGGAGACATAACATGAATGAACGACCTTTGAATAAACCGACCGCAGCACTGTTCATGACCGTGCTGGCCGGGTTGGCTTCAGCGACCGCATTTGCACAAAGTGCGGGCAGCTTGCCGCCCGAAGTGGTTCGTTACGCCGACGTTGTCTACGTCAACGCCCATATTGTCACGCTGGACAATCACCAGATAAACCCGGACCCGGGCACGATCGTGCAGGCCATGGCGGTCAGGGACGAGGTCATCATCGGCCTCGGCTCGGATCGGGACATGCTGAGGATGGCGGGGC
>Ga0224497_10000704_pt1 | contig 22619 bp, 21 predicted proteins | sample SF_Jul11_sed_USG_4_FD_167970 | JGI IMG/M metagenome (GOLD analysis project Ga0224497, IMG submission 167970) | Sediment microbial communities from San Francisco Bay, California, United States - SF_Jul11_sed_USGS_13 | ecosystem: Environmental > Aquatic > Marine > Sediment | place: USA...
ACATGTTCTCCATTATCTGGCACAACATTTGCAATTGGCATCACCACAGTTACCTGTAATGCAACTGATGCTGCAGGAAATTCGGCTATTCCTACAACCTTTAATGTAATTGTCTCAGATATACCAGATACTCAGAACCAAATTGCTGGATGGCGTTCATCGCAATATGGCGATTATCTCTCATCAGGGCATGACCAATCAGATCCTGACTATTGGATTAGTGTTGCACAGCAAATGACTGCCAAATTCCCTGGATTCACTCCAGGTGGAGTGCTTGTAATTGGTGAAATTGATGGCGCACCTGGAACTGCAACTTCAACCTTCTTGCCATTTCCAAAACCTGCTGGTACCTATCCAAATGTGAACTTTGGCACAACTGATACGATTGAGCCATTATTAGACGCATACGATTCTGCAGGACTCAAAGTATACTTGCAAGTCGAATCAGCGGATGCTGATATTCCAATGCTTATGAATTTGATAATGGACAGATACAAACATCACCCATCTGTAATTGGTTTTGGTGTAGATGCTGAATGGTATCATGAAGCACAATTCCCTGGTTGGGGACGACCACTTACTGATAGTGAGGTAAATGCTTGGGCTGCTCAAGTAAAGACATTTGATCCTGATTATGATTTATTGGTAAAGCACTGGGATGCATCCTATCTCTCAAATGCAAGACCAGACAATGTATTATTCTTGACTGACAGTGAGAAGATTGGTTCACTATCTGCTGCAACAAATGAATACATTGGATGGATTGACCACTTTGGAGATGCTCAAGTAGGATACCAAATTGGATATCCATCAGACCAGTCATGGTGGGGTTCCTTAAATGATCCTGCCTCGGAAATAATGAATCCTGTAATTACTGCAAGACCTAATGCAAATATTGGTGCAATATTCTGGGTAGACTTTAGTGTACTTGCAGCATTTCCAGATACAGGAAACCCTACAATTACAATTAATGATGTTACACAAACAGAAGGAAATTCTGGAACATCCAATTTTGTATTTTCCGTAACACGTAGTACAAATACTCCTGCAATATCTGTACAATACCAAACTGCTGATAATACTGCAAGCTCACCTACTGATTACACTTCAATTTCATCTACCCTAAACTTTGCATCTGGTGGTCCATTAACTCAAACAATTACGGTATCTGTAAATGGCGATTCAACAGTAGAACAAAATGAGATATTTAATGTAAATTTATCAAATTGTGTTGGATGTACCCTTGTAGATAGCCAAGGAGTAGGAACAATAACAAATGATGATTCTCCCCCACCAGATACCGAACCTCCAGTAATTGCTGCACATTCTGATGTAAATGCAGCAGCTACTAGCCCATCTGGTGCAACAGTATCATACACATCACCTACTACTACTGACAACGTAGATGCTCCAGGAGTGGCTACATGTTCTCCATTATCTGGCACAACATTTGCAATTGGCATCACCACAGTTACCTGTAATGCAACTGATGCTGCAGGAAATTCGGCTATTCCTACAACCTTTAATGTAATTGTCTCAGATATACCAGCCAGTACCGTTTTATTCTCTGATGACTTTGAGTCAGGATTTGCAAAATGGACAGAGACTGGTGAGGGTGACTGGAAATTAGAATCTCCAGATGAAAAACAAGTACCAGGACACTCTTCTAATCTTGTTGCACACTCTGATAACTGTGATAGTACATGCACTATAACAATGAGTAACTCTCTTGATCTTGGGTCATACTCTGGTGCAACCCTATCATTTTGGAGATACGTTGACAAAGATCTGGATAACGGTGAGTATCTTAAAGTAGAATTGTATGACGGTTCTCAATGGAATACTATCTATAATTGGACTAATAATGCAGGTGATGATGATACATGGCACCAAGAAACTGTAAATCTTGATAGTTATCTTGGTGTAAGTAACTTTAACTTGCGATTTGTAACACATGAATCCCACCAAAAGGAGATAGTGGAAGTAGATGACATCGAGATAGTTGGTCTTTTCTAGAATTTAATATTATTAGTAAAAAACCGGCTTTTCATGTGTAAACAGAAGATTTGTAAACACTTCTCTTATGAATTTCTAAAACATCAACTTCAATCCCCATGGGACTATTTTGTTTCCAAAAAAAGTTCATCTCAAGATTCAAACTTAGAGATTATTTTTCAAAGGTATGACATTTTAAATTTTTATGAATAATTTAAAATGACATAGTTACTGAATTATTAGAAATTATTATCTTGCTATCTTTTTCTAATGTTGATTGAACTATTGCTTCAAAAAATGCTTTTAAGAAGATTGATCCATTTTTTCCAAAGTCATGGTGTACACTGATAGTATTATTGCTTTCACTTTTTTCAATATCACACATTCCATAACCACAGTGTTCAAAATACATTTTGATAAATTCTGTAACTGAATCAGAAGTTATCTTTTTCCATTTGAATAATATGAAATCTTTTGGTTCTTTTGCTCCTATAGATTTTGCAAAATTAATAATATTTTTCTCATCAAGCGAATTTAGTAGTTCCTTGAAAGCTCCTTTACTCATTTCAATTATGCCAAATTTTTTCATGTATTGTTCAACCTCTACGTGATTTCCAAAAATTTGGTTGGCTAAAGTATTAAGACTGATACGCTTATCCTCGGCCTCTTTTCTTAGACCTTTTTCATATTTCTCATCTAGTCGGAATGTAATTGTTGATGTTTTTTTGACCAAATCCTCTTTGTAATTGCAACTAATTGCAGTATAAACTTCTTCATTAAATTCAAAGAAAGTTATCTTTATTCATGCATCAAACTATTGAAAATATGGAAATATCTGGTGACCAACTAGAACAGGATTTAATCCAAAAAATACCGATACTTTTGTTTGACCTTCGAATGAAGGAAGATTTTGAGCAAGCTCATGTAAAAGGCTCTGTTCATGCGGTATGCAATGCTCAAACAAAAGAAAAGATAATGACAAAAATCCCCAAAAATATCAAAATTGTATTAATTTCTGAACCTGAAGACTATGCTAAAGAGACTGCCTCTATGATGAAGTCATTTGGATTGGATGCCTATTTTCTTGATGGAGGTTTTTCCTCTTGGAAGGGCAAGGTAACAAAAGGTCAAACTGGAAAAATAATTTTACCTGATGAGCTAGCCCAAAAACTAGGAACTGTATTTTTACTAGACGTTAGAGAAGCAAAAGAGTTTTCAGAATTTCAAATTCCGGGGAGTGTAAATATCCCACTAGGAGAACTCTTTAATCCAAATACTATATCAAATATTCCCAAAGACAAACAAGTTGTAACTATATGTCCACATGGAAATCGTGCAATGATTGCAAGCTTTGCTCTAACCAGAGCAGGAATTGATTCTCAAACACTTGCAGGTGGATTAGCAGGATGGAATCAAGTACTCAAATCTGTAACTATTGTAAAGGAACCAACCAAAATAATCCAAATCCAAAAAGTTGGAAAAGGTTGTTTATCACATATTGTAATATCAGATAACCAAGCAGTAGTAATAGACCCTTTGTATCCTTTTGAAAAATATATTGATATTTCTCAACAACAAGGATTTCAAATCACCAAAGTATTTGATACCCACCAACACGCAGATCATGTATCCTCTGCAAGAGATCTTGCAAAAGCAACTGGAGCAAAATTATATCTTTCAAAGTATGAAGGGTATAACTATGATGCAAACTTTATTGGAGATGCAGATGAAATATCTTTTGGCAAGACCAATCTCAAGGTAATTCATACTCCAGGCCATACACCCGGAAGTCTAAGTTTTTTAGTTGAGGAAAAATATGTCTTTACTGGTGATATCTTGTTTGTTGAATCAATTGGAAGGCCAGATCTAAGGGACAATGCAGAAGAGTTTACAGAAGATCTTTACAACACACTGCACAACAAGTTACTAACACTTGAAGATAGTACAATGGTATTTCCAACGCATCATGGAGAGGATGTAAAATCTATTAATGATGCCTTTTATTCCACAATACAAAAATCACAAAAACTTCCATGGCTTGATATCTCAAAACAAGATTTTGTAAACAAAGTAGTTGCAATAACTCGTCCCCGACCAATGAATTATAGAAAAATCATTACAGTCAACAAAGGAGAGTTAAAACTTGTACAATCCGAGATTCCTGATTTGGAAATTGGTCCAAACAGATGTGCAATAGATGCCAGTTGAAATTCTTTTAGAACCTCTGAATCTTTTTCTTTCTATTATTTCTGGAATAATCATAGGATTCAGCCTTGGATTAGTAGGAGGTGGTGGTTCTGTTCTAGCTGTTCCATTGCTTTTGTATGTAATAGGCGTAAAAGATGTTCATTTAGCAATTGGAACATCAGCCCTTGCTATAGGAATTATTTCCCTAATCCATCTGATTTCTCATAGACGAAATGGTCATCTCAAAATCAAAAAAGGCATAAAATTTGCCCTTCCTGGAATTGTAGGGACAATAATTGGATCGCAGTTTGGTTTATGGACTAGACCAGAATATTTGTTAATTTTATTTGCAGTTTTTATGATAGCAATTGGAATTTTTATGATTAAAAAGAAAAATTCTCATATTGAAACAACTAGCGGAAAATCTGGACTTATTTTAATTAAAAAAAATCTTTTTCTATCTGGTTTTTCAGTGGGTATTCTTGCAGGTTACTTTGGTATAGGTGGAGGATTCTTAATAGTTCCCACCCTGATGTATTCGGGAGGATTAAACATTGCACAAGCCGTTGGCACATCTCTAATTTCTGTTAGTTCCTTTGGTCTTGTAGCTGCTGGAAGGTATTTTGTTTCAGGTAATGTTGATTTCATTATTGCAATGTTGATTATTATTGGTGGCGTTTTAGGTGGATATATTGGAATAAAAGTATCAACAAAAATACCCAAAAAAAATCTGGTAAAGATTTTTTCAATTTTGTTGTTTAGTGTAGCAGCATATATCATAACAAAAACAATTTTGGTTTAATTACAAATCATTGCAAGATAAACATATTCAATATATCTGAGTTTTTCCTAGTAATAATGTAGCAGGAATAAATAAACAATTTAATAATAAATCTGGAATAAATTTTACTTTACTCGTAGGTGGAATAATTGCTCTAGCATGTTTACTTTTGGCATACTTGATGTTCTTTACTGCTCCCGAAGAAAATAAAGAGATGGTAAAGGTGATTGCAATTATGGAATCCGGGTGTATAGCTGAAACTTTGGATGGTTTTTCAGTAAACATTGGTGATTTTAATGCATAGCCAGGTCAACATGTTGATGCTCTAGTTGATCAAAAACAAAAAGAGCGTGCCACTGCAATAAACCTATTCTAATTTTTTTACTTTAAAATATAGTACATCATCAACCCAATTATTACAGCAATTCCAATTCCGGAAATCTGAATTATTATCTTTTTTTTAGTAGTAAGAATTTTCAAGTTCTACACAAACAAGTGAATTAGATAAGTAATCCCAATTCCCATTGCAGCGCTTCCAGGGATGGTAATTACCCAAGCAAAAACAATTTGTCTTCCAACTTTCCAACGAACTGCTCTCTTTCTGCGAGCAGCCCCTGCTCCCATTATAGTGCCTGTAATTGCATGTGTGGTACTTGCAGGAATTCCCAAAACTGCAAAAATGGCCAGCATTAGACCACCACCAGTTTCTGCTGCAAATCCTTGATAAGGTTTAAGTTTAGTTACCTTAACTCCGAGTGTCTTTATGACTTTGTATCCTCCAAAAAAGGTGCCTAATCCCATTGCAGTTGCTGCTGCAAGTATTACCCAAAGGGGCATCTCAAGGTCAGGAACTAGTTCTGCAGAAAACAAAATTAAAACTATAATTCCCATAGTTTTTTGTCCATCATTTGCACCGTGAGTAAGGGCAAACCATGCTGAAGAAATTATTTGTAATCTACCAAATGTTCTGTTTACTGGTGCAGGTTTCCGATTTGCAAATACTGTAATTATCAATCCTGTTAACAAAAGTCCAAAAATAATCCCTCCGATGGGTGCGATTACTATTCCTGCTAATACTTTTGTTAAACCACCATAAACAAGTTTTTCAAAACCCAGCCCTGCAATACCTGCCCCCATTATTCCACCTACCAAAGAGTGACTGTTTGAAATTGGTAATCCGAAATATGTACACAAAGTACTCCAACCAATAGCCCCTGCTAAACCTCCAACAATCATGTAAACTGTAATATCATCCGGACTGACGATACCTTTAGCAATTGTAGTGGCTACTGCAACACCAAAAACAAAAGGACCAATAAAATTCATAGCTGCAGATAACGAAACTGCTTGTAATGGTTTTAACACACGTGTTCCAATTACAGTAGCCACCGAATTTGCAGAATCATTAAATCCATTTACAAAATCAAAGATTAGTGCTATAATTATTGCTCCAATCGCGATTTCTAACATAAATTTAACCTACGTATATTTCAGAACAATATCTTCAATGACATCAGCTACATCTACACATCTATCTGATGCAGTCTCCATTGTTTCATAGATGTCTTTGAGTTTAATAATATGAATTGGATCAGTACTTGTAAAAAGCTCTTTTATTGCATCTCGATATAGATCATCTACTTTGTGTTCAATGTCACTAGTATTTCTGCAATGATTAATCATATCTTGAGGATTTTTGATACGTTGTAATTTTGATATCATATATTGAACCTCTTTAGTAGCATTTACAAGTTCATGTGCCATTTCTAATGAATATGGTGGAACTTCGGTAATTTGATAACTGGATAACCTAGCTGCAATACCATCAGTAAAGTCAATCACATCATCAATTTTTGAGGCTATTCTCTGCATATCTTCACGATCTAAAGGAGTAATGAAGGTCTTGTTTAACTCTGAAAAAATATCCCGTGTAAGAAGGTCGGCTTCTCTTTCAAGTTCATGTATTTTTTTAGGATATTCTTCATTTGAGAGATCAGAAAATAAAACCACAAGTGCTTCAGATGTTTCAACGGCTTTTTTGGCAAGGTCATCAAGAATTGTTAAAAGTTGTTTCTCATTGGATTTTATCCAAGATAACCATTGACCCATAATTTGATGATAAAATTATGTAATTAAAGCCTAGTCCACGTAGACTATGTGTAACTATATAGAACAATACTACATTTTTCATTCTCAACTCTCTGTATCAAATTAAATCCCTTTTATTCATCACATCTTTTGAATCTATTTCTGTTTTCGACATGGGAGTTGATTTGATTCAGCATAAAATCAATTTGAGATCTGTTTAATTTAATAATTCAGATCATGGATGAGGTGTTAAATCAAACATGACAACTCAATATTGCTCTAAATGTGGAAGCTTTATGGTAGAAAAAATTATCCATGAATCTGGAGCCCAACTCATACAAAGAATATGCCTATCGTGTTGCTATTCCAATAAATGACTTCTCGGAATTACTTTCGTATTTAATACTTGGATTAGAAAACTCAGAAATTACAATTTTTCGAATTATATTTTAAGCTCCTTTGAATATTCAAAGTTATGATCCCAAATTTGGTTTGGACTACATTGGCCGTAATGCTTTTAATTTCGTTTTCTCCAGTTTATGCCCAGCATCATTCAGGTTCTCTTGCCCCACCTATTGATTTTGATGGATTAAAATTGGCAATAAGCACATTGCTTACGCCTGAGGATTTTACTCTTGATGATTCAAAAAATGCAAATCTCTCAATTAGGTTATTTGATAGTGATACTAACACTAATGTGAAAAGCGTTACATATCGTGTCCAAATTTTCCATGAAGATGATCTTGTTGCAAATGAATATTTTTTTGATGAAGATGGCAAATTAGATTTAGAAATCAAACCAAAAACAGACTGTCTTGAGCAGGAACTTTGGAAATGTACAAAATATTTCGGTGAAAAACATCCAATTGCTGGGGGTTATTATTCAAGAGGAGAATCAGTCCCAGTTATCCAAGGACCCGTGTTTGATAAGAGTGGGCAATATAATATCAAAGTATCCATTGTAGGTGCAACAAATCCTAAAACAATGACAACAAAAGATTTACTTTTTGAAACCTTTGTAAACATTCCACAAAAAGAAACATTTCTATTTAAAACAGCAAATGCTCAAGAATATCCAGTTTCAATAAAATCTTACAACAGCAAAATTTCAAATTTCAATGACAATGAAAAATTGGATAAAATATCATTTAAAATAATTCCAAACCAACAAAATATTCATCAACATGAAATAGGTTTCACACAATTAATTATTTTACAAAAAGACTTTTTGTCTTTCAAACAAGGTTATGATGTAGATGTATTTGTAAAAGGTATGCAGCTAGATGACAAATTTGTTGATTTTGATAATTTATCTCCTAATGAGAATATCATCAGAATAAAAATTCCACATGAAGAATACATGTCATTAGAAAAAAATGATAATAACCCATTAACAGTTGAAGTTTTGCCGGGAAACTTGATTGAATATAGTTTTCTAGATTTAACCTTTGATAACAACATTCAGGCAAATGTATCATGGGATTCAAAATCAAGGACAGGAGAACCTATTTCATTTACTTTTTCTTTTTTTGATGCAGACAATAATCCGGCAAAAGAAATTCTGTTTGCATATAGTATAACTGATTCATCTGGAAAAGAAATATGGTCAAATATTGGCACAAGTGAATCTCATATCGGTATTTTGGCCAAAAATGGGGTTATCCAAGAGTCCATTTTTATCCCAACTTATGGAGAATATCAGTTAAAATTAATTTTGACTGGTCAAAACTCTCAAAATTTTGAAGAATTTTTTACATCAAAATCTGATCTCGTTATTACTCAACCAGGAATGAAAAAAGAACAAACTATCACCATCCCATCATGGATTAAAACGAATGCAGGTTGGTGGTCAACAGGAATTATTGGAGATCAGGAATTTGTACAATCAATTCAATTTTTAATTAAAGAGGATATTCTCAAAATTCCAATTACAGAATCTAGTTTATCAAAAACACAGGAAATTCCAGATTGGATTAAAACGAATACAGGATGGTGGGCAGAAGGATTGTTAGATGATTCTGATTTTGTTTTAGGAATACAATTTCTAATATCTAGTGGAATAATGGTAATCTAGGTAGAATCAAAGCCTATTTTTATAATGAATCAACATAAGACACCAAGTTTAATTTTCTTAGGTATACAAATTGTTTAATTTAAAATTAAGTTTACAATTTTCCAAATGTGTAACATAACTTCATGACACAATATCCATTCGTACTCACAAAATTCCAAAATCTGTAAAAATTCTACTTGACACAAAATTACCTTTAATACATTTTAGATGTCTTATTACATTACACATGACGAACACCAAAACAACATTTGCAATTGCGTTTCTTGCAATCTCTTTAGCATTAGCTTTGGGTTCTGTAGATGATGCATTTGCAGTACCAGTACCAATCAACTTGCCAGGATTTGAAAGTCCAAACTTAGGAAATGGAAAATGGACACCAACATATGCTGCTAATCCAACTGAATGGCAATTTTATGGCACAGCAGGAGTATTCAACCCAAAAACTCAGCATATTACAAATGAAGCTCCTGAAGGAAAAAACACTGCATATACTAACAACGGCTATCTATGCCAAGATCTTGATACTAAAGTACAAGGAGAAATAAAATACACTCTATCAGTCCAGGTAGGCACAAGAAATGAAGGCCTTCCAAATCAATTCCACTTGTTCTTATTTGATCAAAGTTTTACCGTACTTGCACATTTACCATACACTGAGGGAATTGTACCTCCACGAGGACAGTGGGCAGAAAATACAATAGAGCGCACTGTATATGATGGCGACCCTTCAATTGGTAAAAACTTGAAAATTTGCTTATACTCTCCTCGAGCTCAATCAAACTTTGATGATGTTAGACTAGATGCAACTCCACTTTACGGCTCTATTGCAGGACAAAAATATGAAGACCTCAACGGTGATGGCCTACGTGATTCAGGTGAGCCATACCTTAATGGATGGACAATTTTCCTAGATGAAAATGACAATGCAGAACTAGACCCTGGTGAGTTGCGTACAGTTACACAAGACATTCGTGGTATCCCAGGAAACTATCTATTTGAAGAGGTACCCCTAGGACACTATCACATCTGTGAGATAATGCAGTATAACTGGGCACAAACAGCACCTGGTTCACCTGCAGAGCCTGAATGCTTTGATGTGACTTTGGAATCAGGTTACAGAGAAATTACAGGATTAAACTTTGGAAACGAAGTACTAGGTGAGATTCACGGCCAAAAGTATGCCGACCAAAACCTAAATGGCATACGTGATCACGGTGAGCCATACCTTAATGGATGGACCATATACATTGATGAGAATTTCAATAGAGTACTTGATGATGGTGAATACAGTACAGTAACCCATGAAAATGACGCAGGCAAAATAGGTGTGTACAAGTTCACAGGACTAATTGAAGGACACTATGATGTCTGCGAAGTAATCCCTGATGAATGGGAGCAAACCCAACCAGGAAGCGCACATGATCCTGCATGCTATGAGGTAGACATTGACTATTCAGGCAAAAAAGTAAAGGGATTAGACTTTGGCAATTTCAACTATAATCTTTATGGCGCAACACTAACTGTAATTAAAAATGTAATTAACAATAACGGTGGCACTGCAGCACCTGAAGACTTTGTGATGAATGTAACTAATCCATTGTTTGTTCCATTTACAACCTTTGCAGGATCCGCCCAAGGTGTAGAGATTGCAATTGCTGCAGGACAAACAATTGTAACTGAGAATGAATTGCCATTGTACAACTCTAGTATGGATGGTGATTGCAACTTTGTAGCACAACTTGGAGTAGAATATGTTTGTACCATTACTAATAATGATAAAGCACCAGGATTAACTCTGATTAAAAATGTAATTAATGATAACGGAGGCATTGCAGTTCCAGGTAACTTTACAATGACTGCAACTGGACCTACTACAATTTCAGGACCAGGACCAATTGTAGAGTCTGATGAGTCTTTTGTTGCAGGAGAATACACACTATCTGAGACTGAACTATTTGGATACGAGTCCGGCGAATGGTCATGTGTAGGTGACGGTATTCAAGTAGACAATACAATTACACTTGGTCTAGACGACTCGACCACTTGTACTATCATCAATGATGATGTAGCCCCAACATTGACTGTAATTAAAAATGTAATTAACAACAACGGTGGCTCTGCAGTACCTGCAGACTTTACAATGATTGTTACAAACTCACTCTTTGAGCCACAAACAACCTTTGCAGGATCCTCTGAGGGTACAACCATCCCAATTGATGCAGGATACACTGCAGTATCTGAGGCCAAACCAATATCATACATGAGTGATGGAGGAGAAGGCGACTGTGAGTTTATCGCAGAATCAGGCATGGATTACACCTGTACTATTACTAATGATGACCTAGCCCCAGGATTGACACTTGAGATGAACCTCATCCAAGATGACAACGGCTTTGCCCACGCCTCAGAGTTTACGCTATCAGCTAATGGCACCACACCATTTTCAGGACCAGGTCCACTTGTACAATCAGGTGAGAACATTGTAGCAGGAATATACTCACTTGATGCAACAGGATCTGAATATTACACATACAGCGACTGGACATGCAGTGCTTCCCAAATTGACAGTACTACTGTATCTTTGCCATTTGGGGCAGCAGTATTATGTAGTATTACCATTGATGATAAACTAGACTCTGATGGTGATGCAATTCCAAACGAGTTTGATAACTGTAAAGATGTGCCAAACTTTGAGCAACTCGACTGGAATGAGGATGGCATTGGTGATGCATGTGCACCATCTGGTGGAGATAACGAATGGGACACAAGACCAACATTTGGTGTAAATCATGAGGACTATCAAAGCATGATAGTTGATAACGGCTTTGCATTTAATGGCAATACATTTAGTGTAACTGATAACCACCACACACCATTTGAACAACAGATAATTGAGATAGGTGCAGTAAACACATTTGCAGCAACAGTATATGCTGACAAGGACCTTAAGGTACAAGAGTTCCTCTTTGGAGTACCAGAGGTTGGAATGGGACACCTAGCTGAGATGCGAGTAGAGGTATGGTATGACAATGTAGGTGATATTGCAGACATTAAAGTAATTCAAGACACTGAGGTAATTGACCGCTCTACGCTATCAGTTACCCACAAGACATCAAAGTGCCTTAGTTCAGATACTGAGGAGAACTGTAACACCACTACAATGTCAGCAGTTTTCCTAGAACCACTTGCAGACAGTGTCATGGCAATAAAGGCAATAGACTTTGCACTCAGAGACCAGACAACTTATCTTAATGACGGATTTGATATATCGGGCGATTCTCTTAATCCAATGAAAACTATGATGATTCCATCTACCATAAAAGGTGAGGGATTAATCCAAGTTACCCAGAATGAAAAGTACAGTGACTATTGGAGTGCACAAGATGGCCGAATCTTTGAGATGAACTCTTTTGGCTCATTCAAGCAGATTAATCTTGCCTTTGAGCGATTCTCAGATTCAGGCAACGCACTAACTAGACTTCACTCAAACTTTGGCAAGATTGTAGAGTATGAGGCAAACAGAGCAGTTGGGGTCTTTGATGCAAGCAAACTAGTATCAGAGTTACCTGCTAGTTTCTCACATGATATTATCATAAGTGACAGGTTATCAGAGGAAGTAATAGCTGAGATGATAATTCAGCAGCACATTGCACAAAAGGTACTAGAATCCATGGACCAGCAATCCCGCTGGAATTGAGATTCTTACAATATTTGTTTTATTTTTGCAACCAATTTTTTAACAAATTAATTTTAAATTATTCTCTAGATATCTAGTTAAGAAAATTCAATTAAAATCCCTCAGGAGGGTTTTGAACAAAAATGTTGCATACAAGGGCATCTGTTTTTGTGTCTCTGTATTGCACATTGCATGTTACAAATCTACCCTTAAGAGCACGTTCCAAATCTGACTGAGTTTTTTCTTCATACTGTGGATTATCTGGATTATCTACTTTTGCAATAATTATTTTCTCAGTTTTTCCATATTCTTCTTTGTTGTCTTTACGATGATGAGTAATTAATAACTCAAATGCATTGTTTGACAAAAATCCAATAATTGATCCGCCAATTCCATCTCCCATTGCATCACAGAAATTTTTGTGTTATAATTACTTGATGGCAATACTTAGATTAAATTCAGGAACAAGTTTTTTCTCTTTTGCCATCTCAAAAACCCGTCTGATTGATTCTTCTCCTTTGTCTCCCATATTGACAGTAACTGGATTTACATACATTTTTACAAATTTTTCAATTAAATCGCGAGGCTTGCCTCTACTGTATTGCATAGCATATTCTATTGCATCATCCATATTGTCTAGACCATATTGTATAGATTCTTGAAGATACCTGTCGAATTTGTGAATAGTATCCATTCCAAGACTGGTCTTCATTACATTGATTCCCAAGGGCACTGGTAGACCATGTGTAGTCTTGTCCCACCACTCACCAACATCTAAAATCTTGACATTACCTTCTTGCTCGTATGATAATTGAGTCTCATGTATGACAAGGCCAACATCTACCTCGCCCTTTTTTACTGCTAAAGGAATATCGCTAAAATTCATCTCTACATACTCAAACTTTCCTATCATTAATTGAAGTAATAAAAATGCAGATGTCATTTTTCCAGGTATGGCAATTTTGCATTTTTTCAATTCCTCAACACTCATCTGTTTTTTTGCAGTAACAATTGGACCATACCCAATCCCAAAACTCCCCCCACTTCTCAAAATTGTATATCCAGGAATATATGCACAGGCATGGACCGAAACTGCAGTAACGTCAAGTTCGGGATTTGTAGCTTTTCTATTTAATTTCTCAATATCCTCAATGACGTGATTTACCTTAAAATCCGGCGATACTACCTTACCTGTAAACATTCCATAAAACATGAAAGCATCATCAGAATCAGGAGTGTGTCCTACAGAAATTTCCACATTATTTTCTAAAAAGTTCGTTATAAAAATTAAAACTTGTCATACTAGTAATAGATTTTCAGGCCATAGACGATATTGGTAATCAATGTCGCAAGATTACCAAATCCCGGCTTGCTATGGCAATAACCATACTACATAAAATAAAGTAAAACCAAATAATGTAATTTTTTTTGATCCTTTTAATCAAAAAAATCTTTATGAAAATCGATATTTTTTAGAATTTTTGATTAATAGTTTTTCTAATATATGGAACAATAATCTGAAAATATTATGAATAATATGAATGCATATGAAAATGATATAAATCTGCAATCTAACTTTTTAAAAATTTTTAAAAAACAAAAACCTCTATCTGAAATGGAACTAAAAAATGTAATTTTCACTGGAAGTGGCGATTCACTTGCATCTGCAAAACTTGCAGAATCTTTTTCAAATTTCAGAGTAAGATCAATGGATCCCCTGGATTTACTAAAAAATCCAACAATTGCCAAAAATAAAATAATATATTTTGTTTCAATTTCAGGAAATACAATTTCAAATATCAAAGTATCAAAGAAAACAAAAAAATCCATTGCAATAACGGCAAACCCTGAAAGCAAACTAGCAAAATCTTGCAATTCAATTATTGTACTACAATCTCCAAATTCTGACGTATTTACTGCAGGAAGTATTAGCTTTTTAGAAAGCGCACTAACTTGTATTTCGCTAGTTTGCCCAATCATTATTTCTAAAACTAATCAAATATTCAAAAAGGCATACTGTGATGCAAAAGCAGCAAAACCTGGAAAAAGGATTTTCATAATTGGTAATATGCATACTTTTCCTATAGCAATGTATTGTGCTGCAAAATTTTATGAGATTTTAGGCTCAGATGCTCATTTTGAACACATCGAACAATTTTCTCATATGGAGTTATTTTCAGCTAAAAAAGGTGACACCGTAATAATATTTGAAGAAAAAAATATTCATAATTTACGACTGACAAAAATTCTTAAAAATATCGGCCTAGTTGTAATTCATCCTACTTTAAATTCTAAAAATAGAATTTCACAAATTATTTACTATACATTTTTCTCACAATTATTGACACTTTTTGAGGCAAAAAAAAGACATAAAAAAAACTGTCATTTTGTATTGGCAAAAAACCTTCGAGATGTCAGTGACAAAATGATCTATTGATCTTAGTTCTCATAAGATTTAATACCTGAAATCTTGGCTTGCGAATATGGTAAAATACAAGTCGACAACTGAAGTCCTCAAAATTATCAAAAACAAAGAGCAGATTCGAAACTTTGGTGTTATTGCCCACGTTGACCATGGAAAAACAACCATGAGTGACAGTTTGTTAGCTTATTCTGGCATTATTGCCCCATCTGCTGCAGGAAAAGCTCTTGCAATGGATTTTGATAAAGAAGAGCAAGCCCGAGGAATTACCATTTATCAGGCAAATGTTACTTTACACTTTACACAAAAAGAAACTGAATACGTCATAAACATGATTGATACACCTGGACACGTTGATTTCAGTGGGAGAGTAATTCGAAGTTTAAGGGCAATTGATGGTGCAGTTGTAGTATGTGATGCCGTAGAGGGAATTATGACTCAAACTGAGACCGTAACAAGGATGGCATTGGAAGAAAGGGTAAAACCAGTTCTTTTCATCAATAAGGTAGACAGACTCATTAAGGAACTACGATTAACTCCTGAGAAAATGCAAGAACAGCTTGCGGCTCTAGTTTCAAACTTTAACCAACTCATCGAAACCTATGCAGAACCTGAGTACAAAGATAAATGGAAAGTATCTATTCAAGATGCCAGTGTAACTTTTGGCTCTGCCAAAGATAGATGGGCAATTAATGTTGATATAATGAAAGATAGAGGTATTTCCTTTAAAGATGTTATTGACGCATATAAAAATGAAAAGGTTAACGAGCTAGTGGAAAAGGCCCCATTAGCTGATGCAGTCTTGGGAATGGTAGTTAAACATCATCCTCCTCCACATGTTGCCCAACAATATAGGATTCCACAAATTTGGAAAGGAGATCTAGAATCTGATATTGGTAAAGCACTTTTAGCATGTAGTGATGATGGACCTACAATCATGATGATTGTAAATATGGTATTGGATCCTGCTGCAGGGCCTGTGGCAATTGGAAGATTGTTTTCTGGAACAATAAAAGATGGCCAAACTGTCCATATTATTGATTCAAAAAGAGAGGGACGTGTACAATCTGTAAACTTTTTCATGGGAAATCAAAGAGAACAAGTAGGTGAATTGGGATCTGGAAACATTCCAGCCTTACTTGGCTTAACTGAGGCTAGAGCCGGAAATACTATCTCATCTCTTAAAGACATGTCAATGTTTGAAGGAGTGAAATATGTCTCAGAACCTGTAGTCCAAATTGCAATTGAGCCAAAGCATCCAAAGGATTTGCCTAAACTAGTAGAAGTGTTAAAACAACTGACAATTGAGGATCCAAATTTAATTGTAAAAATTGATGAAGAAAGTGGCGAAACAATTGTTGCAGGAATGGGTGTTCTTCACCTTGATGTTGCAACACACCGTATCCAAGATACCAAAATTGAAATTATAACGTCTGAACCTCTTATCAATTATCGGGAGACTGTAAAAGGATCTTGTGAGCCAATAATGTCTAAATCCCCAAACAGACACAATAAACTCTTCATGAAGGTAGAACCCTTAGAGCCAAAAATTGCACACATGCTTAGAACGGGGGAAATCAGCGATTTGAAAGACAAGAAAGTCGTCTCAGATCTTTTAAAGGCAGAAGGTTGGGATACTGATACTATCAAAAGAGTAATGAGATTTGATTCACGAGGAAATGTTCTAATTAATGGAACCAAGGGTGTTCAGTTTGTTCATGAATCAACGGATTCAATTAATTCTGGATTTGATGAGGTAATGAAGGAAGGACCATTATGCCGAGAACAGATGAGGGATTGCAAATTTACATTTACCCATTTTGTTCCTCATGAAGATACTGCTCACAGAGGATTATCACAATTAGGACCTGCATCAAGGCGTGCTTGTATGGGTGCTTTGCTTACTGCAGGCACTACTATACTTGAGCCAGTACTTGCAATAGAAGTCAGAGTTCCTACTGATTTGGTGGGAAATGTTGCAACCGTTATTTCGGGAAAGCGAGGAAAAGTACTTGATATGCAACAAAAAGGAGCAAGCAGCATTATCACTGGAGAGATTCCAGCATCTGAGACATTTACTTTATCTGAAGAAATGAGAGGTCAAACTGCAGGAAGGGCGACATGGAATACCTCATTTAAAGAATGGGCAGAAGTTCCAAAATCCATGTTTAGTACTGCAATTTCAGAAATTAGAAAGAGAAAAGGGCTAGCACCAGATCCACCAGGAATTGGTGAATTTATAGATAGGGAATAAATCTCTGTTTTTCAAACACTATTTTTAATTAAAAAGTTTGTGCATTTTAAACAAACAGATTCTTAATATAATTTCTTTTCAAATTTATTTAGAAATAAATCAAATTAGAGTTCTCACCAGACAACTAATCGTTGTTGGTCTTAAACTCTGACAGCGGTTCAGACCCTGAGGGGAAACCCAAGTCTGAACTATCACTCTTTTGTTTTAAAATCAAAAAATAAAACAAATTAATTGGTTACAACTGATAAAAAAATTATTGGTTTGAAATTTTGTATGTTATATTTTTTTTAAAATAGGTAAAATATTGAAAGATAATAATTAAAAATTAAAAAATGAATATTACTAATTCCAACTCAAGGAACTTTTGGCAGATGAACAATACCTTGGTAATCTTTTTAGCCGATTATAATTTAAAATGGCTAAGGTCGGGAAGTAGGTTCACATGATGCATGGTCAAAAAACCAATCAAAAGATCGTCCTACTTCTCTATTCTTCTATTTACAAATTATAATTAAAAAAGACTACGTAGTATTCATTATACTTTATGTCAACTAACAATCATTTTCAATTAGATAATATCCAACTTAGGCGTAGCATATTGTTAAATTCATAGTTCTTTTTAAATACTCTGTATCTAAATCGGGTTTTTATTTTAGTATGTTTTAAATTAAATTGAGATGGGACTATTATATACAAAATTATATGTTGATTTTGAACCTGATGAATGGAAACAAGTATCTAACACTCCAGTTACATTTGAATCTTTAAAGGATAACGTGTATCTTGAAATAATGGATACTTCAAAAAATTCAAATCATTTAGAATTCAAAAAAGGGGGAAAATTAAACCTCTACAGAGTAGTAGGAAAATTTAGATTAACTTGGAATAATGATGATTTAATTAATTAAACTACAAAATATAAAATATTAAAAAAGAGTATATTTTCAAAATAAACAATGTCGTTAGAAACCAAGGTAAAACAAGTTTTGGAGAATTTTGATGATGTATCTTCAAACGAACTAATTACAATTTTAAACCAAATTCAAAATCAATTTCACAATACTCTAACAAAAGATTACTTGCAAGGAAAATTGAATGCAATTTCTGAGGTTTCTAGCGAAGGAGAAAGAAAAATTCTCTGTAAACACCTAAAACCATATTTTGATTGGTATTTGGCGAAAAATTGAGTTATGCTATTGATAATGATTAATTTTTGATTTGGCAATATTTATCAATTCAAGATCCTTTACTGCTAGCGGTAAATTTCCCACTAGTTTAAGATAATATTCATGACCCGTGTCTTGAGCTTTTTTTATGTCTGATTCATAAGATAACAAGGCCTTTTCTAAAAAAGGAATATTTTCATTTAAAGTATTTACTACTTTGGATTCAAGGAGGCTTTGTTTAATTATTTGAGTTACTTCATCTATTTTGGGTATCGTTTTCATTGCAGCTTGCCTTAACACTCCCCCCAACATTGCAGCAGAATCTTTTATTTCTGGACTTTTGTCTATTGAAATCAATCTTTTTTTGTAATGAAACAATGAACGCAAAATTATTTCATACCCCCCTTCATCTTTTAAATAAATTCCACCAAGCCAAATTTTACTTGACAATTTTTATTGTTTAATTTTTGTCTTATTATAATTTCTGATTTTATTCACAAATTGTAAAATTCCAGAAAAATAATTTGTATATTATTCATCTGTGGAAAATTCACAGCTTGCCTAATATTGTTAATGGTAAACCTAAAAAATATTTTTTTGGTGCATATCTATTATTTGAAATTAAATTGATTTTTTTAAAATATCTGATATTTCTTTTTAAATTTTCAGAATTCAAATGACTGTTCGTTATATTTTTGCACAAGAATAAACTAGTTATCAAGATTTTCTTGAATTGGTGGTTGCTCTCTTCCCATTAAATGAAGTAAAACACCTGCTATGGTTACTCCTATGCCTATTAAACCCACAAAAATTCCTCCGTGTTTTGTATACCGCGAAATAAGATCCAAATTAGTATTTTCAATGGAATAATACAGCAAAAATCCAATAACAATCATGATAATACCTGATATAATTATGATAAATTCACTTTTCATGATAAAATCAAATTAATTGTAACTAATAAACTCCAACATTTTTTTTAAAATAAATTATTTTATTTTTAATTCATTTTTTCAATAGAATATATTTAGTGCAATTTTAATTATTTTGATGACGGCAAAGAAGATTGACCTACTTGACGTTGTCGAAAATATTATAAATTTAGATTCAAAAATGAGATTTGCTGCAATTATCAGTCTCAATGGGCATATTCGAGAAGCAATTATGAAAAGCGGGAAAACTTCCATGAAAACACAAAAAGAAGAAGAACATTTTTGTCAACAGGTTGCTCAAAGAAGATCTATGAGAAAAGAATTCAACAAATCCCTTGGAAAGGTAAGATATGTACATGTTGAAAGAGAAAAGGTTACTCAAATGGTCGTATATACTAAACGTAATATTGTTTACTTTACCATGGAGCCTGAAACTCCAATTGATACAAAAATTCGATTAATCACCAAGATTAAAAAAATCACTTCGGATTTATAATATTTGCAAGAAAAAAACTCAAGAAAACTTTATTGTTTTTATCACGGAAAACTTTTTGATAGATTCTAAAATGTTTGAGTTGGAAAAACATTATAGGGGATACCAACAATAAAATATCTCTTTCATTAAATCTAAAAAAATCCAATTGATAGTATTATGTGGTCAAGATAGATCTGATTACTTGTAAATATAATTTTTCAACAGATTATGAAAAAATCATTAATCATTTATTAAAAAAAGAAATTAATTTCCCAAAAAAATTATCTACAACAATCAATATTCAAGGGCTTTAATATTGATAAAGAACTTGCATTGTATGTTGGGATTTTGGAATAAAGAATAGAGGCTTTTTGCAAAAATTTATTACAAATATCTGACAAATTTTACATGTAATTTTCCTCCCCTTGGCCATTTCTTTTCTTTACACTAATATTGATTTTATATTTAGAGATTTTAATGTCAAACCTAAAAATTTTAATCGACGAGATGGATGACGGATGGGATGAAAAACTCAATAATTTAGGATTTGATGCTTACAGTGTAAAAAAACTCAGGGCAGAAGGCAAAAAATTACGAACAGATTATTCTGTCATTAATTATGCGAGAGAAAATGACATGATTTTAGTCACAAGAGATACTGAAAGTGGACAGGCTTGTGAAGAAAACCAATTACCGTATATTCTGTTAGATAACGAAGAAATATTCAAAATTCTTTTAGATAAAATAAATCAAATATAGTTTTAATCATTTTTAAATTCAATCTATCTTTTGAAATCTGAATATTTTTTTAAAACGTTGAGTTCACCAATTAACCGAATTTCCGATGTTAATTCTTCTAAAATCTTTAAACCATCCAAAACATGTTCTTTTTTGATTTCATTATTTTTTAATTTGTGTTTTAATGTAATTTTTTCATTATTAACAAAACTCAAAAAAGACACAGAAATTCCCATATCTAAATCGATAAAAAACTGTACATAATCTGAAATTGAGCGAATTCCCACAATGAATTAGAACTCTTCCTAGTATTTGTCTGAGGCTATTTTTAAAAAAATTTGTATATTTTTACTCAAGTTTATTTATCAATTTTGATTAGACACACTATGGAGAGCTGCGATCGAAGAACTAGAGCCTACAAAAACGGTAAAACCTTTGATCAATGTAAAGAAATTGCTGAATCTATGAATTCTGACTTTAAACACCAAATACACCAAAATGAAAAAATTCTCTGGACTGAGATTTTAGATCAAGTTGGTCATGATGAATTAATCTACAAATTGACCTTAAAATATCTCAGAAGAGATGGCTATGATATTGGGAATTATAAAGTACCAGAAGTAAAAAAATTCATAGGCTAGGATCTATTTTACAACTACCATCACTGTTTCTTAATTTTTTAGCCATCACAAATGGTGTAGTAATCAAAATTGGAATTGCAATTGCAATGAATAAAGTTTGCAATTGAACCAGAGCTATAGTTAATGCAATTCCACTTGCAGTTCCGATAAATATTGATAGGAATGTTCCTGCACATGTTGGACATGCAATAAATAAACCAGTAATTGCCCCAACAGTGCTAAACCCTCTGTCTTTTTTTGATATTGAAAAAGCACTTATTGCTATTGCCATATTCAATCCAACTAGATAAGAAACAATAACCTGCAAAACTAGGTTTATTGGAATGATCTGAAGACCTACATGTTCCGTCAGATATATAATAATTTTAGGCATGTATCCTGGACCATCACAACATGGTGCAACAAATCCTGAAGGAATTTCAGCACCATAATGTATAGAAAAATTCAACTCTGGTTGGTAGATTAACGTTCCTGAAACTAACGAGAAGAATATTCCGTAAAAAATAAACGTTACAAGAAAAATTTTTCTAGATTTGGAGTTCCAGGTTGTAAGTGCAATTATCGCAAAAAGATCTCTTTCTCTTAGTTCGACCTTATCTCGATGAAAAATATACAGTCCATATGTTATTGCCCCCAAACAGGTCAATAATATAACGTAAAACAGATAGGCTATTCTTTGAATTGAATCAAATGCTTCTGGGGTAATTAATTCCGGATCTTGATATCTTGAATAAATAATAAACAAAATTGCAATAGAAACAAATCCTATTATCATTAATTTTTTTCCACTGGCATTATGCTTTACCCGTTTGTTTTCCATTGCGATAATTCCTCTCTTAAGGCATTAAATTCTATCTTTATTTTTACAAAAATTAGATTAATTTTGGAACAAAAATATAGATGATTGCAATAATCTCTAACCTACCTAAGATCATTAGAAAAGCCAAAACTACCTTTGTACTGGAGTCTGTATCCAAATCAATTACTCCTGCAGAGAGTCCACCAGTAGTTATCACTCCTATTGATTCAAAAAATGCATTCTCATAACTTACATTCTCAATTGCGGCTAAATGACCTGCCGTAATTAATGCAATAATGGGTATCAAAGCAAGAATGATGATAGTCGAATAAACTTCTTTTTTTATCTCCGAGGGTAGCAAGTTTCGCCTCTCTTTGTTCAATATGTTTCT
>Ga0224497_10000706_pt1 | contig 22593 bp, 16 predicted proteins | sample SF_Jul11_sed_USG_4_FD_167970 | JGI IMG/M metagenome (GOLD analysis project Ga0224497, IMG submission 167970) | Sediment microbial communities from San Francisco Bay, California, United States - SF_Jul11_sed_USGS_13 | ecosystem: Environmental > Aquatic > Marine > Sediment | place: USA...
ACGGAGCAAGCCGTGACGAGCACTGAGGCCACCGGCGGGGTCTGCTGACCGATGCCGAGATTGAGCGTGACGATGAGCCCGAAGTGCACGGGATCGATGCCGGCGGCTTGAACCAGCGGCATGACGATCGGCACGACCAGGATGATCGCCGCGGCGGAGTGAAGGAAGAGGCCAATGACCAGGAAGAAGCCGTTGAGGAGCAGGAGAATCGCCCAGCGGTCCTGCGTCAGGCCCATGATCCCTGACGCGACGCCCTGGGGGACGCGCACCTCCGTGAGGTAGTCGCCGAGGAGCGCCGACGCTGCGACGAGCAGCATGACCACCGCAGTCTGCGAACCTCCTTCCAGCATCGCCTTCCGGAGCTGTTTGGCGTCGAGCTCCTTGTAGACCAGGCCGCCGATCAGGATGGCCGCCACGACGGCCAGGCCTGCGCCCTCCGTCGCGGTGACCCAGCCGGTGAAGATGCCGCCCAGGATGATGACCGGGAGCAGCAGCGCCCACGCCGCATCCCTCGCGGTTTCCCAGACACGGCTAAGCTGAAACGCCTGCTCCGTCGGGAAGTTGTGGCGGCGCGCGAGCACGTAGGCGACTACCATCATGAGCAGGCCGCCCATCACGCCCGGAACGATCCCTGCGACGAACAGCTCGACGATGGAGCTACCGGACATCACGCCGTAGATGATCATGGGGATCGACGGCGGGATGATGACGGCCAGCGTAGCGGATGATGACGTCACCGCGGCGGCGAACGCCCGCGAGTAGCCGCGCTTCTTCATCGCCGGGATCAGGATGGAGCCTAGGGCAGCCACGTCAGCGACGGCGGAGCCGCTGATCTCTGCGAAGAAAAGCGACGCGCTGATGGTCACCATCGAGAGCCCGCCGCGAATGAACCCGACCAAGGCGGACGCCAGAGCGATGAGGCGACGGCTGATCCCCGTCGCGTTCATGATCGCGCCCGCCAGAATGAAGAGCGGGATGGCGATCAGCGGGAACGAGGTGGCGCCGCTGAACATCACGAGGCCGACGTTGGGCAGGGAGCCCGTGCCTCCCGGTCCGGTGACCATCGCTACGACCGCCACCAGCCCGAGCGAAATCGCTATCGGCACGCCGATCACGACGAGCGCGAGAAGGACGAGCCCGATGGCGAGGAGACTCAAGCCGCGACCTCCCGCACCGCGGCCCCGGCTGGGGGCGGCCCCCCGTCATCGTCGTCATCGGGCTCGTGGGTGGTCCCACGAAGCACGTCGGGCAACGAGACGAGCTGCGCGATGATGAACAGCACCGCCCCGATGGGGATGACCGACTGCGCGACCGACATCGGCATCCATGGCAGTGACGTGAGGCTCGTCCCGCCCAGCACGGAGAGCACGCGCACGCCGGCCCACGCGAGCACGACGAAGAAGGTGAGAGTGCATGCCTCGGCGGCGAGAATCACAGCGACCCGAGGGACGCCCTCGAGGCGCGCGACGAAGGTCGGCATGCCGATGTGCGCGCGGTGTAGCGCCGCCAACGCGGCGCCGTAATACGTCAGCCACGCAAGCAGAATAGACGCTATTTCATCGTACCAGACGAGCGAGGCGCCCGCCTTACGAAACCCGACGCCGACCACGACCACGACCGCGAGCGCGGTCATGAGCGTGAGCACGATCGCCTCGAGGAGGCGGCGAAAGGCGACCTTCGCCTGCGGGGCCGTCACCCGAGGTTGGCTGCTGCGATCAGCGGGACCTCGCCGCCGTCGCGCGCTCGACCAGCGCGCCGCCTCCGGGCACCGTCGCGCCGTACTCGTCGTAGACGCCTCGGCTCGCGGCCAGGAACGCCTCCGGGGCCGGCGCGTTGATCGCCACACCGGCGCTCCGCATCTCCTCGAGCAACTCGCTGTCTAGCCGGGCAGCCGTCTCGTACACGTAGGCCTGTGCGGCGCGCGCCTCCTCCTCGAGGATCGCCCGTACGTCCTCGGGCAGCGCGTCCCAGCGGGATGGGGAGACGACGACATATGCCGGCGTGTACACGTGGCCGGTCAGCGACAGGTAGTCTTGGACCTCATAGAGCTTCGAGCCCCAGATCTGCGCCAGAGGATTCTCCTGGCCATCGATGACCCCAGTCTGGAGTCCGACGAAGACCTCCGATAGCGCCATGGGCGTCGGATTCGCGCCGAGCTCCTGGAACAACTTCACCCGCCACACCCCCCTCGGGGTGCGCAGCTTCACGCCCCGCAGATCACGCGGCGCGGTGATCGGCCGGATGTTGTTCGTCACGTGCCGAAAGCCGTTCTCCCAAACCGCGAGCACCCGGTACCCCTCCGCCTCGGCGAGCGGCGCCAGCTCCGGCCACACCACGTCCTCTTCGATCGCCCGCATGTGGTCGCGGTCTCGCACGAGGTACGGCATCTCGAAGAGGCCGAACTCGTCGATCTGGGACGACATCACGGTGGAGGGGAGCGCGAAGTCCACGGTGCGCAGCTTGATCTTCTGGAGAAGGAGCTCGTCCCCTCCCAGCTGGCTCGATCCGTACGTGACGACGGACCAGCCCTCTGGCAGGCGAGCGTTGGCGCGGGTCGCGAACTCATCGGCGGAGAGCGCGAAGAGCGAACCCGGCTCACCCACGTGGCCGAACGTCAGCTCGCGGGGCGCTCCGGCGTCGCTCGCGCAGCCCGTAAGCATGGCTGCGGAGACCGCCGCCACCACCGCTGCGCGTCCGGCCCGACGCCTCCGGATGACATCAGTCGCTTCGGTCACTCCTCGCGCTCCTGCCTCGTGTGGGGGCCGAGCTGCCACTACAATGGCGCCGGCCGAAGGGGCCAACTTACTCCGTCCGCCGCCGCCCGGCAGCCCGAGATGACCCACACGTCCCTGAACCCTGGAGATCCCGGGCTCGCGGCCGAGCTCACCCGCGCCCTCCAGGGCGAGGTCCGCTTCGACCGCTTCACGCGCGGGCTCTACTCGACTGATGCGTCGCACTACCAGATCGAGCCCCTCGGCGTGGTGTTCCCGCGCACCGTCGCGGACGTGGAAGCGACCATGGAGGTCGCGCGGAACCGCGGGGTGCCGGTGTTGCCGCGCGGGGGCGGGACGTCGCAGTGCGGTCAGACCGTCGGGCGGGCCGTGGTCATGGACACGAGCCGATACCTGACCGGAATCGGAACGGCTCCCGATGCACCCGCTGACGGCATGGACCCCTACATCGAGGTCGAACCCGGCGTCGTGCTGGACCACCTCAATGCACGACTCCGCCCCCAAGGCCTCTGGTTCCCGGTAGACCCGTCGACGAGCAGCCGGGCGACCCTGGGCGGGATGGCGGGCAACAACAGCGCCGGCTCGCGGTCGCTCAAGTACGGGATGATGGTCGACAACGTCGCCGCGGTGGAGGTCGTGCTGCCCGACGGGCGAAGGCTCTGGCTCGGCGACCACGCCTCCGGGGGCGAGGCGATTCCGGATGAGCTGGCCGCGTTACGCGCACTCTTCGCCCGTGAAGCTGACGAGATCGGGCGCCGCACCCCGCGTACACTGCGAAACGTCGCGGGGTACAATCTCGACCGCCTGCACCCGGACAAGGAGCATCTCGCGCAGCTGCTCGTCGGCTCCGAGGGGACGCTCGCGTTCTTCTCACGGCTGCGGCTCAAGTTGGCCCGGATTCCGAAGAGCCGCGTCCTGGCCGCGTGCCACTTTTCGTCGTTGACCGCGGCGCTCGACACCGTCCAGCACATGGTCCGACTCGGACCCAGCGCCATCGAGCTGGTCGACCGTACGGTATTGCAGCTGGCCGCCGAGCGACCGGACTTCCGCGGCATCATCGAAGGATTCGTGCGGGGCGACCCCGCGGCTACACTGCTCGTCGAGTTCTCGAGCGAGGATGCGACGGCCACCCTCGGTCGATCCCTCGACGACCTGGAGTCGCTGCTGGGCGATTTGGGCTATCCCGACTGTGTCGTCCGCGTCGAGGACGCCTCGGAGCAGGCCCGCGTATGGAACGTGCGGAAGGCCGGGCTCAGCATCGTCATGTCGATGGCCGGGCCGCGCAGGCCGATCTCGTTCATCGAGGACTGCGCGGTGCCACTCGAGCATCTCGCCGAGTACGCCAGGCGCGTGGATGAGATCTTCGCGAGCAACGGGGCGGAGGGCACCTGGTACGCGCACGCGTCGGTGGGATGCCTGCATGTACGCCCGGCACTCAACCTGAAGGACCCCGAGGACGTATCTCGCGTCCGCGCCATCGCCGAGGCGACGCACGAGGCGGTCCGGGAGCTCGAAGGCACGCACTCCGGCGAGCACGGCGACGGCCTGCTGCGCTCCGAGTTCCTGCGCTCGATGCTCGGCGACCGCATGGCCGACGCGTACGCGGAAGTGAAGCGCACGTTCGATCCCCAGGGGATGATGAACCCCGGTAAGATCGTGGCGCCTCCCCGTATGGACGACCGAGCGCTCTTCCGGTTCCGGCCGGAGTACGAGGGGCGCGACCTCCCGGTCGTGCTCGACTGGTCTAAGCACGGGAGCTTCTTGGGCGCAGTCGAGCGTTGCGACAACAACGGCGCCTGCCGGAAGTACCAGCCCGACGTCATGTGCCCCTCGTTCCGTGTGACATCAGACGAGCGACACTCGACGCGGGGACGAGCCAACGCACTCCGACTGGCGCTCACAGGGCAGCTCGACGCCGACAGGACGGACGGTCTCGACTCGCCTGATATGGCCGAGGCGATGTCGCTCTGCATCTCCTGCAAGGCCTGCCGGCGCGAGTGCCCGACCGGCGTCGACATGGCCAAGATGAAGCTCGAGTGGCAGCATCGGCAGAATGCGCTTCGCGGGGTGGGGCTGGGCGAGCGTGTCCTGGCCGCCCTGCCACGGGTGGCGCCGCGGATGCGGCGGCTCGCGCCCCTGCTGAACCTCGGCGGCCGCTCGCCGCTCACGCGGCTGCTCGGGATCGCGCCACAGCGAGCGCTGCCGCGGTGGAGCTCGAAGCCCTGGCGGGACGACGAACTGCCACGGGTCGACTCCCCCGACGTGGTGCTGTTCGTCGACACGTTTACGAGGTGGTTCGAGCCGGAGAATGCGCGTGCGGCGGTTCGGGTCCTACAGGCGGGTGGGTGGTCAGTAATGAGCGCATCGGCTCACGGGGAACGCCCACTCTGTTGCGGACGGACCTATCTAAGCGCGGGGATGCTCGACGAGGCGCACGAAGAGGGCGGTCGCATGATCGCCGCGCTTGCTTCTTACGCGCAGTCGGATGCTTGGATCGTGGGGCTTGAGCCGTCCTGCCTATACACGCTGCGGGACGAGATCCCCGCGCTGCTTCCGGGCGGTGACGCTGAGTTGATCGCGTCGCGGGCGGTCCTGCTCGAGGAGTTTCTGGACCAGGAGTGGGAGACCGGGCGAGAGGTGCCGTTCACGCAGCTAGGAAACGGAGCGGCGTCCAGCCACCCCGTCCTCGTCCACGGCCATTGCCACCAGAAGGCGTTCGGGGCGACCGATGCCACGCTCCGCATGCTTCAGCGCCTACCCGGCCAGGACGTCAGCCTCATCGAGTCGAGTTGCTGCGGGATGGCCGGCGCGTTCGGCTACCACGCCGAGCACTACGATGTGTCGATGGCGATGGGTGAACTGACCCTGCTGCCGGCGGTCCGCGAGGCTGATGCAGACGCGGTCATCGTGGCCGACGGCACGAGCTGTCGCGCGCAGATCGAGGACGGGACCGGTCGGCAGGCAGTGCACGCGGCGGTCGTCTTGGCGGGGGCGCTCTAGGGCGTCCAGGACGTCGCCCCTACAGTTCGAAGCTATCCCCCCGCTTCGGAGCCACCGGCTTCACATACCCCGCAGCCGTCAGCGCCAACCCCAGCGGCTCCTGCCGAACCGGGTCCCCGTGCACCAGGAAGATCTTCTTCAGCCTGTCGGCATCGAGGTGCCCCACGAACTCCACGAGCTCGGGCTCGTCGGCGTGCGCGGAGTAGGAGTTCATGACCTCGACCTGAGCGCGCAGTCGGTGCGGCTCGCCGAAGATCTTCACCTCCGGGCGCTTCTCCACGATGCGCCGTCCGAGCGTGTGCTCGGCGCAGTAGCCCACCATCATGACCGTATTGCGTTCGTCTTCGATGTTGTTGCGCAGATGGTGCAGGATGCGACCCGCCTCGCACATGCCTGAGGCGGAAATAATCACCATCGGCAGCCGCGACGTGTTGAGCCGCTTCGACTCCGCGACGTCGCGGATGTAGGTGAGGCGCGCGAATCCGAACGGGTCCGGGTCCTTGGCCATCTGCTCGCGGAGCTCCTCGTCGTAGCACTCGGGGTGCGCCCGGAAGATGTCGGTCACGTTGACGGCCAGCGGGCTATCCACGTAGACGGGCACGGGCGGGAGCTTCCCCTCGTTCGATAGCTCCTCGAGGCGGTACACGATCTCTTGCGTACGCCCGACTGCGAACGCGGGGATGATCACCTTGCCCCCACGACTCGCGGTCGCCGCGACGATCTCGCCGAGGCGCTCCTTCGCTCGGTCCCTCGGCTCGTGTGTCTTCCCTCCGTACGTCGACTCGCAGATGAGGTAGTCGCAATCGGCCATTGGTTGGGGATCGCGAAGGATCGGTCGGTCCGCACGTCCGACGTCGCCGGTGAATCCGAGCTTCACTATGCGTCCGGCCTCCTCGACGGTCAGCACCATAGTCGCTGAGCCGAGGATGTGTCCCGCGTCACGATACTCGACCTCGAGGCCCGGCAGGGGAGAGAACGCCTCGCCGTACTCGACGCCGTGGAAGGTCTCCATCACCCGCTCGGCATCCTCCATCCCATACAGCGGCTGGATCTCGTTCTTGCCCTTACGCCGCTCCCGCCGGTTGACCCACGCCGTGTCCTTCTCTTGGATGTGCGCGCTGTCCGCGAGCATTCTCTCGCACAGGTCCTGAGTGGCCCGGGTGGCATACACGGACCCGCGGAATCCCTCGCGGTATAGCTTGGGAAGCAGGCCGGAGTGGTCGATGTGCGCGTGCGAGAGAAGCACGACGTCGATGCTCCCGGGCGGCACCGGGAACTTCTGGTTGAACTCGGCCGCCTCGGACCGCCTCCCCTGATAGAGCCCGCAGTCCATGAGGATGCGGTGCCCTCCGAACTCGAGCAGGTGGAGCGAGCCCGTGACGGTCTGCGCAGCCCCCCAGAACGTGAGCTTCAAGAGGAGCGGCCCGTCACGATCGGCTTACGCGAGCCGCGCGACTATCGCGGCCGTAATCTCCGGAAGCTCGAGTAACGCACCTCGTACGGCCTGGTCGACATCGCCATCGACGGAAATCGCCGCGAGGGCTTGGCCACCCTTCGAGAGGCGCGCCTGGTGGTAGCCGGCAATGTTGATGTCGTGGTTGCCGAGGATGGTGCCGACGCGTCCGATGACGCCGGGCACGTCGTTGTTCTTCAGCACGATGAGCGTTCCCGCCGGAACGATGTCGACGTGATAGTCTTCGATGCGCACAATGCGCGGATGCGCGTCTCCGAGCAGGGCTCCGGCGACTCTCAACTCGCCGCGCTCCGCTTGGATCGCAAGCTCGAGGTATTCGGTGTAGTCGGAGTGCTCGGACAGCTGCGTACGGGCGACTTTGATGCCCCGCTGCTCGGCCAAATGGCCTGCGCTGACGAAGTTCACTTGGTCGTTGCCGAGCACCGGCTTCAGCAGCCCCATCAGCACATACGCGGTCAGTGGCTTGAGCGCGTCGTCGGCGCTACCCGCGTAGCGGACGTCGATCGACTGGACCCCGCCCGGGGCGAGCGCACAGGCCAAGTTGCCCAGCCCAGACCCGAGCTCGAGCAAGGGTGCCAACCTCCGTAGAGCCTCTCCACCGATGGCCGGTGCGTTGAGCGCCGGCGTCAGGTCACCGTCCGCGAGCGCAGCCCGCACGGCCCCAGCGATCTCGGACGCAACGAGCTCCTGCGCTTCCTGCGTCGACGCCCCCAGGTGGGGCGTCAGGATCAAGTTCGGAGCATCTCTCAACGGAGAGTCCGCCTCGAGCGGCTCGTTCTCGTACACATCGAGCGCCGCCCCGGCGAGCTGGCCGGACACCAAGGCCTCAGCGAGGGCCGGCTCGTCCACGACGCCGCCGCGGGAAACGTTCACGACGAACGCACCCTTCTTCATGCGCGCGATCGACGCCTTCGAGATCATCCCTTTGGTCTCGTCGGTCAGCGGAACGTGCAACGAAATCACGTCGGCTCGTTCGATGACCCCGTCCAAGTCAGCCCTCTCGATGCCCAATGCGGAAGCCTTCTCATCGGTCAGGAAGGGATCGTAGGCTATGACGTCCATGCCGAAGGCGCGGCAACGCCTCGCAACCGAGCCACCGATGCGCCCCGCCCCGATGAGGCCGAGCGTTCGACCGCGCAGCTCGGCACCCTTGAAGCGCGACCGGGCCCACTCGCCCCTTCGGACAGAGGCATCGGCTTCGGCGACGCCCCGGACCATCGCGAGGATCAGTGCCATCGTGAGCTCGGCGGTCGACACCGTGTTGCCCGCAGGGGCGTTGAGCACCGCCACGCCGCGGGCAGTCGCGGCGTCGAGATCGATGTTGTCGACGCCGACCCCGGCCCGGCCCACGACCGACAACTCGGGCGCGGCATCGAGCATGTCGGCCCTCACCTTCGTCGCGCTACGGACGATCAAACCGTTCGCCGTCTTGAGCGCCTCCATGAAGGCCGGGTCCTTCGAGTCGTCGATGAGTACGACCTCGAAGCGGTCATCCTCCAGAAGCGCGTTCAGCGAGCCCCCGGAAACCTTGTCCGTCACGAGAACGGTGAATTGCTTCCCGCTCACGAGACCACCTCGGTGAGCACGTCCAGAAGCTCGTTCAACTCGTCCAGCGTATGGTCTCCCATGTGGCCGATGCGGAAGCTGCTCGGCTTGAGCTTGCCGTAGCCTCCGCCAATCACCCAACCCTTCTCCGCCATCCCCTTCACGATCTTCGGTCCGGACTCGCCGTCCGCGACCGTGATGGCGGTCACGCACGGAGAGCGATAGCCCTCGGGTGCCAGGAGGCTCAGCCCCGCGGCCTCGTTTGCTTCGACCCACGCCCACGTGCGCTCGGCCATCGCGGTGTGACGAGCCCACCGCTTCTCCATCGTCTCCGCCTGCATCCGCTTGAGCTGGACTTGGAGCGAGAACATGACCGACAGCGCAGGCGTGGACGGCGACTGCGCCTTCTCGTGGCCTGCAGCATACTGCATCAAGTCGAAGTAGTAGCCTCGCTGGGGAGCGACGGCGGCGCGCTCCATCATCTTCTCGGAGGCCACGCCGAACGCCAGGCCTGGCGGGAGCGCGAAAGACTTCTGCGAGCCGGTCAGAAGCCAGTCGAGACCCCAGGCATCGGGCCGCAGCTCTGCGCCACCGAAGCCAGATACGGAGTCCACGAGTACCAAGGTGTCTTCGAACGGCGCCGCAGCCGCAGCAAGAGCACGGACGTCGTTCAGGACGCTTGTCGAGGTTTCGGAGTGCGCCATGGTGACCGCGTCGTACGACCCCTTGCCCAGCTTGTCTGCGACCTGGTCGGGATCGTGCGCCTCGCCCCAGGGCACTTCGATGACATCGACCTCGAAACCGCAGGAGAGCGCGATGTCGGCGAAGCGCTTGCTGAAGGCTCCGTTGACGAGCGAGAGGATGCGCGTGCGGCCCGCGTTGCGGACGCCGGCTTCCATGAACCCGGTTGCCGAGTTCGTCCCAATGAAGACGGGGCGCTTCGTGCAAAAAGCGACCTCGAGGCCCTCCTGGAGCTCCTTCATGAGCGCGTTGATCCCCGCGCCCCTGTGGCTGATCATGGGGCGCGTCTGCGCCTGGAGCACGTCGGGGTGGACCTCGGTCGGTCCGGGCAGAAAGAAACGCCCGCGCGGCAGGCCGGCGGGGGCGGAAGTCGATTGGCTCAAGAGTCAATCTCCGCCCGCGGGAAGCGAGACGGAGCCTGGAGTTGAAGTTTCGGTTGGCCCCGCGCACGCGAGGCGCAACAAGCTAACGCGACCGCAGCTGTTTTCCAGCCGAGGGGCGCTACCCGTCCCTCCAGAGGTCCTTCCAGAGCGTGTAGTGGACCGCGACGATTCCCGCCTTGTCCAGGACCTCGAGACCCGATGTATCGCGGTAGGCCGTCCGGTAGAAGACGTGTGACACATTGGTCTGAACCATCAGCTTCGCGCACATCACGCACGGACTGGCCGTGACGAAGGCCACCTTGTCCCGTAACTGACCGGGCGACTTCACCAACGCGTTCATCTCGGAGTGGATACAGCCGCACCGGCCCTTTTGGTCGGAGTCACAGCGGTTCGCGAATCCGCGGGCATTCCCGTTGTACCCGATCGACACGACGTGCTCGAGCCTGGCATCGGTGAGGACCGTTCCGACTTGGAGCCTCGCGCAGGTGGAGCGCTTAGCCAGCTCCTCGGCCATACGCATGTAGACCTCATAGAGCGGAGGACGGGTGACCTCATCGACCGAGGCCGTGGAATCGCCCAAGACCTCAATGACGTTCAACGGATGCGTGTTGCCCAGCACCCGGTCCTTGTGAATCACGGGCATCGCTTCACCGCCTGGGGCTCAGCGCCAACCGAGCCCCCTTAAGAAGACTTTGGCCTGCAGGTATTCGACCGGAGCCCAGGAGTCGGTGAGGACTCGCCCGGCGGCCGTGACTTCGGCCTCATTGGCCCAATCGGCCGTGGGCGCGCCTCCGGCTTTCGGGCTCGCCACCACAATCAGATTCTGCGTGACGACAGGGTCGGCCTCGGTGTCGGTCAGATAGATGTGTACGTCTGCGAACGTTCGTTCGAGCGTCGCACGAAAGTACTCCAGGAAGCCCACGCCCGGACCGGCGAGCGGGGAGAGGACATTGGCGACGAAGAGTCCGTTCGGACCAAGGCGCGCCGCCATGTCGGAGAGGGCCTCAGACGTCACGAGGGTCCAGGGCACCGTCAGTAGGTGATCGAAGACGTCAAGGTATACGAAGTCGAACCGCTCCTGCGACGACCGGAGGTACACCCGGGCGTCCTCGTGGACGATCTCGATGTCCGGGTAGGACCGATCCCCGTAGGCGAAGTAGCGCCTCGCGAGGTCGGTGACGACTGGATCGATCTCCACCACAGTGATCTGTAGCTCCGGCCGCCTGTGCTGAAACGCGACCGGGAGCGTCAGCGCGGCGCCACCGAGCACCAGCATGCTCCCGGCGGCGTCGATGACCGGCTCGAGCAGGCGCTGGCTCGCGACGACGTACTCGTGGGCCGGTTCTCCGGTATCCACGTACTCAGCAGAGGAGGACCCGCCGTTCTGGAACATCTCGCGCACCAAGCGGCCGTCGGCCCATTCGCGCTCGGTCACCTGGACCGCCGAGTAAAGCGTCTGCTGCGCGTGAAGCGTCCCGCTCCCCGGCTGAGCTGCCGTATACCCCAGCGCCCCGAGCGCCAGGGCCCCGACCAACAACCTCCCTTCCCCGGGACCCCGTCCCAGGATCCGACCCGAGAAGACGGCCATGAGGAGTAGGCCAGCTGACGTGAGGCCGAGCAACACGGGGAGTGAGAATGCCGGGAGAAGCACGAAGCCGGTCGCGAACGTCCCGGCGATCGACCCACCGGTCGCCGCCGCGCTAACGTCGCCGGCCCGCCGCCCGACGGTGCCGAGGCTTTCCGTATCGGCCTGAACCAGGTACGGCACGACGGCACCGAGACAGAGGACCGGCGGTGCGAAGAGCACCATCGCGCTCACGATCGCTCCCGGGATAAAGCCCAGAACGTCGCGGGCCATCCAAGGGAAACCGCCGCCCAGGACAGGCAGGGCACCCGTTAGGCCGGCGATGGCGAGCACGGTCGAGAGCGGGACCGCGCCCGAGTCCGCGAGGCGACCGCCCAGGTGGCTGCCCACGGCCAGCGCCATGAGGATAACGCCGATCACGGCGGTCCACGGAACCGCTGACAGCCCGAACACCGGCGCGATGAGCCGGGCGCCCGCGATCTCAATCGTCAGAACTGCGAAGCCGGACGCGAACGCCAACGCAAAGAGTCCAGCCCGGCCGCCTCCCGAGCGAGGGGCGGCCTGGGAGACCTCTCGGGGTTCTGGGCTAGGCGCGGAGTCGGACACGGCCCAGAAGATCGAGTGGCCCGCGTAGGCGGGCAAATGCAGGCATGACCCTCACGCCGCGCGGCGGAAGATGCCGAGGATCTCGCCCAATGTCGTCCGAGCGCGGTCCTTCGCATACCACCGGCGCACAACCTTGTACCGCTCGGGCGAGGGCATCGCGAGGCCTTCACCCAAGACCCACGACTGCAGTGTGGACGGCCTGGGTCCCCACCAGCCGATCTCACGGAAGTCTTCGTCGTAGACGATGACGACGGGGATCGACCGACTGCGGTCGTTGGTCAGGTGGGCATCCATCAGGTCGGGATTCTCGTCCCGGGACATCACGCGCAGATCCCACCCCGCCGCAGCGGCCAGCCGCGCGATGGAGGGCAGCGTGTTGACGGCGTCACCGCACCAGTCCTCCGAAAGAGCGACGAGATGCCAAGCACCAGGAATGGAGCGCGCCTCCGCCACCAGCTCCTCTGGCAACCGGACGCGCTCGTAGACCCCGTGCCACAGATCTCGGTTCTTGTCTACTTCTTCGAGGTACGCTTCGAAGGTGGGCGCGGCGGCGAAGCGCTGGCTATCCAGGTCGGGCCGCCGTGAAGGCATTTACGCCGTCTGCGTGGCCTGCTTCGCGGCCTTCTTCCTCTGCGTCGGGTCGAGAACCCGTTTGCGCAACCGAATCGCGGCGGGCGTCACTTCGATCAGCTCGTCCTCTTCGATGAACTCGAGGCCGAGCTCGAGCGTGATCTTGCGTGGCGGCTCGAGCTTGATGTTCTCGTCAGACGACGTGGTGCGCATGTTCGTGAGCTTCTTCTCCTTGCTCACGTTCACGTCCATGTCGTCGGAACGCACGTTCTCCCCGACGATCATTCCGCAGTAGGCGTCGTCACCGGGTTTGACGAATAACGTGGAGCGGTCCTGCAGGCCGAAGAGCGCGAAGCCCACCGCCTTGCCGGGTCGGTCGGCGACGAGCACGCCGCGTGAACGGCCCTTGATGGGGCCCGCCCAGTTGCCCCACGAGTGGAAGTTGTGGTGCAGGATCCCTTCGCCGCGCGTGTCCGTCAGGAACTCGGAGCGGTAGCCGAAGAGGCCCCGCGCCGGCACTCTGAAGCGCAGTCGTGTCGCGCCGGAGTCGCCCATGGGTCGCATCTCGGTCATTTCCCCTCTGCGCGAACCGATCTTCTCGATGACGGTGCCGACGAACTCTGAGGGGACCTCGACGACGGCTTCTTCGTACGGCTCCTCGAGGTTGCCCTCGTGCTTCCGTGTGATGACCCGGGGACGGGACACCTGGAACTCGTATCCTTCCCGGCGCATCGTCTCCATGAGGATGCCGAGATGCAGCTCGCCCCGGCCGCTCACCGTGAACGTGTCCGGGTGCTCCGTCAGGTCGACCCGAAGGGCGACGTTGCGCTCCAGCTCTTTGAAGAGGCGCTCGCGGAGCTGACGGGTGGTGATGTAGCTCCCGGACTGCCCGGCGAAGGGGGAGTTGTTGACCGTGAAGTCGACTGAAAGCGTCGGCTCCTCGACCGCGATGCCCTCGAGGCGCTCCAAATGTTCGAGGTCGGCCAGCGTCTTCCCGATTTCCACGCCCTCGATGCCGGCCAGCGCGACGATGTCACCCGCCTTGGCTTCCTCGACCTCGATCCGGTCTAATCCGCTGAAGACGTAGAGCTTCGAAACCTTCGCCTCTTCCGCATCGGCTGTGTCGGCGACCATGCCTTCATCGCCGAGCGCGAGGAGCGCCACGCGCTCACCCACGCGCACCGTGCCACGTTCGATGCGCCCGATCGCGATGCGCCCCACATAGGGCGAATGGTCCAGCGTCGAGATGAGCATCTGGAACGGCCCATCCGAGTCGACCTTCGGAGACGGGAAGTACGACACGATGGTGTCGAAGAGAGGCGCCAAGTCGCCGCCCGTCCCGTCCGCCTCTTTCGATGCCCAACCGTCCCGACCGACCGCGTAGAGGAACGGGGCGTCGAGCTGGGAATCCGACGCATCCAGGTCCATGAACAGCTCGAGCACCTCGTCGTGCACTTCGAGCGGACGAGCGTCTCCCCGGTCGACCTTGTTGATCACGACCAACGGAAGGAGCCCGAGCTCGAGCGCCTTGCGCGTGACGAAGCGCGTCTGCGGCATTGGTCCTTCGGCGGAGTCCACCAAGAGGACCACGCCGTCGACCATTCTGAGGATCCGCTCCACTTCCCCGCCGAAGTCGGCGTGCCCGGGCGTGTCGACGATGTTGATCTTCACGCCATGCCAGTTCACGGCGGTGTTCTTCGCGAGAATCGTGATGCCGCGTTCCCGCTCCAGCGGGTTCGAGTCCATCACGCGCTCCTGGATGGCCTGATTCTCCCTGAAGACGCCCGCCTGGCGGAACATCTGGTCTACAAGGGTCGTCTTGCCGTGATCGACGTGCGCGATAATGGCGATGTTGCGGATCTGCATATAGAGAGCGGGGCGAGCCCCGAAGTTCCTGTTTGAAGGCAGCCCTTAAGCTAATGGATCACGGCGCTGTGACTAACCGGTGGGACGACAATCCCAAGATCCTTGCGCCAGGACCCTGCCAAAAGCGATTCGTGTAGGAGCAGGTGTCATCGACAGCGGAGTGCGGACGATGATCCTTCCCACGATTCGGGCGTCCTTCTCGAGACGCGATGTGCTGCACCTCGTCCAGCTATTGGGGCGAGGCGACGACGAGCTTCGTCGAGGGGCCGAGCTGCGCCTGGACGAGGAAGGCGCCGACGCCATTCTGGACGATCCGCGGGTCCTGAACACGCTGCTTACCGACCCCGACGCATCGGCGCCGACCGACCTCGTGTTCTACGTCTTGGTAAGGCACGCGCTGCTCGAGGTTGGAATCGACGACCGCGCGACCGCGGACTACGTCGCCTCGCTCGTCGTGGCTTTCGGGAGCCAAGGGCGGGCGTACCGCCCTTCGGATGCGACACCGGAGGAGTATCACTACCTAGTCGATATGGTCGCCCGCCTCGCGAGCGCCGATCAGCGCGAAGCGTTCCTCCTGCGCTCCCACCTGGGCAACTACTCTCTTTGGTTGTCGGGCCTGTTCCCCGATTACCTGGCGGCTCGCGTTCACCGACGCGGAGCGCCCGACCTGCGCTACTACGAGCGCATGGGCGTGACCGGTTACCACCTCGCTTCCCGCAGTCCCGAAGCGAAAAGCCTCGGCGTGGACCGTATCCTACACGACGTAGGGGAACACTTCAGTGGCGTGCGAACCGCGCTCAACCTCGTGTCCGACCGCTACCTGTGGCCGCATGCCGGTGACCCTGTGGGCCGACTGCTGCGGGAGGTCACGATCCGCCCCGGGGACGACGCTAGCTAGCTCGACCCACTAGGGGGATCGACCGGACCAGGGCATCCCACGCCCTCTGGAAGTCCTCCCGCGCGGGGTCTCCAGGCGCCGGCCGGCGGACCGCCTCGACCAAGAACGCGAGCACGACGCCCGCCATCCCTCCCAGGACCAGGCCGAGCGCGATACCGAGGAGCAGGCTGCGGTCGTCGGGTCCTGGCGGAAGGTACGGGCTCTGTAGAACCGTGATGACCGGTGTGTCGCGGACCTCCGCGATTCGGGCCTCTTCGAAAGACTGGACGAGCCCCGTGTAGACCTGCTGCTGGCGTGCGATCTCACGCTGCAGTCGCTCCGCCTGGAACGTCAATTCGGGGGAATCCTCGTAGCGGCGGTTCGCTTGCAGGAAGACCTGCATCGCGTCCTCCGCCGTGATCAACGCCACCCGGGCACTGTCCACACGAGCCTCGATGAAGACGCGCTCCGCGGCCGCCTGGGAGCGCCGGGTCTCGAGGTTGAAAACCTGAATCTCGTCCAGAAGCCGTTCCGCGATTGCCGTCGAAAGCTCAGGCCATTCGGTCGTGACTTCGATCGTGAGAATCCCAGTCTCTCGGCCGGTCGCAATCGAGACGATGTCGTCGCGGAGCCGCCCGATGGCTTCCTCGACCCTTAGCGGTTCCGTGTCCTCCTCGATCTCCAGCAAGTCGATCAGCGGGACCGTACCTCTGCTCTCGACCAGGTAACTCCGGGCGGCGACGCGGTGCAGGATCTCTCGCGATGCCAAGAGCTCCGCGTAGAAGGCCGGACTGAGTTCATCCCCGCCCCCCGGGACGTTCACGCCGAACTGCCCCGCCAGGGCCAGCAACTGGGATGCCGAAGCCTCCGACCCCTGTGGCTGAAAGGAGGCCTGGGTGGTGAAGGTGTCGGGCCTAAGAAGCGTGTAGGCGACGGCCAGGCCGACACAGACGAAGATCGCCAGAGCGATGGTGCCACGACGGCGCAGGAGGACCGCGAGTACCTCCCAGAGCGAGATCTCGTCGTCCGGCAGCCGACTCGTGGCCGCCGCTGGACCGCCCCCGCCGTGCTGTGGATCGCTCGTCATGTCTTCAGTCCCAGGTCCCCGCCAAACTGCTGGAAATCCGCGTGGAGAGTATCGCCGCCGTCCATTCGACCAGCAACCCGCGCTGCGAACCACTGGTCGCGCTCTTGACGGCCCTCGGCGACCCGTCGCACCGTGACTCACCAGACGCCGCGTTGCCCCAGGAGAACACGAGTCATGACGCCCAAATCCCGCGCCCAAGGGCCAGCGCTCCTGGCTTTCTTCGTCCTGCCGCTCCTCGCGGCCTGTTCGACAGCCGAGGCCGAAGACGCCCGTGGCATGCTGCAAGCAGACGAACTGCGGCTCGAGGCCGTGTCGACCCAGGCTCACTTGGTGACCGGGGGCGACGTGCTGGTACGGGTCCACATAGGCAGCGACCTCGACGCATCACGCGTGGAGGTGCGTGCCAATGGGCTGGACGTCCAAGCAAGCAGTGCGGACGACGGCTCATTCATCGCGCTCGCCCGGGGACTCCACGACGGCGACAACCAGATCGAGGCCCGCATCACCGGTGGACCCAGCACGACCCTCACCGTCACGAATTACCCCGTGACAGGGCCCATCATTTCGGGGCCACACGAGTCGCCCTACCTCTGCCAGACCGAGGACTTCACCCTCGTCGGGGAACCCCTTGGCCCAGCGCTGGACGAGAGCTGCTCGATCGATACGCGAGTGGACTACGTGTACCTCTCGACCTTGGATGGGGAATTCAAGCAGTATCCAGCGGGCGGGCGGGCGGTGGCGGGGCCCGATGACGTCGCCCAGACCACCACTCTGGCCGGTGCGACGGTTCCCTTTGTCGTCCGAGTCCAGACCGGCACCGTGAATCGTGCGATCTACCAGAGCGCCATGTTGCACGACCCGGCGACGGCAGCGCCGGATGCCTGGACGCGGAGCTCTGGGTGGAACGGGTCGCTCGTCTACACCCACGGTGGCGGTTGCCGAAGCGGATGGTTCCGTCAGGGGGCAAGCAGCGGACGGGTCCTGGACGAAGGCCTCTTGGGCATGGGCTTCGCCGTCACGTCCTCGTCGCTGAACGTCTTCGGCAACAACTGCAACGATCTGCTGGCCTCCGAGACGCACATCATGGTGAAAGAGCGCTTCGTCGAGAGTTATGGGGTGCCGGTGTATACGATCGGGACCGGAGGCTCCGGGGGTTCGTATCAGAGTCATCAGACGGCCGACAACTATCCCGGCGTTTTCGACGGATTAATCGTATCGTCGAGTTTTGCGGACGTGACCTCGGCCACAATCTTCACGCTCGCGGACGCGCGGCTGCTCTGGCACTACTTCAATGAGGTCGCGCCAGGAGCTTTCACCGACGAGGAGCAACGCCTCGTGTCGGGATTCGGGTCGCTCGGGAGCATCGCCAACCTCAGCAGTGGCGCCGCGCGCATCGACCCCACGTACGACCCGACCGCGCCGCCCGAGGAGCAGGGTTCCGAGGTCGGCAGGGTCGCAGAGCTGGAGGCCCTCCGCTACAGCCCATCCAATCCGGGCGGGATTCGTGCGACGGTCTACGACCACACGGTCAACGTGTACGGATACGACGAGTCGACGGGCTTCGCCTCGCGACCCCTGGACAACCGAGGGGTCCAGTACGGTCTCGACGTTCTAAACCAAGGTGAGATCACCACGCAGCAATTCATTGCGCTGAATCGCGACATCGGCGGCTTTGACGCGGACCTGAATCACATAGCGCAGAGGCACCGCGCCGACCCGACCGCGGCGCGGCGCGCGATCGACACCGGCCGCATCCTCAATGGCGGTGCGGGCCTCGCCTCAACGCCGATCATCGACTTCCGGAGCTACACGGACCACAGGCCGGGGGGCGATATCCACATGATCGTCCATCAGTTCACGACACGAGCGCGGCTCGCCAAGGCGAACGGGCACGCCGACAACCACGTGATGAGCGTCGGGGGCCAGTGGGGCTACACCGAGGATCGCCCGGACCTGGGTGGGCTCTTCCGGTCCATGGACGAGTGGCTGACCGACCTCGTCGCCGGGGACGCAGCAGGCTCGCCCCGAGCCGATCGGGTCGTGGCGGCGAAGCCGACTGGCCTCGTTGACAACTGTTGGGACACCAGTAGCGCCGAGCGTCGGAACGTACGCGAGCCCCTGTCCTTCGAGAGCACGGGCACGTGCGGCTCGATCTATCCTGCGTATGCCACGCCCCGGCATGTGGCCGGCGCACCCCTGGCGAACGATGTCGTGAGCTGCCAGCTGAAGCCACTGGATCGGGCCGACTACGAAGTCGAAATCACCGCAGAGGAATGGGGTCAGCTACAGTCCATCTTCCCGGACGGCGTCTGCGACTGGAGCAAGCCGGACGCATCAGCGGAGGGGTACCAGGGCACCTGGCTCTCCTTCGGCCCATCGCCGGTGAACAGGGCCCGGTAGGGCCGCCTAGTCCCCCAGCACGTAGGAGAAGATCAGCGGGGCGACGATCGCGGCGTCGGAATTGATGTCGAAGCGGGGCGTCGTCGCGGACAGCTTGCCCCACGTGATCTTTTCGTTGGCGGGCGCGCCCGAATAGCCGCCGTACGACGGTCTCGCGTCTGTGATCTGGCAAAAGTAGCCCCAATACGGCACCTCCCGGCGCAGGTCCTGCGTGATGCACGGGACCGCGCAAATGGCGAAGTCGCCGGCTATGCCCCCACCGATTTGAAAGAACCCGACGGACGGATGAGTGCCGGCGCCGTGATTGAGCTCATACCACTCGATGAGCGCCTGAAACTGTTCGGTCCCGGTCTTCACGCAGAGGTGATCCGGCACCTTCCCAGCGATCACATTGGCCGAGAAGATGTTCCCGGTGGTCGAGTCCTCCCATCCGGGAGCAAACACCGGGATTCCGGCTTCCTTTGCGGCCAACATCCATGAGTTGGCTGGGTCGATCTGGTAGTGCTCCGTGAGCGTCGCATCGTCGAGCACCTCGAACAGAAACTCCGCGGGGGTTCGGCGCGCTCCCGAAGCTGCCGCCGCCGCCCAAGAAGCCACCAACCGCGACTCCAGGTGCCGCATCACGGTCTCCGGAATGCACGTATCGGTCACCCGATTCATGCCCCGGTCATAGAGTGCCTGCTCGTCGGCGGCCGAGAGCTCCCGCCAAGACCGCACGATCTCGTATTCGTCGTGAGCAAGCAGGTTGAACACGTCCTCCTCGAGATTCGCGCCCGTGCATGAGATCGCATGCACGTATCCCGCGCGTATCATGCGCGCGAGCACGATCCCGAATTCACCTGTCGACATCGCTCCGGCCATGGCCACGAGCATCTTGCCCCCCGCGCCCACGTGCTCCTCGTACGCCTTGGCCGCATCGACCGTCTCGCGGGCATTGAAGTGGAGGTAGTGCTTCTCCATGAAGTCGCGGATCGCGCCCAATCTCTTCTCCATCTTTTCGGGTGAGGCGAGTAGTCTAGGGCGAACGCAGGTCGCTGGCGATGCGGCGCGCATCGAGGGTATGATGCCGCCCAGATGTCCAAGACGCATCCCTACCTGGCCACCGACGGGGCTGTCGCCCGCATCGTGCTCGACCGACCCGAGCGGCACAACGCGCTCGAGGCGGAAGACCTCGCGACCTTTCGCGCGCATCTGGCCTCGGTGGAGGCCGACCAGTCGATCCGCGTACTCGTGGTGACGGGGCGCGGCGCCGAGACGTTTTGCTCGGGCGCCTCGCTGGACCAGATCGAATCGGGCGAGATGTCAGGCCAGATCTTCGAGACCCTCACGGAGGATCTCGCTTCCGCACGGATGCCCACCATCTGCGCGCTGAACGGAAGCGCCTATGGCGGTGGCACCGAGATCGCCCTGTGCTGCGACTTTCGCATCGGCGTCGTCGGGAGCCGCATGTCCGTGCCGGCCGCACGACTGGGCATCTGTTACCCCGCTACCGGCCTCCGACGCTATCTGGACGCACTAGGTCCTGCCGTCACGCGCCGCGTCATGCTGGCCGCAGAACAGCTCGACGCCGAGGAGATGCTCACCAGCGGATTCCTGGACCGACTCGTCTCGGCCGAGGAGCTGGGGGCGACGACAGACGAGCTCGCCTTGCACCTAGCGGGCCTTGCGCCTCTGGCCGTGCAGGCAATGAAGCGCATCCTCCGCGCTCTCTCCCTGGGAGCTTTAGACGAGGAAGAAACGAAGGCGCTGGTCATCCGGTGCGACGCATCCGAGGACCTCACAGAGGGCCTCAGGGCCCGCCGCGAAGGCCGGACCGCGGACTTTCGTGGCCGGTAGCGGCGTTCCCGCGCTCAGGGGTGACGCCGAGGACCTCCAAGCCCTGCTGCAAAGCATCGATGGTCGAGGGTACAAGGCCTATAAGGCGATCGCCGGCGCATGGCGATACCCCGACTTCATCATCCACATCGTCCACGTGCAGGGAGATCCCTACGCCGCCCCGACCCGCGTGCGTGTTTTGCTCGAGCCTGGGGTGGCTGTGCTCCCGGTCGGTGCCTTTCGGGGATTGGCGAGGCGCTTGGGCACGGCAGCCCTGCTCGCCCGCGTCTTTGCTGATCATGCCCGTGCCACCTCCACTTCGAAGGGGACCGGGAAGAGCGGGGAGATCGCCATGGAGCACCCCGGCCAGAAGGTGATGCCCCAGACAGCTGTGATGGTGGACGCCGACGGAGGCGTGGAAGCCCGCTTCACCGTCGGGCTGCCGGCCGACGGTCGCCGCGTGAAGGGTCGGGCCGCCGTGGAGCTCATGAACGTGGACGTACCCGCCGTGGTCCGGTCGACACTCTTCGCGGCTGGCCACGACGTCCAGGACCTCGAGCGGCACGCATCTGCGAACGAGGATGCCTCGGCGCTCCGTGATGCCCTCGAACCACTGGGGCTGGTAGCCTTCGTGGCCGAAGGCGCGCGCCTCCCTCGCCGCAGCGGAATCGACGACGAGCCGCTGCCCGAGAACGAGGCGGTACCCTTTCGCGCTCCCGACTCTCTCCGGGTGGAGATCGACCTCCCCAACCGCGGCCGCGTGGCCGGAATGGGCGTCGGGAGCGGCGTGACCCTCATCGTCGGCGGCGGATTCCACGGGAAGAGCACGCTCCTGCGCGGGCTCGAGGCGGGTGTCTATAACCATCGCCCCGGCGACGGCCGCGAGCTCGTCGTCACGAGGAACGACGCCGTGAAGATCCGCGCCGAAGACGGCCGGTCAGTGTCGGGCGTCGACATCTCGGGGTTCATCGACGGACTCCCGTTCGGAAGGGACACGTCGGCCTTTTCGTCTCCCAACGCTTCGGGCTCCACCAGCCAAGCCGCGTCGATCGTCGAGGCACTGGAAGCCGGCTCACGCCTCCTTCTCGTAGACGAGGACACCTCGGCGACGAACTTCATGATCCGGGATCGACGCATGCAGCAGCTGGTGCCAAAGGCGTTCGAGCCCATCACCCCGTTCGTGGATCGAGTCCGCGACCTCCACGACCACTCTGGCGTAAGCTGTGTGCTCGTCATCGGAGGGAGCGGCGACTACCTCGACGTCGCAGACCGAGTAGTGCGTATGGTCGACTACGCCCCTGAGGACGTCACCGATGCTGCGCGTGAGGTCGCGGCGCGCCTCCCGACCGGTCGCGAGCCCGCCCGCTCGGAGCCACCCGTGGCGCCGACGACGCGCGTCCTCGCGCGTAGCACGCTTGATGCCCGCTTGCGCAATCGCGCGAGGTACGTGAAGGTGCCCGACGAGCGCACCCTGCTGTTCGGAAGGGACACCATCGATCTGGTCGCCGTCGAACAGCTTGCCAGCCGCGCGCAGATAAGGGCGATCGGTCAGGCACTCGCCTTCGTCGCGGACCTGCTGCGCGAAGAGGGCCTCGGACTTCCCGAGGCGCTCGACGTCGTCGCTTCCGCAATCACGAAGCAAGGCCTGGATGCGCTGGACGACAGGCTCGTCGGCGACCTAGCCGCCTTTCGGCGCTTCGAGTTCGCGGCAACGTTGAACCGGCTGCGCTCCCTGCGTGTAGAGTAGTTTTCGTCCCAGAATACAGAGGTCCATATGGTTGCTCGACTGCTCAGCGCCTTGACCGGCGCGGTGCTCACTCTTTCCGCCGCACTCCCCCCCCCCGCGCTCGCGCAACAGACCGCGACCGCCCCCGAGATCGTCGCGACGGTCGAAGGCATCACCGAGTATCGG
>Ga0224497_10000707_pt1 | contig 22583 bp, 30 predicted proteins | sample SF_Jul11_sed_USG_4_FD_167970 | JGI IMG/M metagenome (GOLD analysis project Ga0224497, IMG submission 167970) | Sediment microbial communities from San Francisco Bay, California, United States - SF_Jul11_sed_USGS_13 | ecosystem: Environmental > Aquatic > Marine > Sediment | place: USA...
CGTCCCAGCATGCGATGCGAATATTCGAACCAGAATATCTTCTTGAAGCCGTCGAGGTCCATATCGCGATTGAGCTTCTGGAACTCGGGAAACTGCTGGTAGAGTTCGAACTCGGCAAGCCACTGTTCGGAACCGAGCGGCGGCAGCATCCCGGTGGGATGCCAGGTCACCATGGACAGTCCGGACCCGGTGAGCCGCGTGACGCCTCCGAGGATGACCATCGAGAACACCAGCACCAGGCAAAGTTGTAACCAGCGCAGGATTGCGCGGTCGTTATCACTGACTGCATGCATGTTGGCCTGAAACTCCGAAAAAACTGCCGAATTCGCTAATACCGCTAGGGCCTCTTTGCCAGCTGCCGGAATCGCCCGGCGTTGAGTCGACCGGAAGCATAGGCGTCCATCTTACCATCCATTTTGCGTGTCAGGTTACCCAGCCGTTCGGCGGTGGGAGGATGGGTTTTCATCAACACGGTCAAGTCCTCGGAATCCGGGTTGATACTGTCTACGGTGGTTAATACGTCGAGCAGGGCATATGGATCATAACCGGCCCTCGCCGCCAGTACGACGCCGTGAAGGTCGGCGTCATACTCGTACTCTCGATCCAGGCCAGTGGCGTAAAGCTGCACCCCGGCGTTTACCAGTTCGTTCAGTTTCTGGCGATCTTCGCCGTCGCTGACCGCCTTGACCGTCAGGCTGGTCCAGAATTCGCGTTTCATCGTCTTTTGCAGCGCCTTGAGATGGTGCTTGCGCACCACGTGGGCGATTTCATGTGCCAGTACACCGGCGAGCTGGGCCTCGTTGTCGAGCAGGTTGAACAAACCGAGGGTCACGACGACGTACCCCCCGGGCGCGGCGAATGCGTTGATTCCCTGGGAGTCGATGACACCGAAACGCCAGGGCAGCTCGCTGCGACTCGATTGCGCGGCAACCCAGAAACCGACATCGTTCACGTACCGTTGCAGGCTCGCATCATCGACCAGCGGCGCCGCGCCGAGCAGGCCTGAAACCAGGTTTCCACCGATCTCGATCTCCTCGCCGGTCGAGACCTTGCCGCGCGCCTGGTCTATCTTTTGCTTGTTTTCGTCGATTTTTTGCCTGGCTTTATCGAGCTGCTTCTTGAGATCGCCGAGATCCAGCGCGGAAGCGGTCGAAGACACGGCAGGCCCCAGCGCGAGGCCTAGTATCAACAGGATTCGGAGCAGCAGCTTCATGTCGTTACGCCTAGTTCTCGAAATGCGGGATCTTGACCGGGCTCAGCTTGCCCTGCCTGACAAACCCATCGATGCGTTGTTGATTGCTGGCAAACTGGTTCATTTTTTCGAGTTCGGCCGGGTCTGCCACCGCGGACTTGATTTGATCCTCGCTCAGGCCCCTGACCCCGATAGTTGCCGTGCCCGAGCTGGTGCTGCCGCTTTCCGATTTGAAGAAACTGCTGGCCTTGCGCGACAACGCCGCGAGGCCCGACAAAAACCCGCGCGAGTCCGCCGTGGTCTGGATTTCGGTAGCCGGTGCGAAATCACCCTCGCGCACCTGGTAGCTGCGCACCCATCCGATGACTGCCTGCTCCTCGGAGAAAATTTCCTTCCAGCCGCCTTTACGCGAAAATATGCTGACCCGGGTGCCGGCGCCGACCTGGCCCACCGTTTGCGCGGTGCTGCTCGCATTGGCATAAACCGTCGCCTGGCGCACGACAATAGCCTGCTGCTCCGCTGCCAGTACCGGCAGAAACAGCGTCGCAATCAGGGCGAACATGCAGGATCGAAATTTCATAACCCGTTATTATAGCAGCAGCTAGCAAGACGCAAGCGCCGATGTGGGTTCGGAAATCCCAGCACAGAGGTAAGGGGTCGATATCGAATCGAGCGACGACGAACGGCTATTGCGGGGGTAAAATACGGCTGGGCCGGAGGCAAAAAAAAGGCGCCTATACGGGCGCCTTTCTCGTCCTCGCTGCCGTTATTCTTTTATTTGGCAACTATCTCCTCCAGTTTCTTGGCCTTGATTCCGCCCTCATCGAGCGTTTAATCTCGGGCTTTACGGCCCCAGGCACCTGACTTATAAGATGGCATTAGTAAAACACAGGCACCTCGAAGTTGCCACCAAATTTTGCAATTATTTCGTTCCGGGACCGGCAATGGACTCGCCGCGGGGACGGACTGTGACAGAATTTATATCATTTATAAAAACCAGTTAACGACAGGATTAACCTGCGGGCATGTATATTACCGCCACTTACCCCGGTACCCGAACCTATGTCAGCTCAAACCCTTAAACCCGAAGAATATCGCATCGTCGAAGAGCCATACTACGAGCCCGTCGGCAACGAAATCGAGATTTTCGAATCTGCCTACCAGAACCAGCTCGCGCTTGCCCTGCGCGGCCCGACCGGTTGCGGCAAAACCCGGTTCATGGAGTACATGGCCTGGCGGCTGAAACTGCCCCTGATTACCGTTTCCTGTCACGACGACCTGACCGCGTCCGACCTGATCGGCCGTTACCTGATTACCGATAACCAGACGGTCTGGATCGACGGCCCACTAACCGCGGCGGTGCGCGCCGGGGCGATTTGTTATCTCGATGAAATCGTCGAGGCACGCGCCGACACCACGGTCGTAATCCACCCCCTCGCCGATGATCGGCGCGTGTTGCCGATCGAAAAACTGGGCGCACTGCTGGTCGCCCACGAATCGTTTTGCATGACCATTTCGTACAACCCCGGCTATCAGAGCGTGCTCAAGGATATCAAGCAAAGCACGCGCCAGCGTTTCGTTGCGCTCGATTTTGACTACCCCAAAGCGGAGCTGGAACAAAAGATCGTGCAAAACGAGGCGGGGCTGGATGCCACCAACGCACGCCAACTGGTACGCTTCGCGCAGCTCACGCGCAACCTCAAGGGAGCCGGGCTCGACGAGGGCGCGAGCACGCGCCTGCTGGTGCATGCCGGCAAGCTCATGATCAGCGGAATCGATCCGGTCGACGCCTGCGCGAGCGCGGTGTCGCAGGCGCTTAGCGATGATCGTGAAATGATTGCGGCGATCAACGAGCTGTGCGCGTCGGTATTCTAATTACCGGGTCGATCGGTATCATTTGCGTAGCATCACCCTGAACGACCCATGGACGCGAGCACAATCTTTCATAAAACGCCTAAAGGGCTGTCGGAAATCGAGACAAAATCCAGCGCGCTATCGCTCAAGGAGCGGCGCGTCCTGATCCTCGTCAATGGTCACAACGATGCCGCTACCCTGAGGCAGTTGTCGCTTTGCGAAAACGTCGTCGAAATACTCGAAACCCTCGTCGACCTGGGTTTCATCGAGGGCGACGGTGCGCCGGACGCGATCGCAGGCGCAAGCACCCCGGCACACGAGCCCCGCTCCGCCGACGATATCAGCGCCGGTGAATTCATGTGCAATGCCCTGCTGACATTCGCCAATCGCGTACGGGTCGGCAAATTGATCGAGGAAATCAATGCCTGCGCAGATATCGATACCCTCAGGAACATGGTGCAGCCCTGGTACCTGGCGCTTGCGGAAACCCCGGGCGGCATGTACCAGGCCGACGATCTCAGGGCACAGGTGCTGCGCATGATCGAGGTCGAGGAGATCGCGGGATTTCGCTAGCCAGTGCCCGCAGGGGGCCGGCCCGGCAACAACGCGGTAAACGCCGAGATAAAAAAGGGCCCTACTTTGTGGGGTCGATATGCGCCAGTTGCTCCAGCCTGTCGCCGGTCAATTCGTAGGCTTGACCGAAACCACGCACGAAGCTGCCGGTCGCCGCCTCGACACGAAACATATGGAAGTCGGGCAACGGCTCGATGACTTTCATCACGCTACCGAAGCGACGGTGAAACTCCGCCATGACGCGCTCGAAGAGATCATCGTCGCGCACGACCAGGCTGGCCCGCCCCCGCAGGCTGGCGCGTTTGCGCGTAAAAGGATTCGGCGTTTCATCGGCGTCCTCGATCATCATCAGGCCGATGCCTGGATTGCGCATCAGGTTGGCGGTATGGCTGGACAATTCGCTCAGGTAGAGATAGCAACTTCCTTCCAGCCAGACGCAGGGGGCGTAACTCGCCTCGGGCAACTGGCCCTCGGCCAGGGTTGCCAATTGCACCCCCGGCGCCGTATCTCGAAGCTTGAGGAAATCCTCGCGTGCGTCGTCTAGATCAGTCAAGCCTGTCCCCGGTAGTCAGTACCGGTGTATTTTGCCATGCTAACCCGACATTCGCATCAAGCGCGCGCTGGCCGCGTCGTTTTCGCTCGCCAGCTTCATCAGCTTGACCTGTTGCTCGTAATAGCGCGCGTAGTCGATCATCCGCACCATCGCGTCGACCGCGTTGACGTTGCTCGATTCCAGGGCGCCCGAGGTAACCGCTACCGAGGCATCGGCAGGTATATCGGCGAGTTCCCTGCTGCGGAACAGGCCGTCGTCACCGCGATAAAGCTGGTCCCGAGCCGGGTTGACGAGACGAATTCGGTCCACGCCCACGAGAGTATTGGCGGCCTGACCGGCGCCACGGACGCTGATGGTGCCGTCACGGCCGATCTGCAGGCTTTCGAACTGGGGAATGGTAATCGGACCGCCTTCACCGAGCACGATCTGGTTGGCGCCGTTGAGCAGCAGGCCGGCAGGATCGATTCTGAAATCACCGCGGCGCGTGTACGCGGTACTGCCGTCGGCCGCCTGCACCGCGAACCAGCCGTCTCCGTTTATCGCGAGGTCGAGGTCGCGGCCGGTGGTGGCAACCGCGCCGGGGTCGAGATTGGCCCCGGCCAGCTCGTTGCTGGCGTAAACCCGATCGAGATAACCTGGACCCGATACCGGATTCGACTGGAAATGATCCAGTGCCGCCTTGAATCCGACCGTGCTGATGTTGGCGAGATTATTGGCATTGTTCTGCTGCGCAAGCATCGCCTGCGCAGCTCCATTCATCGCGAGGTAAAGGTATTTGTCCATCTCGATCTTCCCCTGTTTACGCCAGTCTTACCTGATCTGGATAACGGTATCGGTTATCGCGTTAGAGGTTTCGATCGAACGTGCGTTCGCCTGGAAGTTGCGCTGCGCGGTGATCAGGTTGACCAGCTGCTGCGTCAGGTCCACGTTTGAACTCTCCAGGGCGCCCGCCTGGATCAGGCCGAATCGACCGGTTCCGGCGGACCCGGTGATTACCGCACCCGAATCGATGGTTTCGAGCCAGGAGGAATCACCGATAGCGCGCAGCCCCTGGCTGTTGGGGAAATCGGCCAGCGCGATCTGGCCCAGCGGCACCGAGATACCGTTGCTGTAGGTAGCCCGCATCAGGCCATCCTCGGAAATGTCCAGCCCGGTCAGCCGGCCGGTGGAATACCCGTCCGGGTCGAGCGTGCTTACCGAGAACGACGCGGCATACTGCGTGGTCGCATTATTGGCGAAATCATGTATCACCGTAAGCGGGTTGGCCCCGTTGGTGAGCGGAATCGCGGTGTTTTGCAATGCCGCCGGGGTACTGCTGGCATAGGATCCATCGGGATTAAAATTGATCAGGCCGGCATCCTGGTTCACCGGCAGCCCGCCGTTCAGGTGTGCCACCGTGGTGCCCCCGGCGATGTCGACTTCGGCGCCGTCAAGATAGGTGAACACGGCCCATTGATTCGGATCTAACCCGGGATTGGTCGCCGAACCCGGCAAATCGTGGATAAGGTAGTACGACAGCACGTGGGACGCGCCGAGCGAGTCGAAAATCGTGGTCGAAGTCGAATGCGTGTAGGTATTGCTCGCGGTCGGATCGAAAGCGGCCGGATCGAGCGCGATCGACGCGGCGTCGAAGTTCAGGCCCACTTCGATTTCGGTAGTCGCCTGCGGGGCGCCGGTCGACGCCGGTAACTGGATCGGTACCGTCGTGTTCAAACTGGTCGAAGTGACGTTGCCGTTCGCATCCACCGGGAAGGCCTGCACGTATTCGCCGGAACTGTTGCTAATGTAGCCATCCTTGTCGATGCCGAACTGGCCGGCGCGCGTATAGGATATATCGGCTCCGGTGAGGCTCTTGTTAGTGATGAAAAATCCCTGCCCGCTAATCGCCATGTCGAGGCTGGCGTTGGTGAATTTGAGATTGCCCTGGTCGAATTGCTGGCTGACGCTGGCTACCTGCACGCCGCTGCCTACCGACGTGGGGGTATTGCCGAACGGCGATATTTCGAACAGGTCGCCGAACTCGGCGCGTGAATGCTTGAATCCGGTGGTGGAAACATTGGCGATATTGTTGCTGGTGACGCTGAGGTCGACCGACGCGGCCTGTAAACCGCTGAGTGCTGTATTGAATGACATTGTTTTCTCCTGCCTTGTTACATTATTTTGCGAACCTGGTTCATATCGATATCGCCGAGACCGGAAACGCTAAGCGTCAAGTCCTGTCCACCGGCGCCGAGGGTTACACTCTCGACATCAACCACCGTATACATTGTTCCCGCATTGACCTCGGTACCGCGGTAAACCTCGGCCGCGATCTGGTATGCTCCGCCCGGCAAGCTATTGCCGTCCGCGTCCTGACCGTTCCACTGGAAGTCGACCAGGCCGGCCTGTTGCACGCCGAGTTCCTGGCGATGCACCAGCTGCCCGGCCCCGTTCTTGATCGAAATCACGACCTTGCTGGCCGGTTGATCGAGATCCACCGATCCCAGCAACGGTGAATCGTCACCGAGGTAGCCGGTTTGCGACGGCACCATCACGCGTCGCCCGACCAGGGTCGACGCCTGTAGCGCCTGGTTGGACTGGAAGGACGCGCTCATCGTGTTGAAGGTGGTGTTCAAATCATTGATTCCACTGACCGTGCCGAACTGCGCCATCTGGCCCAGGAAATCGCCGTTTTCCATCGGCTTCAGCGGGTCCTGGTATTTCAGCTGGGCCGTCATCAGCTCCAGGAATTCGGCCTGGCCGAGCTCATCCTTCGCCTTTTCGTCGCCGTTCACCGTTCTGGTCAGACCGAGCTGGGTATAAATGTTGTTGGTATCGATATCAGACATGACGATTCTCCGTTAGCTGCCCAGCGATAACACGCGCAGCAACAGGTCGCGCGAGGTATTCAATACCTCGACGTTGTTCTGGTAGGCGCGCGATGCCGAGATCATGTTGGCCATCTCCTCGATCGGGTTGACGTTACTGCCGTACACATAGCCCTGTGCGTCGGCGAGCGCGTGTCCGGGGTCGTAACGCCGCTGCACCGCTTTCTGACTTTCGACGATTGCGCGCATGTTCACGCCGACCTCGCCGGGTTTGTCGTAGCTTGCCAGCATCGCCTGGAATACCGGCTGTCGTGAGCGGTAAGCCTGGCCCTCGCTGCCGGCGATCGACTCGACATTGGCGAGGTTGCTGGCGATCGTGTTCAGGCGCAGCGACTGGGCGCTGATGGCGCTGCCCGAAATATTAAAATTGGCGAACAATCCCATGGTTACTCTCCTCTGAGGGCTTTCATCAAGCCGTTGACCTTACCGTTCAGGAAGGTAAAGCTGGCCTGGTAAAGCATCGCGTTTTCGGCGAACTTGGCCTGCTCGACATGCGCATCGACGCTGTTGCCATCGAGCGCTGGATGCAACGGATTGCGATACATCAACGCCGGTTGCGTAAAGCTCGATTGCGGCGCGATGTGGTTGCGATGCGTGCTGGTAAGCGTGACGCTGTCCTGCTGGTGCGCGCTCGCGCTGCGCAGTATCGCGCCGAAATCGATATCGCGGGCCTTGTAGTTCGGCGTATCGACATTGGCGATGTTGGAGGCCAGGATCGATGCGCGGCGGCCGCGCAGCAGCAGCGCGTCGTCGTGTATTGAAAAGGCTGTTTCGAAACTGATTGGCATGGCAATAACCGTAAATCAACAATATCGGCATAGATGCATAGACGGTGCCACCAGGCTATTCTCATTTAAAATCAACAGGTTAGATTATGTCAATCGATCACGGGGCGGCAATGCGGCAAGCGCGGCGGGCAATGTTGCCGCCTGTTGCAGGGCTGCTGCCGGCCGGCTGCCGGGCTGGCAGCGTCGATACCCGCGCGAGCCTGACAGGTTTGCTCGCGAGCGACGCCGACGCGAGCGGCCTCGGCTCTGCCGAAATTCCGCACATCGATTCCTGGACCCGCATCTCGACAACCCCGAGCGGATGTTCTCGTCCATCGCCATTGACGGGCGTTACCGCCGCTATATAGTAGATATCGCGCGCGCTTGACATCGCTGCGGTTGCGGTGGGTTTTTTTTGGCCTGATAATTGCAGCGAATCCGGTCAAGGAGTAACTTATGACTTTAACTTCCGGGACAAAATCGAAACTTCACGCCGCGCTGGCATGCTGCGCGCTGCTAATGCCGGCGTTTGCGCTGCAGGCGGGCGAGATTCAAAGCCTCGCATCGATTCGGATGCAGGCCGAATCCTTTGTCATGGCCTACCCCTACGAAAGCCCTTACCCACCGGGCCTCAAGCTCGGCAACCTGGACTCCAGGTTGCGCCTGAAGGCCTGTCGACAGCCGCTATCGATCGAATTTTCCCGCGCCGGCAAAATTTACGGCAACACCGCCCTGCTGGTTCGATGCCCGGTGCAATCCGGCTGGAAAATTCACCTGCCGGCGCGTATCGACGTGTTTGACGACGTCGTCGTTGCAGCGAAACCCCTGCTCAAGGGTCAATTTATTGACACTTCCGCGATCTCTTTTCAAAAACACAACATAGCGCGCCTGAATAACGGCTATTACTCGAAGAACAGCGCGCTGGATCAATTGCAGGCAGGTCGCAACCTGTCGCGCGGCGCCGTACTGACGCCGTCGAACCTGGCGCCGAAGCTGCTGGTCCGCTCCGGTCAGCAGGTCACGCTGGTGCTGAATTACAACGGCCTGCAGATCAAGTCCACGGGCAAGGCCCTGCAGTCCGCTCGCCTTGGCGACGTCGTCAGGGTGCGCAACAGCCAGTCGCAGCGAATAGTCGAAGGCGTGGTTTCGGGCGAAGCCCTGGTGCGCGTGGGTATATAATGCAGCCTATTTCCATTTATCGAGTAAACTTTTCAATCAGGCCGCCGATAAGGTGGCAGAGACCTATTAAGGAGATCAGCGATGACTGACCCGATCAATACGCAAAATCGCCTGCGAAATACCGGGATTTCCGCGGACGCCAGGGCTAGCTCTACCGCCAAGACCGACCCGCGATCGGCGCAGGGGAAATCCGCGGCCAGCAAGACGGACGAATCGGATAAGGTGCAGCTCAGCGGCGCCGCCCGCATCGAGGAACTGAGCGAACAGATCAAGAACCTCCCCGAGGTCAACGAGGCCAGGGTCGAGGCGGTCAAGCAGGCGCTGACGCAAGGCGAATATCAACCAGACGCAGAAGTCATCGCCCGCAAGTACAGCGAAATCGAGAAGCTGTTGCCATGAACGTATCAGAATGCCGGGAACGCCTGACCGAACTGCTGCAGGCTCAGAACGTACTCATCGGCCAGGCTAACGACTACCTGGTCACCGTCAGGCAGGCTATCGCCGGAAACAGCCTGGAAACCCTGCAGCAATCGATCGCCGACCCCGGGCTTGCGATCGAAGATATCGAACGACTCGAACAGCAACGTTACCAGCTGGTCGAGCGCAGCGGCTTCGGCAAGGATCGTGACGGCTTCGAAAAATGCATCGCCTGGTGTGATGACGAGCAGGGTCGAATTGCAGAGCTCTACCAGCAATTGATCCAGGGACTGTTACAAATGCAGCGTTCGCTGCAGCTCAATAGCCTGTTGATCAACAAGGGACAGGACCGAATCCGGCGCTCGATCGGCATACTCACCGGTCTCGGCACGTCTGCGGGGTGCAAAACCTACAGCAGCAAGGGCAAGACGATCGATCCCCTCGGCAGCCGCGACATCGCCGTCGCCTGACCGAGACCTCCCTGCCTCCTTTTATTGGTTCTCGCAGAGACGCAGAGTGCGCCGGGCACGCGGGGTTGAAATCGCGAATCCAGCCCTATCGCGACTCCAGAAATTCATGCAATTATTCGCATCCGCCGCTCGGTATCCAGGCTGGCGCCACCATTCCCGACCCCGCGTCCTCTGCGATCTCCGCGTCTCTGCGAGAAAGGTACCGGAACAATAGCGTTAACGCGGAAGGGAAAAGGAGAAACCGGCGGCCGAAAAAAAACCCCATCGCTTGAATGGGGCCAACACACAATCATATAACCAGGGTCTTCAAAATAAAATTATATCCCTCGCAGAACCTCGAACTGGGACCTGGGTCTCAAATCCTGGTCCCACGAATGTGAATTAGTCACGGTCAATCCCGGCTCGAGGGGCCCATTTCGCGCGAGTTGATTCAAAACCCCGATAGTGCCGTTATACTAACCGTCCGCGCCCGGATCGATTACCGATGAATACAGATTTATTGCGACTACAGCCTTATCCTTTCGAAAAGCTGGCCGAATTGAAGCAGGGCCTGCAGCCGCCAGCGCAGCTCGACCATATCGCCCTGTCGATCGGGGAACCTCGACACCCGGCGCCGCGTTTCGTTATCGATAACCTGATCGCCCATCTGCATCAACTCTCGAACTACCCTAGCACCAGGGGCAGCGCGGCGCTGCGCGAGGCGATCGCGTCCTGGGTTATTCGTCGCTTCGCGATAAACCCGGGCCTGGTCGACCCGGAGACGAATCTATTGCCGGTCAGCGGCACCCGCGAAGCACTTTTTGCAATCGCGCAAACCGTCATCGATCGCCAGGCAGAGCGCCCGCTGGTGCTGATGCCGAACCCGTTTTACCAGATCTACGAAGGCGCGGCCCTGCTGGCGGGAGCGTCGCCCTGCTACCTGAATTGCCTGTCCGACAACGACTTTCTGCCCGATCTAGACGAAATCGATGACGCCAGGTGGGCGGACTGCCAGATGCTCTACATCTGCACGCCCGGAAACCCGAGCGGAGCCGTCATGCCGCGCGCCTACCTGCGGCGCCTGATCGAGCTCGCGCATCGGCACGACTTCGTGATCGCGAGCGACGAGTGTTATTCGGAAATCTACTTCGACGAGGACGAACCTCCCCCCGGGCTGCTCGGGATTGCCGCCGAAATCGGCAACGAAAAATTCGAACGCTGCCTCGCCTTTCACAGCCTGTCCAAGCGCTCCAACCTGCCCGGGCTGAGATCGGGTTTCGTCGCCGGGGATGCGCAAATCCTGCAACGGTTCCTGCTGTATCGCACCTATCACGGTTGCGCGCTGCCGCCGGCGACCCAGAGCGCCAGCGCCGCCGCGTGGAGCGACGAAGCCCACGTCATCGAAAACCGGGCCCTTTACCGGCAGAAATTCGAGCAGGTTTTAGCCCTGCTTTCTGATACACTCGCGCCGCAGAAACCGCAGGCGGGTTTTTACCTGTGGGCCAGCACGCCCGTTTCCGATACCGAGTTTACGCAACGGCTCTATGCCGAGCAAAACGTCACGGTCCTGCCGGGACGTTTCCTGTCACGCGACCAGGAAGGCGTGAACCCGGGCGAGAACCGGGTACGCATGGCGCTGGTGGCACCGCTCGACGAGTGCCTCGACGCGGCGCGGCGCATAAACCAACTGATACCAGCTCTCTAGGAGACAAGCCATGGCAGACCTTCAGCTAATTATCGAGCAGGCGTTCGAAAATCGCGCTGAAATCAATCCCGCCAACGTCGACCCGCAGGTCAAACAGGCGGTCCTCGAAGCGATCGAGCTGCTCGATTCGGGCCAGCAACGCGTGGCCGAACCGGTCGACGGAACCTGGCGGGTCAATGAATGGCTCAAGAAGGCGGTGCTGCTTTCGTTTCGAATTCGCGAAAACCAGGTGATGCCGGGTGGCTTTACGCAGTATTTCGACAAGGTCGATTCCAAGTTCGAAGGGCTGTCGAGCGAACAGCATGCCGCCAGCGGCGTGCGCGTGGTGCCGCCCGCGGTAGCGCGCAAGGGATCCTTCGTCGCGCCTGGCGTCGTCATGATGCCGTCCTATGTCAATATCGGCGCCTATGTCGACAGCGGAACCATGGTCGATACCTGGGCCACCGTCGGTTCCTGCGCGCAAATCGGCAAGAATGTCCATCTTTCCGGAGGCGTCGGCATCGGCGGCGTACTCGAACCGCTGCAGGCTTCGCCGACGATCATCGAGGACAACTGTTTTATCGGTGCACGCTCGGAAATCGTCGAGGGTGTCATCGTCGAGAAAGACTCGGTTATCTCGATGGGAGTCTATATCGGGCAAAGCACCAAGATTTACAACCGCGAAACCGACCAGGTAAGCTACGGCCGTATCCCCGCGGGCTCGGTGGTGGTGTCGGGAAACCTGCCCTCGGACGACGGCAGATACAGCCTTTACTGTGCCGTAATCGTCAAGCAGGTCGACGCACGAACGCGCGCCAAGGTCGGCATTAACGACCTGCTGCGCAACATTTGACAGGTTTGCAACGTGACTCGGGTAACGCTATATGGCATCGCCAATTGCGACACGATCAAAAAGGCCAGGGACTGGCTTGGCGAACACCGTATCGAATTTGAATTTCACGACTATCGCAAGCAGGGCCTCGACAAATCGTTGCTGCAATCGATGGAATCCGCGCTCGGCTGGGAAGCGATGCTGAATCGCCGCGGCACGACCTGGCGCGGGCTGCCCGCGCCGGTCCGGCAGGGTATGGATCGTGCAACGGCGCTCGAGGTCATGCTCGAAATCCCGGCGATTATCAAGCGCCCGATCCTGTCGAGGAACGACCGCCTATTCGTCGGTTTCAGCGACCACCAGTACCAGGAGATTTTCAGCCAACCATGAGCAGCGCAACGCTAGAACTGGCATCCGCCCTGATTGCAAAACCGTCGCTCACGCCGGACGATGCCGGCTGCCAGACTTTATTGATAGAGCGCCTCGGCGCGATCGGATTCGACTGCGAAACGATGCTGTTCGGCGATGTCACCAATCTCTGGGCCCGCCGCGGCAAGCAGGCCCCGGTGCTCGCTTTTGCCGGGCACACCGATGTCGTACCCCCGGGGCCGCTGGACAAATGGCATAGCGATCCATTCAGCCCGGAAATTCGCGACGGCATTCTCTACGGCCGCGGCGCCGCGGACATGAAGTCGAGCATCGCCGCCATGGTGACCGCCTGCGAAAGATTCGTGGAACAGCATCCGGATCATCGCGGGTCGATCGCGCTGCTGATTACCAGCGACGAGGAAGGCGTGGCCGTCAACGGCACGGTCAAGGTGATCGAAGCGCTCGAGGCGCGCGGCGAGAAGATCGACTGGGCGCTGATCGGGGAGCCCTCCAGCCACGCGCATGTCGGCGACGTCGTCAAGAACGGGCGCCGCGGCTCGATCGGCGCCAAACTGGTCATACACGGGGTACAGGGTCACGTCGCCTACCCGCACAAGGTCGATAATCCGATTCATCGCGCGATGCCCGCGCTGCACGATCTCGCCCGCCACGAATGGGACCGGGGCAACAGCTTCTTTCCGCCGACCAGCCTGCAAATTTCGAATATCAACGCCGGCACCGGCGCGCACAACGTCGTCCCCGGGCACGCCGAGGTATATTTCAACCTGCGCTACTCGACCGAGATCGACGCCAGGCAAATCATCGAGACCACGAAGGTAATTCTCGACAAGCATGAACTCGCCTACGATATCGACTGGTCGATATCGGGTTACCCGTTCCTGACACCCGCGGGAGAGCTGGTGCATGCCGCGCAACAGGCGATAAAACAGCATACCGGGCTGACTACCGACCTGCAGACCACCGGCGGCACTTCCGACGGGCGCTTCATCGCGCCCACCGGCGCCCAGGTGCTCGAGCTCGGTCCGGTTAACGATTCTATTCACAAGATCAACGAGCATGTCGACACGCGCGAACTCGACACGCTGTCCGATATCTACCAGGCTATCCTCGAAAACCTGCTGACCTGATGCCACCGACCGGTCGCTTTGCACCCTCGCCCTCGGGCCCCCTGCACTTCGGCTCGCTGGTGGCCGCCGTTGCCAGCTACTGCCAGGCCAGGTCGCAGCAGGGGCGCTGGTTGCTGCGTATCGAGAATGTCGATACCCCGCGCGTGGTCGGTGGTGCCGCCGACCAGATTCAACGCGACCTCGAGGCTTTCGGATTCGCATGGGACGGCCCGGTTTTGCAGCAGAGCGATCAATTCGAACAATACCGCTACTACCTCGACAAGCTGCTCGATCAGGGCGATTGCTATGCTTGCGAATGCAGCCGCCGCAGCCTGCGCGAACAGGGCGTGCGCAGCGGTCCGCTGGGGCAGATCTATCCGGGCAACTGTCGTCACAAGCGGCTGGCGCCCGCGGGCCGCTCGATAAGGTTGAATACCGCGGACGCGCAGCTGATCGGGTTTAGCGACCAGGTGTACGGCAGGTTCGAGCTGAACCTGACCGCAGCGGTGGGCGATTTCGTGCTGCGGCGCGTCGACGATATCTACGCCTACCATCTTGCCGTCGTCGTCGACGACGAACTGCAGGGCGTCGACGAAATCGTGCGTGGCGCCGACCTCCTCGAAAACACCTGCCTGCATCTGCTGCTGCAGCGCAAACTGGGTTTCGCGACGCCACGATACCTGCACGTTCCGCTGGCGAGTAACGCACAGGGCGTAAAACTCAGCAAGCAATCGGGCGCCGCGGCGATAGACCACGAACGCGCCCCGCAACTGCTGCTCGCGGCCCTGCGCCATCTCGGCCAGCCCGCGGATGACGCGATGCTGCAGGCTAACCCGGGTGAAATCCTGAACCGGGCCATCGCCGAATGGAATACCGCCGCGATCCCGGCGCGGCTCGCCGCCAGCGCGGAAACTTTCGGCAGCTGATCAGCGCCAGAAAATAAACCGCGGCCATGGTGATCGGGATACAACCAGGCCTCGCCAGCTCTTGTTCGACGCGCGTAAAAGTTTAAACTGTAGCGTTCCGGAGTCGATTAACAGCAGGCCAGAACAATGCTTAAAACCGCGGACGAACTGATCAGGGAAGCGCAGCAACATATCGCCTGCGTGGACGTGCAAACAGCCAAGAAAATATACGACGAATCCCCCGATGCGGTAATCGTGGACGTGCGCGAATCGCACAAGGCGGAAGAAGGCAAGTTATCGAACTCGATCAATATTTCGCGCGGTGTGCTCGAATACGAAGTGCACAAGGCATGTCCCGACGCGAATACGATCATCATCACCCATTGTGCGGGCGGCGGGCGCGCGTCGCTGGCGGCGCATTCGCTGAAGCAGCTCGGCTATAACCAGGTTTACGCGATCACCGCGCCATTCGACGAAATCAAGAAGGTTTTCGGTTGACGGCCTACTTGACCTGGTCGATCGTCAGCGAGATTTCGGCGGGAGGATTGGCGCTATCGATCGCCCCGAACTCGGTATAAAAATCACCGCTCTGCGCGACCGGGTTGCCGCTGGGCGATACGCGCGCGCCGACGATAACCTGCTGAAAAGACGAAAGCTTCATCGCCGGCATCATCGCATCGGCGTCACTCAGGGTCAGCGCTACCGGTAAATCGGCAAGCGTCAGTCGCTTTACCGCGAGCGGCATCGGCGGTCCCTGCATCGCCTTGGCATAGACAAAGACGGCATCGCCGGGTTTCGCCCTGGCCTTCAGTTCCGGGCTGATATCGACCACCAGGCTTAACCGGTTTGCGCCGCCTGCAGCAGGAGCGGCAGCGCTGACCAGTTCGGGATCACGCTGTTCCAGCATCGCCAGCAGGTCCTTGATTTCACGTGTCGAGGCGGGATTATCGGCGATCAGCGGCAGCAACTGCGTCCAGTAGCGATACGCCGCCTTGAAATCCTGGCGCTGTTCCGCCGCCATGCCGGCCAGCCACAGCCCGTTAGGGAAACGGGGGTTTAATTTCAAACCCCGCAGCACCAGCTCCTCGGGTTCGCCCTGCAGGCTGCCATTGTTCTGCATCGCCAGCGCGTCGGCGAGCGCGAACAGTATGCCCGGCTCATTGGCAACCAGGTCGTTACTGCGCCGATAAGCCGTGACCGCTTCGTCGAACCGCTGTTTTGCCATCATCGTGCGGCCAAGCATGAACCAGCCTTCGGCGTCTTCCGGGTTGTCACGCAGCCGCTCCTTGATCGCGGTTTCCATCTCGTCGAGGGTCATCTGCGGGGCAGCCGCGGTCTGGCTCTGCGGCATTGCCCGCACCAGTTCAGGATTTTCGATAACCCGGTATTCGCCAAACACGAAGTAGAGCGCAATACTGCATACTGGAATCGCGAGCATCACGACCGCGGCCATCCATTTACCGCGCGCCTTTTGCACGTTGCCGTCGCTACGATCGAGTTCCAGCGCCAGCGCGGTCTGCAAATCCAGGTAAGCACCGTCGAATTCCGCCTGGTCGATTTCTCCGGCGGCCATCTGGGCTTCGAGTTGCCGCTTCTTTTCGCGCGCGATCTGGATATTCTGTTGCTGGCGTTGATCTCTCTGCTGCGCGCGCGCGGCGCGCATCAGCGGCAGCAGCAGTATTACGAGCGCGAGCACGAGCAGCGCGATGGCGACAATCCAGAAGGTCATGATTTTGGCTCACTATCTTCCAGCAGGTGTCTGGCGTTATCGAGGGCAGCGGCATCGACTTCGACCGGTTTCCGGGCGGCGCGCAGCCGGCGGATCACGATAAAAAGTACCAGCATCAGCAACAGGAAGGGCCCCAACCACAGCAGGTAGGTGGATGACTTGAATTGCGGCCGGTAGAGTACGAAATCTCCGTAGCGAGCCACCATGAAATCGATGACTTCCTGCTGGGATTTACCCTGTTGCAGCATTTCATAGGTTTCACGCCGTAAATCCTGCGCCAGGTCGGCGTCGGAACCGGCCAGGTTCTGGTTCTGGCACACCAGGCAACGTAGCTCGTTGACCAACTGGTTATAATCGGCTTCCATCTCGGGCGAATCGAACTCGTAAGCCTCGATCGCGGCCTGCGCCGGGATCCACCAGAATACCAGCAGGATTATCAACAGCAACGGTTTCAACTGAGCAACTCCATGAGAATGGGCATGATTTTCTGTTCCAGCGATTCATGCGTCACCGGTCCGATATGCTTGTACTTGATCAACCCATCGGCGCCGATCACAAAGGTTTCCGGCACTCCGTAAACGCCCCAGTCGATGCCTACCCGACCATCGCGGTCAACGATACTGGTGGCATAGGGATTGCCAAATTGCTCGAGCCAGCGCACGGCGTCTGCCGATTCGTCCTTGTAATTGAGCCCGATAACGGCGACCAGGTTTTTACCTGCAAGCGCTGTGATGACTGCGTGCTCGGCCCGGCAGGAAATGCACCAGGAAGCCCAGACGTTGAGCACCCACACCTGGCCCGCCATGTCGGCGGTCGACAGCTGGCGCGAGGGATCCCCCAGAATCGACAGCGAAAAAGCCGGCGCCGGTTTGTCGATCAATGGCGACGGGACTTTTTTCGGATCCAGCCGCAGGCCGTATCCAAGCAGTCCGACCATCAGCACGAAAATCGCCAGCGGTAGCGCAAATCGAATCACGAGGCCCGCTCCATCTCGTCAACGACGGGGCTGCTGCTGCGCGCCAGGCGCCGGTAGCGCCGATCGCTGGCGGCGAACAGGCCGCCAACGGCCATGATAATCGCGCCCAGCCAGATCCAGCGGATAAAGGGCTTGTAATAAATTCTCACCGCCCAGGCGCCCTGGTTATCGAGTGGTTCGCCCAGCGCGATAAACAGGTCTCGGGTAAGACCGGCATCGATGGCCGCTTCGGTCATCGGCGAGGTTTGCACCAGGTAGGTTCGTTTCTCCGGGAACATGTCGGCCTTGAAGTCACCCTCTGCCGAGCGCACCGTGAAACCGCCGCGGGTAGCCAGGTAGTTTTCAATATTGAATTGGCGCACACCTTCAAAGGTGAACTCGTATCCGGCCACCGAGTAGGTGTCGCCGGGCGCCATGCGCAAATCCTTTTCCTTGGTATAAATGCTGGTCAGCGTTATGCCGACGATAAAAACCGCGATCCCGATGTGTCCGAGCAACATGCCGTAAAAACCGGCGGGCGTGGAGCGCAGCGCCGAGGACAGCGAGCGGTTGCGAAACCTTTCGTGAATCGCCATGACCGCGGTCAACGCAATCCACACTGCCATCGCGAGCCCGGCAAACGCAGCCCACTGCCAGTCGGGCTGTAACAGCGCTAAACCCGCGCCCAGCAATATCGCCAGCAAAGCCGGCAGCCAAAGCCGGGCCTGCAGGCGTTGCAGCGAGTCGCTCTTCCAGCGAATCAGCATGCCGATTCCGATTAACACACCGAGTGGGGCACCGAGCAGGACAAACATCAGGTTGAAGTAAGGTGGGCCCACCGAAATCTTGTCGCCCATGGCGTCGATCGCGATCGGGTAGAGCGTGCCCAGCAGGATTGCGGCGGCAATCACGGTGAGAAAGATATTGTTAAGCAACAGCGCACCGTCGCGCGAAACGATACTGGTTTGCGCCGCGCTTTTGAGCAACGGCGCCCGCCAGGCGTATAAGGCCAGCGAACCGCCGACCACCACCACCAGGAACCCGAGAATGAATACGCCGCGCTCCGGATCGCTGGCGAAAGCGTGCACCGAAGTCAGCACCCCGGAGCGCACCAGGAAGGTGCCGAGCAGACTCAGGGAAAACGTGAAAATCGCAAGCAGCGCGGTCCAGGCCTTGAAGGTGCCGCGTTTTTCGGTGATGGCGAGCGAGTGCATCAACGCGGTGCCAACCAGCCACGGCATGAAGGACGCGTTTTCGACGGGATCCCAGAACCACCAGCCGCCCCAGCCCAGTTCGTAATATGCCCACCAGCTGCCGAGGGCGATTCCCAGGGTCAGGAAAATCCAGGCGACGTTGGTCCAGGGTCGCGACCAGCGCGCCCAGGCCGAATCCACCTGCCCGGACATCAGCGCCGCGATCGAAAACGCAAACGCAACCGAGAAGCCGACATAACCGAGGTATAGCATCGGCGGGTGTATCGCGAGACCGATATCCTGCAGCAGCGGATTCAGATCACCGCCCTGGAGCGCCGCCGGGAGCAGGCGTTCGAACGGGTTCGAGGTAATAATAATAAACAGTAAAAAGCCACAACTGACCATGCCGAGCACCGACAGCACCCTGGCGCGCATCGCGTGCGGCACATTCGGTGTAAACAATGCGACCGCCCCGGTCCACAGGCAAAGCACCAGGGCCCAGAGCAATAACGAGCCCTCATGCGCTCCCCAGACGCCTGATATCCGATAGATCAGCGGCAACTCGCTGTTCGAGTTCTGCGCCACGTAGAGCACCGAAAAATCGTGGCTTAAAAAAGCCCAGGTCAGGCACGCATAGGCCACCCCGACGAACAATAACTGCGCCAGCGCGGACGGTACCGCCATGGCAATCCAGCGCTGCACCCCGAAGCCGGTTCCGGCAAGCGGTACCAGCGCCTGGATGAAAGCGATGCACAGCGCGATGATCAGCGCAAAATGTCCAATCTCGGGAATCATTGCTTGGCTCCTTCCTTCATCATGCCGGCCAGTTCCGGCGGCATGTAGTTCTCGTCGTGCTTGGCCAGCACTTCCTGCGCCACGAACTCGCCCTTTTCATCGAGTTTGCCGTTGGCGATGATGCCCTGCCCTTCGCGAAACAGGTCCGGCAGAATGCCGGCGTAACGCACCGTAACCTGCCGTTCGTTGTCGGTCAGGTCGAATTTGACGGTCAGGCCGTCGCCGGGGCGGTTCACGCTGCCGTCGACAACCATGCCGCCAATACGAAACAGCTTGTTGGCCGGCGCCTTGCCCGACATTACCTCGGTCGGCGTAAAAAAGAACATGATGTTTTCGTCGAGCGACTTCAACGCGAAGCCAACGCCTATCGCGACGCCGGCAACCATCAGGGCTATCAGGGCAAGTCTTTTCTTTCGTGCAGGAGTCATTTCAGTTCAGCCTTGTGGCGCCGCTTCAGTCGGCGCAGTTCTTTCTCGTGTTGTTTACGGGGCAAGTACCAGTTCAGCCACAATACCACCGCGACCAGCGCATAGCTCGGCCAGACGAAGGCGGCATAACCACCCATTTGGAAAAATTCCGACACTTAAAGTTCCTCAACCCATTTACTGTTGCGTTCGCGCTGCAATAGCTCTACCCGGCATTTGTGGAACAGCGCGAGTACGTAGTAAACCTGGAACGCCAGCGCCATCAGCAGCAACGGCAGCAGCATCGACCAGTGAATAGAGGGCTTGTCGAACTTGGTTACGGTCGGCCCCTGGTGCAGCGAATGCCACCACTCCACCGAGTAGTGAATAATCGGGATATTGACCACGCCGACCAGGGCCAGTATCGCGACGGCCCTGGCGGCGACCCGTTTATCCTCGATCGCGTTATGCAGGCCGATTACACCCAGGTATAGAAACAGCAGAATCAGTTCCGACGTCAGCCGCGCATCCCAGACCCAGTAGGTTCCCCACATCGGTTTACCCCATAGCGAGCCGGTGACCAGGGCGAGAAAAGTGAAGCTGGCGCCGATCGGCGCGCTGCTGATCAGCACCACTTCGGCCAGTTTCATGCGCCAGACGATGATCACGATGCCGCAAATCGCCATAACCACGTAGATAAAGAGTGACATCCACGCGGAAGGCACATGTACGAAAATAATCCGGTAGCTTTCGCCCTGCTGATAATCCGGCGGCGCCTCGATCAACCCACCGTAGAGGCCCGCCACAAGCAATACCAGGAAAATCCCGGTCAGCCACGGAATCCATTTACCGGCGATACGGTAAAAGTGCGGTGGTGAACCCAGTTTATGAAACCAAAGAAACATATTTAACCATTCAACTTGCAGACATTCGTAATGCTGCCGCCGTCGCCCATGGCGAAAGCGAGACCGACAAAAGGAGAAACGCCAGCAGCATGTAAATTTGGGCGGATACCTCGAAACCCATCGCGGCGTTTTCGATCGCGCTGGCAGCGAATATCAACACCGGCACGTACAGAGGCAACACCAGTAACGACAGGATTATACCACCTTTTCTCAATCCCACAGTAAGCGCGACACCGATTGCTCCGACCATACTCAATATTGGGGTTCCGATCAATATGGTCAACAGCAGGGTCGCCTGCGCCTGGCCCGGCATGCCCAGCATTTCGGCGAGTAACGGCGCGACGATCAACAGTGGCAAACCGGTAACCAGCCAGTGTGCGCTAACCTTGGCCAGCACCAGGATCGCCACCGGGTGGGCGCTGAGCAGAATCTGCTCGAGCGAACCGTCGTCAAAATCCGACCTGAAAATGCTATCCAGCGACAGCATCGCGGCGAGCAGCGCGGCAACCCAGATGATCCCGGGCGCAATTCGCGCCAGCAGTTCGGGTAGAGCGCCCAGCGCCAGCGGGAACAGCGTTATGACCAGCACGAAAAACAGCAACGGCATCGCGTACTCTGCGCGATTGCGAAACGCCAGCAGCAGGTCGCGCCTCAATAGAAAGACAAACGCCTGCAGCAGCGAAAGCCGGCTACTCATGCCGGCTGCCCGAGGTTCAGCCGCTGCAGCGCGAGCGTCGGCAGGGTGATATCGTGGTGCGACGTGGCCACGATGATCCCGTCACGCTGCAGGTGCTGCTCGAACAGCGTCGTGAACATCGCCATGCTGGACTTGTCCAGCGACGTAAAGGGTTCGTCCAGGATCCAGATCATCGAATCGGTCGCCAGCAGGCGCGCCAGCGCCAGGCGGCGTTTCTGGCCGGCCGACATGCTGCCGACCTCGCTATCTCCGTAGGCGTAAAGATTGACCTGCTCGAGCACGTCGTCCAGGTCGCGCTCCGACGGAACTCCCATGGCCCGCGCGAGCCGCAGGTTTTCGAGGCAGGACAGCTCGTGCTTGACCCCGTCGTGATGCCCGACATAGGTGACCTGCTCGTAGTAATCGCCGGCAAGCCGGTCGATCGGTTGCCCGCGCCACAGCACTTCTCCGCTGTCGGCCAGCCTGAGCCCGGTCAAAATCCTCAGCAGGCTGGTTTTGCCGCAACCATTGGGGCCCTCGACGACCAGCATTTCGCCGGATTCGAGCGTAAAATCGAGATGCTCGAACAACGCGCGATCGTTGCGGATACAGCTGAGATCCTGGGATTCGAGTAAGGCGGTTTCGGGCATGCAATGGTCGGGAATCTGGGTGCCCGAAGGTTAGCTCCGCCCTGACCAACGATCAACCCATTTTTTGATATTTATCAGTCAAGCAGGTATAAACGGTAGTAATGTATCGATATACGGATCGGAGTAACACGATGACAACCAAAGAGCAATTAATCGATCAGCACATTCGAGAATACGAGTCCCGGTTGAAACATATCGATGAACTTTACGAGCGGGCGCGCAAGGTGACCGAACACCTGGACGACGAGCACGAGACGCGTTCTGAGTTGCTGGCTATCGCGCAACAGCGCGCAGAGCTGAAACGAAAGGCCGACGAAATCAAGACCATGCCGCTCGACAAGTGGCGCGAAGAGACGGTGCGTAGCGCGGGCCCCATGGCAATCTGGGACATAATCGCGCAAAAGCTGGAAAACTTTCTGGAACGTCACGAGTAGCGGACTTAGGATCGGGCTAGCGTTTTTCGGCTACCAGCAACCAGCCGGGACGCTCGAGCCGCGTCATGTAGTTG
>Ga0224497_10000708_pt1 | contig 22524 bp, 20 predicted proteins | sample SF_Jul11_sed_USG_4_FD_167970 | JGI IMG/M metagenome (GOLD analysis project Ga0224497, IMG submission 167970) | Sediment microbial communities from San Francisco Bay, California, United States - SF_Jul11_sed_USGS_13 | ecosystem: Environmental > Aquatic > Marine > Sediment | place: USA...
GACGATGCGAACCGCGAATACCGTGCCGGTGATCGCAGCTATCGCCGGCGTTGTTCTGCTCTCCGAGGATCTGACACCACGCCTCGTCACCGCGTCTGCAGCGACGTCGGGCGGTGTGGCGATCGTACTGCTGCAGCGTAGTCGACGGGCTGCAAGCAGTTAATCCGCCTATATGCCGATCCGAATCGGGAAATAGTGATCGATCAGGAGCGCCGAAAACAGCAATCCGAGATAGGAAATCGAGAACTTGAAAGATTTCATCGGTAGCTCGACGTCGTCCGGGTTTCGCCACATCTTGATGGAGTAATACAGGTACCAGGCATCGAGTACGAGCGCCGTCAGCAGGTAGATAAACCCGCTCATCCCGGTGAGGTAGGGGATGAGCGTTATCAATACCAGCAGGATCGTGTACAGAAGCACGGTTAGCCGGGTATAGGCGTCGCCGTGCGTAACGGGGAGCATGGGAATGCCGACCTTCGCGTATTCTTCTTTTCTCGCGATCGCGAGCGCCCAGAAATGCGGTGGGGTCCAGACAAAGATGATCAAAAACAGAGCTAATGCGCTGCTGTGAATTTCGCCCGTCGTGGCCGTCCAGCCGAGAATGGGCGGCGCTGCACCGGCTGCGCCGCCGATGACGATGTTTTGTGGCGTCGCGCGTTTCAGGAACACCGTGTAAACCACGGCGTAACCGATCAGTGAGACAAACGTCAGAATGGCGGTCAACGGATTGACGACAAACCACAGGATGATCATCGAGATGACACCGAGCACCGACGCAAACGCCAGCGCAGATCGCTCGGTCAACTTGCCCTGCGGCAGCGGTCGCCCACGCGTGCGCATCATTTGAATGTCGATTCGAGCATCGAGCACGTGATTGAACACGGCGGCCGACGACGCTGCGAGGCCGATGCCGAGCGTGCCGAAAACCAGGGCAGTCGCTCCGGGCCAGCCCGGCACAGAGAGGAACATGCCGACGATCGCCGTGAAGACGATGAGCATGACGACCCGGGGTTTCGTCAACTCGTAGTAATCGCGCCAATCAGTAAAGGTTTCTACGCTCACATTCAATATCGTTACTCGGTCAACGATGGAGGAGAACGCCAACACCTGTGTTAACCCAGCGACCATATCCCCGGGCCTCGATATCCGGTCGGAAATACATGACGGGATTGCTGCGTGAGTCGATCGGGTAGTAGCCGCCTGCCGGGGGGGCTGCTGGTTTTTTTGTTGTCGAGTATGCCATCGAGCCGGCGTTCCGCGAGGGTAAGCAAGCCCTCGTGCTGCTCAGCCAGAAGCACTCTAGCTGGCGGTTTGTCCCCTTGCAAGAAAACACATCAAGAGCAACGGTCTCGACCGATTTTGCCAGCCGGCTCAGTCGTGGGGTAACGCGCGCCGCCGGTAGTGCCAAACGAGGAGGCCGGCAAGGACAGCCCCCATCGCGAACCACTGAAACGCATAGGCAAAGTGTCGATTCGGTCCCATTTCCTCGGGTACCCATTGGCGCAGGAATCCTTGTTGATCCTGCGGGTCCATTAGCAGCACGAATGGCTGTACTTCCTGGCCCAGCGCGGCTTCGAGATCCGTAAGCCTCGGGAAAACTGCGTGTTGAGGCCAGGTCGCGTCCGGTGAAAACGCATCGCGCATGCGATTGCCGGCTCCTGGCAACGATCCGGCGCGACCGCGCACCGCGACAGACGAAGTGTCAATGTGGATTTGTTCGGCATCGATGCCACCCGGGGTTTTCTCGAGCCAGCCGCGGTTGACGATCAATAGCGGTTCATTTTCGGCGACAACGAGCGGCGTCAGAACATAGTGGCCGTAACGGTTGTTGAGGATGATGTTATCGAGCAAGAATTGCCGGTCATTATCGAAATGCCCGCTGGCCATGAGGCGTTGATAGGGGTGAATCTGCATCCCGTCGGACCAGGCGACGAGCCCGCTTTCTACGCTGACAGCTTCCCTTGCGGTGCGTTTTTCGAGACCGCGGTTGATTTGCCAGATACCGAGTCCCGCAAACTGCACGACGAGCAAGGTGCCTACGAGAAACGGCAGCCATGCCGGCATCGTGGTTTGGGTGCTGACGTTCACCGGGTTCTGTTTTCCGCTCGCCGAAATCTGATTATTGTTATTATTTACAAATAGTTACATAAAGTCGATACGATACCGACGGGGTCCTGCGGCACGGCAACGTCAGCGCCGTCGCTGCCCGATCGTGGTCGCATCAACGTGAAACTCAGCGCCGGACGCGTGCAGCCCCGAACCCCAGCAGTGTGCGAACACGAGCTCGAGTTCGAGCGCTAGCCGGGAATCTGCGATCCCATCTTCGAGCCTCGCCCGCATCATCTGAAAGCGCGCTCGGGACACGAGAGTCGGATTACGCTCGGCAAGGCTGTTGCGCGCGCCGACGGCGGTCAAATCGTGAAATAGCCCTTCGATACTCGAGTACGTGAGGGCGAGCCGGTCGACATCGAGTACCGGATCCCGAAGGCCTGCAGCGATGAGCGCATCGCCGATATCGTGCATGTCGAGAAATCGATTGACGTGAGCATGGGTGTCGACGCTCTGCCACGCACGCCGTAACTCGATGAGGCTGTCGGGGCCGAGCGTCGAAAACAAAAACAGGCCGTCCTTGCGCAATACGCGACTCACCTCCCGAAACAGCACCGCGATATCGTCGATCCAGGGTAACAGAAGGTTCGCGAACACAAGGTCGACACTCTGCTCGACCACGGGCATCGCGCGCGCGTCAGCCTGCACCGCGGATATTTTCGAAAACCACGATCGATTGTGCCTGACCCGCTTTAGCATCTCGTTGGACAGGTCGATAGCAATGACGTGCGCACGGCGAAATTGTCTGGTGAGCAGGCGGCTTCCGGCTCCAGCAGCAGCCCCTAGATCGATGACCGTACGGGGCTCGACAAGCATCGGCTGCAGTCGCGCAATGAGCCCGTTGCGAGCCACTTCGTGCACGAAGTCCGCGGAATCAAAGCCGGGTGCGGCACGATCGAACCGGCGCCGAATGTCTCTCGCATTCAACGTCGAAATGTCATCGCTGGGATTCATCAGGCTGCTTCCGGAGTTTGCCGCGCAACGGTATCACGATTTGTACATGATCCACCCGAATTCGACTATGTCCGTGGCAATTGCTCCACCGCGATAATCGAGTCATGTCGCAATCCGATTGGTTAACTCGCCTCAGTACATTCCTGCGCCCAGCCAGCGTTACAATCGACGACGCTATCATGCCGCGCCGTTGCGTTTTTTGTGGTACGAATTGCCGCAATGACGAACCGCTGGTCTGCAGTGGTTGCCATGGTGATCTGCCGTGGAACGATCGTTGCTGTAATCGCTGCGCACAGCCGGTCGGCACCTTGCTGCCGCCCGGCGTCGATTGTGCCGATTGCCAGATCGACCCGCCGCCTGCGCTCGGCACGGTCGCGCCGCTGATTTACACGTTTCCGGTAGACGCGGCGATCAAAGCGATGAAGTTTCATCGCAAGCTGTTCTATGCACCGGCTTTTGGTGAGGTTTTGGTCTCCGCATTCGAGAGATTGCCGTCGGGAATCGACGCGATCCTGCCGGTACCGCTGCATTGGCGTCGACACGTCACGCGCGGCTACAACCAGGCGCAGGAGCTGTGCAGGCCTTTGCTCCGCAAAACAGGATTGCCGCTTGTTACGAACATAAGGCGGCAGAGGCCGACAGCGTACCAATCGGGCCTCGATGCGCACGCGCGCCGGCGCAATCTGCGTCGTGCCTTTGCCGTGCGCGGAAAAATCGCCAGGCACCACGTGCTCATCGTCGACGACGTTATTACGAGCGGCGCAACTTGCCATACGCTGGCGAGGGTATTGCTGCAGGCGGGTGTGGACAAGGTCAGCGTGCTCGCGCTGGCACGTGCCGCGCAAGATTTCCGGTAGCGCGGGCGTCGGACACGATGTCGGCATCCTGCCGCGCGCATGCCGCGCCGTCTTCGGCGATCGTGTTTTTCTACCTGAAACCGGTCTCAGGCGGGGCTGAATGAGTAGTGCAGCACGATGCCGATAAACACGACGAGACCGATGTAATGGTTGTGTTGGAACGCCGCGAAACACCCGGCCGGCCGGCGAGAGCGCGCGAGACGCTGGTGATACGTCATGAGTCCGGCCGCAATGCCGACGGAGGCGTAATACCAGAAGCCGAGTTCGGCGCGCATCCCGGCGAGCACGAGCGCGAGCAGCATCAGCAGCTGCAGCCCGGCGATGACGAACAGATCCATTTCGCCGAATAGTATCGCCGTCGATTTGATACCGATCTTCTTATCGTCGTCGCGATCGACCATCGCGTAAAAGGTGTCGTAAATGATCGCCCAGATCACGGCTATGCCGAACAGCAGCCAGGCGAGTTCGGGTGTATCGCCGGTCTGTGCCGCAAACGCCATCGGCACGGCCCAGCCGAACGCGGCGCCGAGGACAAACTGTGGAATCGACACATAGCGCTTGATGAATGGATAGACGATCGTCAGACCAGCGCCGATAGCAGCAAGGAGCTGGGCCTGATCGTTCAGCATTGTCGCGAGCCCGATCGCAATCAGCCCCAGCGCCACGAACAGCACCAGAGCTTCGGCGGGCAGGACCGCGCCGGAAGCGATCGGCCGCGTGCGTGTCCGCTCGACGTACGGGTCGATCTTGCGGTCCACGAAATCGTTGAGCACGCAGCCCGCGGAGCGCATGATGAATACACCAGCGACAAAAATCACAAACAGGCCCGGATCCGGATGCCCGTCTCCTGCAAGCCATAGTGCCCACAACGTCGGCCACAGCAAGAGCCAGATGCCAATCGGTTTGTCGATGCGCATGAGCTTCACGTAGTTGCGCAGCTGGCTGACAACACCAGGCTTGAGCATGCCGGAAAGGGTCTGTTTCATCACCAGTAAATTACCAGAAGCGACATCGGTTTTTCACAGTACATGAACATGCTTGACGAGATTTTCAAACCTTGCCGTAGCGCCCTGCATCACCCAGCCAACGGCGCACGATTGCGGCAGCATTGTCGGGCGCGGTGCGCTGCAGTGTTTCGGCGACGACCTGTACTCTGGGCATGAGTTCGGCATCGCGAATCAGATTCGCGACCCGATAATCAGGCAAACCGGTCTGACGCGTGCCGAGCAGCTCTCCCGGACCCCGCAGCTCCAGATCGCGCTGAGCCACGACAAAACCGTCGTTCGTCTCCCTGAGTACGGCGAGCCGGCTCTTCGCGACCGATCCTAAGGGCGGTTTATAGAGCAACACGCAGTGACTCTGCACGGCACCGCGACCAACACGGCCGCGCAACTGGTGCAGCTGGGACAACCCCATGCGTTCGGCGTTCTCGATGATCATCAATGAGGCATTAGGCACATCCACACCAACCTCGACGACCGTGGTCGCGACGAGCAGCTGGATAAGCCCGTCTTTGAAAGCCTGCATGCCGCGGTCCTTCTCGGCTTGCCGCATCCGACCGTGCACCAGACCGACACGAACGTCCGGCAGCGCATCGGTCAGCAATTCGTAACTCGCCTCGGCCGCCTGGTAATCGAGGATTTCCGATTCCTCGATTAGCGGACATACCCAGTAAGCCTGTCGTCCAGCCGCGCATGCGGAGCGGACACGCTCGATGACTTCCTCGCGACGGGTATCGGGAATGGCGATCGTCGTTACAGCCTGTCTGCCCGGTGGTAGTTCGTCGATAATCGACGTATCGAGGTCGGCGTATGCCGCCATTGCCAGCGTGCGCGGAATCGGCGTGGCGGTCATGACGAGTTGGTGCGGATAGCCTGTCTCGCCAACCCCTTTGTCGCGGAGCGCCATGCGCTGATGAACACCGAAGCGGTGCTGTTCATCGATCACGACGAGCGCTAGTGCAGAGAATCGAACGCCCTCCTGAAACAGCGCATGTGTGCCGATGACGAGTTGAGCACCGCCGTCGGCAATGGTCTCCAGCGAATGCCTGCGTGCAGCAGCACGTTGGCTACCGCTGAGCCATGCCGGGTCGATGCCGAGCGGCCGGAACCAGGTGGAGAAGCTGCGCCAATGTTGCTCGGCGAGAATTTCGGTTGGCGCCATGATCGCGGCCTGCACACCACAGGCGATCGCCTGCACACAGGCAATCGCGGCCACTATCGTCTTGCCGGAGCCGACGTCGCCCTGTATCAGCCGCATCATTGGATGCGGTTTATGCATATCGGCAAGGATTTCGTCGACCACCCGGCGCTGTGCGTGTGTAAGCCGGAAGGGCAAATCGGCAATGAACTTTGTAACGATGTCCGTGCCGCCCGTCAGCGCCGATGCATCCTCGGTCTCTGCCAGCTGTCGCAGCCGGCGCAGGCTCAGGTAATGGGCCAGCAACTCCTCGAAAGCCAGGCGCTGCTGGCAAGGGTGTCGGCCCTGTAGCATGAGCCCGACATCGGCCTCGGCCGGCGGGCGATGCAGGTAGGCAATCGCCTCGACGAGTGGCGGCAAGTCGAGTTCTCTCCGAATCGTCTCGGGCAACAGTTCGACAGGTGGGGTGCTAAGCATGATGCTGAGCGCCTGCTCGGTCAGATTGCGCAAGCGCCCCTGCTGTACGCCTTCGGTCGCCGGATAAATCGGCGTCAACGAGTCATTGATTGATGCGTCCTGATGCTTGCGTAACAGGCGGTATTCCGGATGGATCATTTCGAATCCACCGGCGACCTTTCTGATTTCGCCGAAACACGTCAAGCGCACGCCCGGCTGAAACTGTGCCTGCTGCGCACGTGAGAAATGAAAAAACCGCAGCGTCAGCTGGCCGCTGCCATCGCCGATGCGGATAAGAAGATTGCGTCGGCCCCGGTACACGGTCTCGGCGAGCAGTACTTCCCCCGTCACCAGGCATCGGGTGCCGGCGACTACGGCGCCGAGTTTTACGACCTGAGTTCGATCCTCGTATCGGAGCGGGAGCAGGAAGAGCAGGTCTTCCACACGGTACAGACCGAGTTTCTCGAGTTTTTTTGCTAGTGCCGGACCGACTCCGATGAGAGTGGTCAAAGGTGCGTCGGGCTCCGGCCGATTTGCGGGCTCAGTCACGCCGCTAGCCAGAACGTTGCATCAGTTGGCGCGTCATACTGTTGCAGTATTCGGGCTAGGTCAAAGCAAGTATCGCATCCGCCTCGACGTCAGCACCCTTCGGCAACGACCCGACACCGACGGCGGCACGTGCCGGATACGGTTTTTCGAAGTAATCTTCCATGACCGCGTTGACGGTCGCAAAGTCGTCGAGGTCCGTCAGGAATATCGTAAGTTTGACGATCTGATCGAGACTGCCGCCGGCTGCTTTTGTGACCGCCTGCAGATTGTCGAATACCTGTCGTGCCCGCGCTTCGAACGGACCCTCGACGATCTGCATCGTCACGGGGTCGAGTGGGATCTGGCCCGAAAGGAATACGAGTTTGCCGGCCCGGATCGCCTGCGAGTAAGTGCCGATAGCCGCCGGAGCCTTGCTGCTATGAATTGCTTCCTTCGTCATTGTGCTACCCGCCTGTCTAGGTGCCGTCTCGCGCGACTCGAATTACGGTATGCATCTTGCGTACGTTGCGCATGATTTGCGCAAGGTGCTTGCGATCCTTGACGTGCAGCAGAAAGGTCAGCACGGAGGAATCGTCCTGTCGGCCCATGACGGAGACCTGCTCGATATTCGAGCGGCAATCTGCGATCGTGGCCGCGACTTCCGCGAGTACGCCGGTCTTGTTGTGGGTTTCGATCTGTATCTGACTTGTGAAATCGCGATCGATGTCTTTCTCCCAGCTGACAGTGATCCACTTTTCGGGCTGTTTGCGGAAATTCATCAGGTTCCGGCACTTGTTGCGGTGTATCACGATGCCGCGGCCCGAGCTAAGATAGCCCATGACTTCGTCACCCGGAATTGGATGACAGCACTTGCCGTAGCTGACGACCATGCCTTCAGTGCCGGCGATTACGAGGCTCGCGTTACGCGGTTTTGACGAATCGTCCTCGCTGACCCCTACCAGAAATCTTGCGGTAAGCGGCGCGAGACGCTGGCCGAGGCCCAGCTGTTCAAAAAGTTCCGCATCGTTTTGAAGACCGAGTTCCCTGACGGCCTTGCGCATGCGGATTTTGCCGATCTTGCGCAGCGATGAACCCAGGTCCTTGAGCGAGCGATCGAGCAGTCGTTTGCCAAGGTCGAGCGCCTCGGTCGAACGCATGTTCTTCATGTGTTGACGGATCGCCGAACGCGCTTTGGCGGTGCGAACGAAGGACAGCCAGTTCGGGTTCGGCGATGCCCCGCGACGGGTTACGATTTCGACGGTCTGACCATTTTCGAGCGTCGTGCGCAAAGGCACGAGCGCGCGATCAACCTTGGCCTCGACGCAACGGTTACCGACATGCGTATGCACGGCATAGGCAAAATCGACGGTCGTTGCACCTTTGGGCAGCGGCATGATGTCGCCCTTGGGCGTAAACACATAGATCTTGTCCGGAAACAGATCGACCTTGACGCTTTCGAGAAACTCCTCGGACGATCCGGACTGCTGTATTTCAGCCAGATTGGCCAGCCACTCGCGGGCGCGACGTTGCGGGGTCGCGTCGGATTTCTCTTCAGCCTTGTATTGCCAGTGTGAAGCCACACCGGATTGTGCAACCCGATCCATATGTCGCGTGCGGATCTGAACTTCGAGCGGCAAGCCGTTTGGTCCGAACAACGTCGTATGCAATGACTGATAGCCGTTAAGCCTCGGAATCGCGATGTAGTCTTTGAAGCGACCAGGCATCGGTTTGTACAGTCCGTGCACGAGGCCAAGTGCCAGGTAACAGGAATTTACGTCGTCGACGATAATGCGAAATCCATATACATCAACGACGTCGTTCAACACGATATTTTTTTCAGACATCTTTTTATAGATGCTGTAAAGATGTTTCTCGCGGCCAATGACCTCCGCGTCAATTTCCTCATTCGCCAACGCTTTCTCGATCTCGGCGGAAATGCGTTTGACGATCTGGCGCTGACTGCCTTTGCTTTTGCTCAGAGCGTTCGAGAGCACGCGATAGCGAAACGGGTACAGGTGGCGGAAGCCAAGATCCTCGAGCGCGATCTTCATACGATTGATGCCAAGTCGGTTCGCAATCGGCGCATAGATATCGAGTGTCTCGCGGGCGATACGGCGTCGACTGTCTGGCGGCATTGCGTCGAGCGTGCGCATGTTGTGCAGTCGGTCGGAGAGTTTTACGAGAATGACCCGAATGTCGCCGATCATCGCGAGCATCATCTTACGAAAACTTTCGGCTTGTGCTTCCGCCTGGCTGCGGAACTGAATCTGGTCGAGTTTGCTGACACCATCCACGAGCAATGCAACTTCCTCGCCGAACTTGTCCTGGATATCGGCGATTGAAATCGATGTGTCCTCGACTACGTCATGCAGAAGCGCGGCGGCTATGGCGTGGGCATCGAGATGCATGTCGGCAAGCTCCTGAGCCACCGCAACCGGATGGGAGATATACGGCTCGCCAGACTTGCGCTTCTGACCCTGGTGTGCGGCGGCCCCGAAATGGTAAGCCCCGATAATCTGGTCGATTTGCGAGGCGGGCAGGTACGACTCGAGCGTCGTAACCAGGCGCCGAAAACCGTGGTCGCGTCGCGACCCACCGGGCAGGCGTGACAACAGGTTTGCAGCATAATCCATGCCCCGATCATACCCGGGTCGCGGGGAATCTGTCGCGATCGGGGGACATGCCGGCAGCGCTGCCGGGGTGCTGAGATGGAATTCGGCAGCGGACGACAGCTGCCGGCTTCGGGCCCCTCAGTCGCCGATCGAGATGCCCCGCATAGGCAGCAGGTCATCGTTGACTTCGGGCTGCATGAAGTCGTCAGTCGAAGGTTGTTCGATCTCGTCGAGAATTGCCGGAGTGATATGCCCGTCGGCAATTTCGCGCAACGCGATCACCGTGGGTTTGTCATTCTCGAGCTCGACCATCGCATCGGCGCCGTGCGCAAGGCGCCGTGCGCGCTTTGCGGCAACGAGCACCATCTCGAAGATATTGTCGATGTTGTCCAGGCAGTCCTCGACCGTAATTCTGGCCATATGCTGCTTTCCTCAGCTGCCATATTCACACACAAGACTGACCAGTCTACTTTAGTCTGATAGAGGAAATCCAGGATTTCGGACTAGCCGACAATCCCCGCGACGGCCCGGCGCAGCATCACGTTATCCGTCGAGCACGCTCCGCCGGTGCCGCCGAGCACGGCCTCGAGATCAGCGACGGCGGTGTCGAGATCGTCGTTAATGATCACATAATCGAACTCGTCCCAGTGGGACATATCGTTTGTGGCATCCCTGAGGCGGCGCTCGATGACCGCCTCGCTGTCGGTGCGACGCTCCCGCAGGCGGCGCTCGAGTTCGTCCAGTGATGGCGGCAGGATAAAAACGCTGACTGCCTCGGGCATGGACTCACGGACCTGACGAGCGCCTTGCCAGTCGATTTCGAGAATAACATCGTGGCCTGCGCCGAGCTGTTTTTCTACTTGCGTTCGGCTGGTGCCGTAGTGATTGTCGAACACTTCGGCGGACTCGAGCAACTCGCCGCTGTCCATCAGTCTTTGGAACTCCTCGGTACCGACGAACAGGTAGTCGACGCCGTCCGCCTCGTTTCGTCGCTTGGCTCGAGTCGTATAGGAAATTGAAAATCGGAGATCCGGATGGCGGGTGACGAGCGCCTTGACGAGCGTAGTCTTGCCTGCCCCCGACGGCGCGGCGATTACGAATAGCTGAGCCGATTCTTGCCGGTTCGATTCTGTCATTCGATGTTCTGGACCTGTTCGCGCATTTGCTCGATCAACACCTTGAGTTCGACAGCGGCTTTTGTGGTTTGGGTCTCTGCCGCTTTGGATGCAAGAGTATTGGCCTCACGGTTCAACTCTTGCATCAGGAAATCGAGACGTCTGCCGACAGGCTCGTCAGCCTCGAGCACCTGGCGAATTTCGGTTACATGACTGTCGAGCCTGTCAATCTCTTCATCAACATCGTTTTTTTGTGCAATCAGGGCCAATTCGACTTCGAGCCGTGCGGGATCGGCGTCGACATCGAGTCGCTCAATGCGTTCCTTCTGCCGCGCGTGTGCGGCTGCGAGAACTTCCGGCATACGTTTGCGTACGGCGCTCGCAATCGCTTCAATTTCATCGCAGCGCTGCCCGAGCATCGCTCCGATGCGCGCGCCTTCGCTGCCCCGCATTGTCTTGAGTTCATCGAGCGTCTGCAGCAGCAACGCTGCGGCTGCATCGAACAACGGCTCGGCATCGATTTCGGGCTCCTGGACGACACCCGGCCAGCGAAGCACGTCGATCGGGTTCAACGCCGTTGTCTCGGGGAGCAGTCGCGCCAGCTCGGCCGTTCGTTTGCGGAGCAGCCTCACGAGATCCGTGTTGAGCAGCAACTCACTGCTCTGATCGAACGCGCGCTGGAAACGCAGCGCACATTCGATCTTGCCGCGACTCAGTAAGGTGCTGACCTGTTGCCGAAGCGCCGGTTCTTTCGGTCGCAACTCGTCCGGAAGGCGAAACTGCACGTCCAGATAGCGATGATTGACGGTACGTATTTCCCAGGTCAGCGTGCCGAACGGCAGCTCCGCCGACTGTCGCGCAAAGCCCGTCATGCTGTATAACATCAGTATCGGTCTCCGATTTGTGCCGCATCGATCACGTTTTTCAGGTGTGTGACGCGGCATACTTCGGCCGCAATCGTGGGGACAGTTTACTTATTTCGTTCGCAGCCTGCTTCAGGAACTGTCGATCAGTCGGGCACATCATCCGAAGCGCCCGGGTTGAGTAAGCCAGCCCGAAATCCTGAAACCAGCTGCGACCCAACCTGCCATGCAAATCGAATACGCCAAAGTCTCCGCGCTCGGTGATCGACAGGACAATCAGGATCGCGCCGCCGTGATAGTGGCCGACGATGCGGCGATCATGCTGGTGTTTGACGGCATGGGCGGACATTCCGAAGGCGCGCGGGCAGCGGAAACCGGGCTCAAGACCGTACAGGACCTGTTCATGTCGACACCGCTGCCGGTCTTTGACCCACAGGGGTTCCTGTACATGGCTCTCGCGAAAGCACATGACAACGTCGTTGGTCTCGGTCGCGACACCGCGGTCGATTTTCGGCCGCGCGCAACCTGTGCGATATGCCTGGTGCAGGAGAGCGGCGCGTTTTGGGCACATATCGGCGACAGCCGTATCTACCAGGTGCGTGGCGGGAAGGTGTTACAGCGCTCGCGTGATCACAGCCATGTCGAGGTACTGATCCAGGAGGGCGCGATTACGGAGCAAGAGGCCCTCGATCACCCGATGCGCAACTTTGTCGAATGCTGCATCGGCGGCGATGGGCCGGTACCCGACATGAGCATCACGGCGAAACGCAGCCTGTTGCCGGGCGACGTGCTGCTCGCATGCAGCGACGGACTGTGGTCCGGTATTGCCGACGACGAAATGGCAAGCATTGCCGCGCCCGGGGAAAACAATCTCGCCGAAAATCTGAAAACACTGAGCATCAAGGCGTTGAACACAAATTCGCCTTACGCCGACAATACGACAGGGACAGCTCTGCGCTGGCTGGGATCCTGACCACAGCCGCTCTACAGAGTTAACCGGGAGAACAACAATGCGTCCAAGCGGTCGGCAGGCCGACGAGCTGCGACAGGTGAGGTTTACGCCCGATTTCACACGTCACGCCGAGGGTAGCGTCCTGGCGGAGTTTGGCGACACGCGGGTGCTTTGCACCGCGAGCGTCGAGAATCGCGTACCGGCGTGGCTGCGCGGCAGCGGCTCAGGTTGGGTAACGGCCGAATACGGGATGCTGCCACGCAGCACCAACACGCGGATGGCGCGCGAGGCGGCGCGCGGCAGGCAGGGCGGCAGAACCCTCGAGATACAGCGGCTGATCGGCAGATCGTTGCGCGCCGTCATCGATCTGCGTGCGCTGGGCGAAAAAACCGTGACGCTCGACTGCGATGTGATCCAGGCTGATGGTGGCACGCGTACGGCAGCAGTTAGCGGAGCCTATGTCGCGCTGGCGATCGCGCTCAATCGGCTGGCCGCCGAACGACTCATCAAAGGCAATCCAATACACGGGCAGGTTGCCGCTGTGTCAGTCGGTATATACCAGGGCGTGCCGGTTGTGGATCTCGACTACGCCGAGGACTCCGAAGCCGAAACCGACATGAACATCGTCATGAATGAAGCCGGACGATTTGTCGAGGTGCAGGGTACCGCCGAAGGCCACGCGTTCACCGACGACGAATTTGATGCGATGCGCAGCCTCGCCCGCGCCGGTATCCGGGAAATCATTGCCGCGCAGAATGCGGCCCTCGCCGCCAGCAACCCCTAGCCTGGATTCCGGCGTGCAGATGCCGCGGCAAATCGTCCTGGCCAGCAGTAATCCCGGTAAGCTCACCGAGATCCGGGCGATCCTCGCCGATCTCGATATCATCGTGATGCCGCAGTCGGATTTTGGCGTTCGCGATGCCGAGGAGAACGGGCTTACGTTCGCCGAGAACGCCGAGATCAAGGCTCGTAACACAGCTGCCGCGACCGGGTTGCCCGCAATTGCCGACGACTCGGGACTGGTTGTCGATGCCCTCGACGGGGCCCCGGGCGTCTATTCGGCGCGCTACTCCGGTCCGAACGCAAGCGATACCACAAATATCGACAAACTCCTGCATGAACTATGCGGGGTGGCCGCGGCGCAGCGCGGCGCGGCATTTCGCTGCGTGGCGTGCTTCGTGATGCCGGACGACGAAGAGCCTGTCCTGGCCGACGGCGAATGGCGAGGGCGGATTCTCGAAGCCCGTCGCGGCGCAGGCGGTTTCGGCTACGATCCGGTGTTTTACGATCCCACAGCGGGCATGAGCGCCGCTGAAATGAACGCTGGACAAAAAAACGCCCGCAGCCATCGTGGCAAGGCGTTCAGGGCACTTGCGGACAAACTTCGGGCGCGACGATGAGCGCCGCAAAGCAACTGGGATCCGAGGGCGAGGTTTCGCAACAACTCGCCTCACCGCCGTTGTCCCTGTATGTGCACCTGCCGTGGTGCGTCCAAAAATGCCCGTACTGCGATTTCAATTCCTACCAGGCGCCGATGCACACACCGCGGCGGCGCTACCTCGATGCGCTGCTGGCGGACCTGTCCGTCGAGGCTGCGCGCGCGGGTGGCCGAAAAATCATCAGCGTGTTTCTCGGCGGGGGGACGCCGAGCCTGTTTACGCCGGCCGAGATAGGCCGTCTGCTTGACGGCGTGCGTGCCGGATTCACCCTTGCCGGCGACGCCGAAATCACGCTCGAGGCAAATCCGGGTGCTGTCGATTGCGGCGATCCGGCCGGATACAGGGATGCGGGGGTCAACCGCTTGTCGATCGGCGCGCAGAGCTTCAACGATGACTCGCTGAGAGCACTGGGCCGCATACATGCGGCCGCCGACATTGGACGCGCGATGACAGCCGCCCGCGCCGGGGGTTTCACGAACGTGAATCTCGACCTGATGTATGCGTTGCCGGGCCAGGGGGTCAGCGCCGCGCTCGCTGATATTCGTGCGGCGGTCAGCCTGACGCCCACACACATCTCCTGGTATCAGCTGACGCTCGAGCCGAACACGGTGTTTTATGCTCGACCGCCGCCCGGCGTGCCGGACGGCGATCGCTGTTACGAGATTCAAAGCGCGGGACAGGCGCTCCTTAGTGACAGTGGTTACGAGCAATACGAAATCTCGGCCTACGCCCGTGACGGAATGCGGTCGATCCACAATCGCAATTACTGGCGCTTCGGCGATTATCTGGCCGTCGGGGCGGGTGCGCACGGCAAGATTTCGACGCCCGGCGAGATCTATCGCTACGAGAAACCGCGCAATCCCGAGCGCTACATGCGGGCGGCCGAACAGGGTGAGCTGGCCCCCGAACTCGTCGCGCTCAGCGACTCCGAGCGGCTGTTCGAATTCATGCTCAATGCCACGCGGCTCACCGCAGGATTCGATCAGGCGCTGTTTCAGGCCCGCACGGGACTCGGCGGCACAGCGCTCAGAGATCGACTCGCACCGGCAATAGAAAAGGGGCTCATTCGCGAGGTTCGCGACCAGCGCTGGCAGCCTACGCCGCTCGGGCAGCGCTTCCTGAACGATCTGCAGGCAGTATTTTTGCCCGACTGACGGGGCCGTGCGTCCCTGATTCGAAGCCCGTCGGCGCGCCCCGGCACGCGCCCATCGCCGCCGCCGCCACCGCTGAACGCCGGCATTTATGCACAACGCGAAGCCGACGCCTGTATTTTCAGTGCAGCAGACGCCTCAATTGATTCTGATCGTCGCAAAGCCATCATAAGTTATTGTTATTAAAACCTTAAATAAAGTGACCATAAAATAAGCATATTGACAACGAGGCTTGAAAATCCGCACCTTAGGTCATTCGTTCAATTTCCATCCACAAACTTATCCACAGCTTTTGTGGATAATTTTCCGCCTGCCAATGCCTGAGCTGCAGCAGAGACGAGCGGGGGCTTGCGACACCCGGCACATGCGATTATCCTACGCGGCCTTCTGCACAAGCCGGTGTTCCGGAGTACAACAATGAAAGCCGATATCCATCCAAAGTATTCGGACATCAAGGTTACCTGCAGCTGCGGCAACGAGTTCACGACGCGTTCGACGCTTGGCGAGGACCTGATGATCGAGGTTTGCTCCGCGTGTCATCCTTTTTATACTGGCAAGCAGAAAATCGTTGATTCGGCCGGCCGCGTCGACAAATTCCGCCGCAAGTACGGCATCAGCTGAAGCCTCAAGATTCGGACCGGGCCCGGTGACGGCGCGGCCCGATCAAATCAGCTAAATCGCAAGCCCCGACATACGGGGCTCTGCTATGCTTGTACGGTCGCGATGGCGGCGCTGGCGATCGAATCTCGCCGTGGCGATCAATCCGCTGTCCGACCAGTTTCTGTTCGATCAGCGTACCCATAGCCTGAGGAAGATAATGACCAAGGATGCATACCGCCTGACGAGCCCCAGCGGCCAAGAAATCGACCTGCCCGTGCGAAGCGGCACCATCGGACCCGACGTACTCGATGTCGGTGCTCTGTACAAGCAGCTTGGTGTATTCACTTATGACCCGGGTTTTGTCTCGACCGGAAGTTGCGAATCCGACATCACGTATATCGATGGCGAGGAAGGCGTACTGCTTTATCGGGGCTATCCGGTCGAGCAACTCGCCGCACACTCGAATTTTATCGAGGTGTCGTATCTGTTGCTGAACGGCGAGTTGCCGACGGCCGAGCAACTGGATTCGTTCGACACGACGATTCGTACGCACACGATGCTCAACGAAGGAATGCTGCGGTTTTTCAGCGGATTTCGTTACGACGCGCATCCCATGGCGATGCTCTCCGCTGTAGTCGGCTCGATGTCCGCCTACTATCACGACACGACCAATGTTACGAATGCTGAACACCGGGACATCTTCGCGCACCGCATTCTCGCAAAATTGCCGACTATTGCGGCCGCCGCTTTCAAGCTGAACAAAGGCCAGCCGTTCATCTACCCGCGCAACGATCTCAATTACTGCGAAAACGTGCTGCACATGTTCTTTGCCGTTCCGGCCGAGCCTTACGAAATCGATCCCGTTGCCGCCGAGGCTATCGACCTGTTGTTCATACTGCATGCCGATCACGAGCAGAACTGCTCGACGTCGACCGTACGGATGGCGGGAAGTTCGGGCGCAAACCCGTATTCCGCGATAGCAGCCGGCATCTCCGCGCTTTGGGGACCGGCGCACGGGGGCGCCAACGAAGCCGTGCTGAAAATGCTCACGGAAATCGGCGATGTAAAGAATATTAAGAAATTCGTCGCGAAAGCCAAAGACAAGAATGACCCGTTCCGCCTCATGGGTTTCGGTCATCGCGTGTACAAAAATTTCGATCCACGCGCGAAAATCATTCGGGATATGTGCCACAGGGTTCTGAAGCAACTCGGGCACAACGATTCGCCATTGTTCGAACTCGCGCTCGAACTCGAGCAGGTAGCACTCAGCGACGATTATTTCGTTGAGAAGAAACTGTATCCGAATGTCGATTTCTACTCCGGCATCATCTATAGGGCGTTGGGTATTCCGACCTCGATGTTCACGGTCATGTTCGCGATCGGACGTTCGGTCGGCTGGACAGCCCACTGGCGGGAGATGATCTCGGATCCCGCCGGCCGCATTGCGCGCCCCCGGCAGCTGTATACGGGTGCCGCACAGCGCGATTACCTGCCGGTCGACAAGAGGTAGGCAGAAACGCAATTCGACATTCTGCTTTTTCCCGAGAAAAACCAGAATGTCCCTGTTTGCCTCGCTCCCCGCGACGGGCGCCTACAAATCGTCGATCAGACCGCGCACGGCCTTCAGATCCGCGCGTTTCATCGGTCGGCCGTCGATCGGACTGATCGGCGCCTGGCGAATGCCGTCGACGGGAAACACTGTAGCCTCGACGGTGGAGTCGCTGTGGTGAAACTGATAACCCGCGAACGTGTCGGTACGGTCGCGGCGGGTTTTCAGGCGCCGCTCATAGGCTCGGTAGCTGATGCCCAGACCGGTAAGGGTTGCCGACACGGACTCGGCGCTGTCCGCGAACACATGCAGATTGACGGCCGAATTCGCATCGGCGGTGCCGCTGAGCACGGGACCGACCAGGCGTGGCGTAAAAGCTTCGAGAAGCTCCATGGCCGACAAGGCCGTCTCGCGCATCATGCAGAGGAGTTTCGCGTGCGATTCGCGCCCGAACAATCGCAAGTGCTCGGTCACGGCGCGCTCGATCTCCGCATTCCCGGGCAGCGCGCCGTGCGCACGCATACCGAGTCGTTCCGCGGCCTTGATCTTCGCGGCTCTGTAGTCGCGAACACCCTGGTCGACAATGATTCGTGCAGTCTCCTGAGCCAGGAGCTGACGTACCCGTTCGCCGCTATTTGCAGACTTTCTGGTCATCACATCAAAACAGAGTCTCGGGCTCCGGTTCCTCCCCGAGTTCGGTCGTTTCGGCTGACTCGTTGAAAATATCCGGAATCGTGTCGACGTTTTCGCACTGCGGCACTGTGTCCTGGCGAAAGATTTCGAACGTCACGTTGCGACGTCCTGCGCGGGCCGGACACCCGGTCTCAGTGTCGATCAACACGGTTACGATACCGTCGGGCATCGGCAGCTGATTTTCGGGCGCTCCATTGAGGGCGATGCGCATGAACTCGATCCAGACGGGCAGTGCCGTGCGCGAACCCTCTTCGCCGGGTCCCAGCGGCAGATCGTCGTCGAACCCTACCCAGACCACGCTCGCAAGGTCGGCGTTGAAGCCGCCGAACCAGGCGTCGCGGCGGTCATTCGATGTCCCGGTCTTGCCAGACAAGTCGCTACGGCCGAGAACGAGCGCGCGCCGGCCGGTACCGCGGCGGATGACGTCCCGCATCATGTCCGCGATCAAATAGGTGTTTTGTGCGGCAATGACACGTGGTGCGGCGTTGACAATGCTGAAAAGGGCGGCGTCGGTTTGTGCGGTCGGCCGGTAACTCAGCGCCACCTCCGCCATTTGCTCGAGAGGCATCGTCTTGCCACTTGCCTGGCCATCCCCGAGGCATTGCTCGCAGACTACAGCCGGTTCAGCACGATACAGTGCAGCCCCGTCGGGCCCGAATATCGAGTCGATTACGTAGGGCTTGATAGCGTATCCGCCGTTCGCAATCGTCGCGTAACCCTGCGCCATGTCGAGCGGTGAGGTGGCGCCGCCGCCCAGCGCAAGTGAGCCGTTTCTCGGCAGTGCGGCATCGCCGAAGCCGAACTTTGCGAGATGCCCGACGGCGTTGCCAATGCCTGTATTGAACAACAACAGGCGCACCGAGACCAAATTCATCGAGCGCACGAGCGCTTCGCGCATTCGCGTAGGTCCGTAAAAGCGGCCACTGTAATTGACGGGACGCCAGACGGCTTCGAGTTCCGACGAGTTGATCACGACGGGAGCATCGAGCACGACTGTCGCCGGAGTATTGCCGAATTCGAGCGCGGCCGAGTAAATGAAAGGCTTGAATGAAGACCCCGGCTGGCGGAAAGCTTGCGTCGCGCGATTGAATTTGCTGGTCGTAAAGTCGAAGCCACCGACAAGGCTGCTGATTGCGCCGTCGTACGGATCGAGCGAAACGACTGCACCCTGCGCCTCCGGAATGTTGGCAAGCGCCCAGCCGCCTTTTGCGGTCGGCATCACGACGATGACGTCGCCCACGTTCAACACGTCACTGACGGTCTCCGGATCAGGCCCTGTGGTCTCGCGATCGACGTATCGTTTTGCCCAGCTCATGCCGCCCCAGGGCAGGGTCGCGCGGGTGCCGTTCCCGAATACGATCTCGGCATTATTCCTGGCGTTCAACGCCACTACGAGCGCGACCGACAGGCCTCCCGGGACATACTGGTCGAGCTGCTGACGAATCGCGTCCGGCCATTCCTCCGGCGTCGACGTCAGCGTGTCATCCGGCAGCTCGATGGTCGCCAGCGGACCGCGATAACCGCGACGGCGGGTGAATTCCAGGAGCCCGTTTCGGAGCGAGTAGTTGGCGGCGCGTTGCAGCCGCGAGTCGAGTGTCGTGACGACCTGGTAGCCGGCCGTGTAAGTGGCATCTCCGAATTGCGACAGCATCTCCCGGCGGACCATTTCGGCAACATAGGGGGCGGGGAGTTCGACAGCGGCGCCGTGCAGTTGCGAAACCATGGGTTCCGCGATTGCCTGCTCGTACTCGGCCTGCGTAACGAAGTCCAGTTCCAGCATCCTGCCAAGTACGTAACCACGGCGCATCTTGGCATTCGCGGAACTGCGCACCGGGTTGTAGCGTGACGGCGCCGGCAATACTCCGGCGAGCGTCGCGGCCTCGGCAATACTGATGTCGGCGAGACTCTTGTCGAAGTAGACCTGAGCTGCGGCTGCCACGCCGTAAGCACGTTGCCCGAAAAACATCTTGTTCAGAAACAGCGCCATGATCTGCTGTTTGGTGAATTCCTGTTCGATCTTGTAGGCCAGAAACGCCTCGCGCAGCTTGCGTGTGAACAGCTGTTCGCGGGTCAGAAAATAGTCACGGGCGAGCTGCTGCGTCAGTGTGCTGCCGCCACCCGAGATCTCACCGGTTCTTGCCAGGCGCAGAAAAGACCGCAGGATGCCCTGGTAGTCGACGCCGGGATGTTCGAAAAAGCGCCGGTCCTCGGCCGCGACGAAGGCATTGATGACCTGCGCCGGCAGGTCCTCGTAGGTCACGAGCACGCGCCGGCGTTCGCCGATTTCGGAGATCAGATAGCCGTCGCGGCTGTAAATCCTGAGCGGAATCTGCAGCGGAATGTCGCGAATTGTCTCCGCTTTCGGCAGGCCGGGTTCGACGAAATAGTAGGCGGCAATAATCGTCGCCAGGCCGCCGATCGTGGCCGTAACGCCAAGTCCGAAGAACACGACCAGCCAGCGCAGGTGCCGGCGCCGGAATCCGTGAGCCCTGCTCTTTTGCGATTTCTGTGAGCTGTGCTTCGTCATTGCCGTTTGCTCGCGAACAGTGCCGATAATCGCGGCACTCGCGTACTATAATTAATGGGTATGGTAGTGTCCGCCAGGTGCAAAAAAAATGGGGTTTCCGGGGCGCTGGGGCGGGCCATCCTGCCGCGTGCTGGGGCATAATAGCGAGCGGACCCCTGATGTGGCAACGTCTCGGGCTACCTGGCACCGGGGCGGGGTGGGGCAGAAGACAGGCAATTTCGGCTCGGATTATGGGTCCGGGGGCCCGCTGAGGCGTGCCGGGCGGGGCTGTGCTCCCGTAGCACATCAGAGCCGCCAACCAGTTCACGGAATGATCCTGCCCTGCGGCAGTACCATAGGCTTCGCGGGATCGTGAGCAAAGTCACGTTTTATTTAGTATTTTGTTGATATATAGTTAAGTCGTTTTGCTCAGACCAAGACTATAATTGGTTCGCAACTTACCGGCCTATAAAGGAAAAACACGTGCTCTTCGGCAGAAAATCTCAACCCTTGCTGGGCCTCGATATCACTACCTCTTCGGTCAAGCTCATCGAGCTGGCGCAAAGCGGCAAACGCTATCGCGTCGAGTCTTACGCAGCAGAGCCGACGCCACCGAGCTCGGTCAGCGAAAAAGCAATCGTCGATGCCAAAGCCGTGGGCGAGGCAATTCGTCGCGCCGTGAAGCGCGCCGGCGCCAAGGCCACCGATGTCGCCGTGGCGATCAGCGGCGACGCCGCCATTACCAAGGTGATACAGATGCCCTCGAGCCTGTCCGAGAGAGACCTCGAGGGGCAGGTCGAAATTCAGGCTGACCAGTACATTCCGTTTCCAATGGAAGAAGTCAGCTTCGACTACGAAGTCGTCGGCCCGAATGAAAAGGACCCTGAGCTAATGGACGTGCTGCTCGTTGCGACGCGCACCGACAACGTCGAGCAGCGCCAGGCCGCCGTAAGTGCGGCCGGTCTGAGTACACACGTCGTCGACGTCGAAGCGTTCGCCCTCGAGAACGCGTGCCAGCTGTTGAGCCACCAGATTCCGGACGGCGGTATCGGGCAGTCGGTTGCGGTCGTCGATATCGGCGCAAGCAGCACGACGTTCAGCGTGCTGCAGGATCTCCGCGTCGTGTATACGCGCGATTTCAATTTCGGCGGCCAGCAGCTCACAGAGGAAATCATGCGCACCTATGGCCTGTCCATGGAAGACGCGGGCCGGGCGAAAAAGCAGGGAGGTCTGCCGAGCAATTATCAGCCCGAAGTCCTGGAGCCGTTTATTGACGATATGACACAACAGGTCAGTCGTTCATTGCAGTTTTACCTCGCCTCCGGCGGCGGACGCGAACAACCTGATATGATTCTCGTGTGTGGAGGCTGTGCCAACATCCCGGGCATTGCCGAGGTTATTTCGAGCCGCGTTGGAATTCCAACCGAGATAGGCGATCCGCTCGGACAAATGAAAATTTCATCCAAAGCAAAATCACAGGGCGTGCATAAAGATGCTACTGCGCTTCTGACTGCTTGTGGCCTTGCCCTGAGGAGCTTCGACTAATATGCCACGCATTAATCTACTCCCATGGCGTGAGGCGGAACGCAAAAAACGTCAACGCGATTTCGGTATCGCCATGGCCGGATCGGTCGTTGCAGGCGTCGCAGTCGTCATGCTGACGATGTTTGCGTACTCACAAATGATCGACAATCAGAACAATCGCAATCAACGTCTAACCAACGAGATTGTCGAACTCGAAAAGAGCATTACCGAGATCGATGGCCTGGAGCGCCAGAAGGAGCGTCTGCTCGCACGCATGGAAATCATCGAGGAACTGCAGAAGAGCAGGCCCGAGATCGTCCACCTATTCGATGAACTCGTTCGGCAGTTGCCGGAGGGCGTCTATCTGACCGGCGTGAAACAGACCGGGGCGCGTGTAGAAATTCGAGGTGTCGCACAGTCGAGCACGCGTGTTTCGGCGCTGATGCGGCAGATCGATGCTTCCGCCTGGATCGCCGA
>Ga0224497_10000709_pt1 | contig 22505 bp, 23 predicted proteins | sample SF_Jul11_sed_USG_4_FD_167970 | JGI IMG/M metagenome (GOLD analysis project Ga0224497, IMG submission 167970) | Sediment microbial communities from San Francisco Bay, California, United States - SF_Jul11_sed_USGS_13 | ecosystem: Environmental > Aquatic > Marine > Sediment | place: USA...
AGATCAATTTGACGAATAAGTTAAATCGTAGCTGACTAAATATCGCTAGATGCGACTAAGAAAATTCAGAGTTAGAGCATATCGTTGCATTCATGATTCTGGAGAGATAACAGTGGGGGATTTAGCTGCTTTTGTTGGCAGGAATGAAAGTGGTAAAACCACGATTCTTCAAGCGTTAACCTTGTTAAATAGAGATGAAATGGTTTCAGATTTAGATCTTTGTGATGAAATGAATGAAGAGTTAAAAGAAGAGATTAGATTAGTAGAAGGAGAATTTGATCTTAATCAGCATGAAAGAGAGCTGATAAAAGAAAAATTCCCAAGTTTACCAGAAATAAAAAAAATCAAATTGATTAGAACAAATAGAAAACCAAAAGTTCAATACGAATTTGAAGACATAGAACTTAGTGAAGATGAAAGTCAAGGAATCAATTCATGGGAAAATTTCTCAAATCAGATTCTAGGGTTTTTAGATACTATTCCAAATCATCTCAGAATACAAATTGATACAAAATTCTTTGAAGGACCAGTTCCAAAGAATCAAGAGACTTTTGATAGTGGAATGGCAGAATTTAGTAATCAGTTTCACGTAATTGCAATTCAAGAACCAAAAGTTATTGAAGAGTGGGAAAAAATCTATGAAAATCAGGAGAATCAATTTTCAAATTTGCTAAGTGGTGAAAGTATAAAAACAGCCTTAGAGAACTTTATTTCATCTGATTTACATCCAAGATTTGTTTACTTTTCAGATTATAAAAAAATCTACGGCAACATCAATCTTAATGAATTTCTCAGAGAAGAAAGAGGAGAAAGAGCAGATTCAATAGAATACATTGAGGAATTTGATAAAGCAGAAACTGTAAGAAATCTATTCTATCTTGCCGAACTTAATATGAAAGAGCTAGATGAAGTAAAAGAGAGTCCTTCCAAATGCATTAAACTTCTAAATGCTGCAAGTAATAGATTAACTAATAAACTAAATCCAGCATGGAAAGGAGACCCTATCCACGTAGATTTGAGATACAATCCAGGAAATATCATGAGTGTGGTAATTTCAGATGTTCATAAAGATGGAACAATAACGAACACCGGATTATTAAATAGAAGAGCAGAGGGATTCAAATGGACATTTTCATTTATCGTCAACTTTGCAGCTGAAACACAGAGGGCGGAATTAAAAGAAGCAATATTACTTTTAGATGAACCTGCAAGAAATCTTCATCCAACTCAACAAATGGGAATTTCAGATTTGTTAAAAAATTTAGCTGGATCAAACCAAGTTTTGTATGCAACACATTCTCCATTTATGATATTTGATTACACACCGGGCAACTTGTTAGTTGTAGAATTAGATAAAAGGAAACATCTCAGCAGAATTTTTTACGATTATTGGAATGCAGACGATAAAACATTAACACCTATTCTATATGGATTGTCCAGAGGACAAGTTGAATCTATCGTAGATAGAGAAATTGGAACAAATTCTAGACCAATAATTATTGTGGAAACGATGTCAGATGCAATGTATCTTAATGCTTTTGATAAATTCTTACAGGATCCAAATATTTCAATGAATCCTCTCAATGTTGTCGCAGCTTATAACAAAAATTCTGTTTTGCCACTAGCAATTTTTTACAGAAATCATGGATACAGAACATTTGTATTATTAGATAATTCTGAAGAATCAAAGCAAATTTCTGCCCAGTTGGTATCAAATGAATTTTCAGCCATTCAAACTATTTTCTTTGAAAAGGAAGGAAAAAAACTAGAATCAATTGAAGATTATATTGCACTTGAGGATTATTTGCATCCAGTAAATCAGACTTATGAAATAAAGCTAAGACGTGAAGGATTTTCAAACCTTACATCTGAAGAAGTTACACCAAAAGAAGGCAAAGGAGTATTAGAAAAATTGAAAAAAATATGGCAAGACCACAGAGAAGATGATTGGGGAGAATTCGACAATGAAGAGATTACCAGATACATATGTGAAAAAATTGCTCTTGAAGATACTAGTTTTCTTACAGATAAAACTAAGGATCAATTTAGATCGTTGTATAGATTGATTGCTGAAAGAATAAGACAATATCAAAATGTAGCTGCTAAACCTGATCCAAGTAAATTTCAAAAGGCCAAGGCTTAAGATTTAAGAAGTTTGCTTATAAGAGATACTAAATTAAAAAATAGTAAAGCATGGAAAAATCTTTAAGGTTTAAGAGAGAGATGAGCAGTTTGATGAACGTGTACAGATCTTCAGTTAGAGGAATTACCTTTTTAACCGCAATATTACTCTCAATTGCATTTACAGTGATTCCATCTTATGCAGAAGGAATTGATGTAACAAGTGTTGCTCTAGAAGAGACGACTATTATTGAGCTTACAAATCTTCAAGATGAAGATATCAATACTTTTAGGATTTGGGTAGGAAGTGACTTTAGTTTCAAATCTTTTAAAACTGAAAAAGATTGGATAGGAGAGAAAACGCCACAGGGAGTGATTATTTTCACATCTGCAGAACCAATCAAAAAAGGGGAATCTGTGAAATTTGGTGTTAAAACAGATAAAGTAAGTACAGGTATTAATTGGAAAGCATTAGATAGTAAAGACAAGCAAATTGACACAGGAAAAGCATTACCAAAAGAATTATCAGGAATAATTCAAAATTCAGAAAACATTCAAGTTAAAGAAAATACGGATGACAGTATTTCTACAGAATCAATATTTAGAATAGTCCCAGAAAAACCAAACGTGGGTTCATCAATTAGAGTTACAGGTGATAAATTTGGAGCATCTCAAGAATTTGACTTTTTCATCGATTCAAAAAAGATCGGAAGTTTTGTGACAGATAAGGATGGACACTTTATGACTACTATGAAAATCCCAAATGAGCAAAAGGCAGATAGAGCAGATTTCATGATAAAAGATCAAGAAGGTGAAGAAAAAAAAATCAGTCTTAGAATTGGTGATATTTCCAACAGAATACCATCAGAGAACACCCAACTAACTGTGCAAGGTATTCCAAGCATCGTACATAGAGGGGATTTACTAGAAATTTTTGGAACAGGTACTCCAGGTAAAGGTATTTCAATAACAATTATCGGACCAGATGGAGAAGTAATAAGGACCAGAACAACAGAAATTGATAATAAAGGTAATTGGGAATTGGAACCACTTATTGTTCCATTAGATAGGCCATTTGGCAAATATAATGGAATTATTTCAGATGGAAAACAAGAAAAAACAATTAATTGGGCAATTGAGTCAGACAAAATAATCAGCATTACACCCAATAATTTGAAATTTGAACCAGGAGAAACTGTGAAATTTAATGGTACAGCAATACCAAACAAACCAATTGAATTAGCAGTAGAGGATCCCCTAGGAACAGAAGTCTTTTCAGACATTATTGAAATTGATGAATCCGGAATGGTGAAATTTGAATTTACAACTACTCAAAGCAGTACAGAAGGAACATACACACTAGTTGCAACACAAGAAAAAAATAAAGAATTAGTTTTTGTAGGACTAGGACAGTTACCGACAATTCCAGTTAACTTAGAATTTGACAAATTGAATTACAAATCAACAGAAAAGGCAATTATTACATTAACTGGAAAGGCATCAGAAATAGTTAATTTGTTAATTATCGATCCTTCAGATAAACCAAAAGGAGAATCACAATCTATCAAACTAGGTCCTGATGGAAGAGGATCTACCACTCTTGATTTAAAAGGATATAGTGCAGGAGTATATACTGCAGTTATTAGTAAAGGAGGAGAACAAAATGAAGAAACTTTCACAATTGGTTTGCAAACAGGTTCTGGACAGATTGATATTAACACTACAAAAATAAGTTATCTTACAGGAGATCCAATTTTGGTGTTAGGTGAAACTTCGCCTAATGTTCTTCTTACCATTACTTTGACCAATCCAGATGGAAAGGAAATAAAGGTAAAAGAAACATTTTCAGACAAAAATGGAAAAATTTCAGAAGGATCATTTAGAATTCCATCAGATGCCATTTCAGGAGTATGGACAATAAAGGCGACGAGCGGGTCAAATTTTGATACAGTACATTTCGAAGTCAACTCACTTGTGATTGAAGGAATGATCGTCAGTGTTTCAGAAGGAGAAGATATTCCAGGATATGGAAAGACGATTAATATTTCTGTAATAGGTGCTCAGCAAACAGTAGAAATAGAAATTATTGGAGCAAATAATAAAGTAATAGAAACATTATCTTTTCCAGCATCAAAATCAGGAGAAATTAAACAGCCATGGAAAATTCCTAAAGACACAGAGCCTGGAACATATACAATAAAAGTAGAAGATGCATTTAATTCTGCTGAAACAACTTTTGAGATTAAATAGTATCAAACAATTTTATTTCACCTTATAGAAAAGACAATTATGAATTTAGAAGATAAAATAGCAGAATATCCAAATTTTCCAAAAAAGGGAATTTTATTTAGAGATTTTAGTCCAATATTGAAGGATCCATCAGCATTGTCTGAAATCGCAGATGAGTTTTCAAAGTATTTTCATACTAGAGATATCGACGTATTTGCAGGAATTGAATCACGTGGATTCATTCTTGCATGTATTTTAGCCTCTAGATATAACAAAGGAATGATTATGATTAGAAAGGTAGGAAAACTGCCTGGAAAGACTGTAAAATTAGCATATACGGTGGAATATGGAAAAGACATTATTGAAATTCAAAAAGACATTATTGAGAAAGGACAGAGGGTATTGATCTGTGATGATTTGCTTGCTACAGGAGGTACAGCAAAAGCATCTGCAAAATTAATTGAAAAAGTAGGAGGTAAAATTGCAGGTTTTGCATTCATCATAGAACTAACAGGATTAAACGGAATGAAAGGAATTAGCAATTATAATTGTAAATCATTGGTGAAGTATTAATGAAAAAAGATGTAGAGATTGGAATTTTTGGCGGAACAGGAATCTATGATTCAGGATTACTTGAAAATGCACAAGAGATAGATATAGAGACACCTTATGGAAAACCGTCAGATACTATCACCGTAGGAATTTTTAATGGAAGAAAGATTGCTTTTCTCCCAAGACATGGAAAAAAACACACAATTCCTCCACATATGATAAATTTCAAAGCAAATATTTGGGCATTCAAGGAATTAGGAATAACAAGAATTATTGCACCGTCTGCAGTTGGAAGTCTCAAAGAAGAATTAGAACCAGGACACTTTGCATTGCCATCACAATTCTTAGATTTTACAAAATCTAGGAATGGTTCTTTTTCAGAATTAGGAAGAGTAATTCATATTTCTGTTGCAGAACCCTTTTGTCCAGAATTGCAATCATCAATTCTTAAAGTTACGGAAAGTCAAGATTTGAAAATGCACAGAGATTGTACTTATTTATGTATTGAAGGCCCTCGATTTTCAACCAAAGCAGAATCAAAATTCTACAGAACTACTGGAGCAGATATTATTGGAATGACACTAGTTCCAGAATGTCAGCTAGCACGAGAAGCACAAATGTGTTATGCATCAATTTCAACTGTAACAGATTATGATGTATGGGCTGAAAAACCAGTAACGGCCAAAGAAGTTTTAGAGACATTATCAAAAAATGTAGAGAAAACAAAAAGAATGTTAACAGAATTAATTAATCAAATTCCTAAAACTAGAAGTTGTTCCTGTGTCAAGGCATTAGAAGAAGCAGAGTTTTAGTCATCAACAAATGACTCTTTTTTAAGACCCTCTGGGAGAGTCAAATCACCCTGAAGTAAATTCTTCTGAAGCAGAAGAATTACATTTTCAACATCATATCCTAGTTTTTCTAATTTTTTTTCAGTATTTTTTGAAATTTTTGCACCAATGTTTTGACCACCTATCCTACCAAACGCAATGGCAGTAAAACGAAATTCATTATCATCTAGAATAAAGTGTCCAGTAATTTTCGCAGCCATCTGGCTTCCATGAACATTATTAATGTGAACTTTAAGATTCATCCCAGAAATTAAATTTCTACTGCCTTGTTAATATTATCATCAATTAAAAAACTCCAATGCTTATCATCTTCAATTTTAAAATTATTTGTTTTAAGTGGAATAATTTGCTCATCTAAGCATTCATGCTTTATTTCACCATTTTCTTTTAGTCTCACTAATTTCCATCTGTATTTTCCTTGTTGTAATTTGCATACTGTTATTGCCCATTTTGCATCAGGGTCAATTTTTGGCATCCCCACCAAATCAGCAATTTCTTCGATGCCCAATTGTTTTTCTTCACAAAATCTTTTCTTGCAAACACCACATCTCCAAACATCAACAGAGCCAATAGTTCTCTCATCTATGTTGATATTTACTACTCCAAAGTAGACTGGCTGATGTTTACAAGTTTCAGGGTCAACGCTCAATGTCGGTCATCCAGTATTAGCATTATTTAGTTCTTGCATCATCATAAAGCTTTTCTAAAATTCCTCCCATATTATCAACAATTTTATTTCGTCCAAAGACTATATTTTCTCGCTCACACATTTTTCTATACATATTAACTGCAGTAAATCTTGGATGCATTGCCTCAAATTCACTCTCAGTAATATCAATTAAAGAACCTAGAGTCATCAAATCATTAGATACCTTTTTAGCTTCTTTCTCAGATATGTTTAGTTTTTCAGCAATTTTTGTTACAGACATTTTCCCATGACATGTAATTAGTAAATAGACTTTGGCTTGAATAGGTTGTAATTTAATTTCAGAGATTAAATCATTTTCAATTTTTGAGAGGTCCATTATTTTGAAAATACAAAAGGATGAAATAAATGATCTATTTTTTAACCAATAGTTTCTTAGAAATTTTTAAAGAGAATCCCATAGCAATGAAATGAACAAAAGCACCAGATATCACTCCTAATAATAAATCATCAAGAACAACCCATACTAGAACAAAAGTAGAAAGTGAAGGAATAGCAACAATCAAAGCAATGATTGTTCCTTTTAATGCAATGTCACGAATTGAAAGATTAGAGGAGTCATTACTTGCCAATGATAAAAATTTTAAAAAATGGTAATAAAAATCAAAGATCAGTCAGAAAACATTGTGTTACTTTTTATCTTAAATCTGGACAAACATAATCAATCATCAATACTTATGATTTTTGATACAACTATTGCAGAATTCTGAACTGCGTTGATTAGGCATTAACTGTAGATGTATTCAGTAAAATAATTAACACAATTATCATTCATAGAATTTCTTAATAATTTTAGATTAAAACATAGCCAGATATTTTTAATTTACTTTCTATGAAGACATCATATTCATATCAATAATGCCGAAAATAATCAAGACTCCATCATCAAATATCAGATCATATGAATAAAACATTTCAGTTAGAGCATACTCTCCATCAAGTGAAGGAGTATCATGGTATTTCTTTCTCATTTAGAATTACTGTTGTCTACATTTTTTCATTTTTCTTTGGATTTGTTCTTTTTCAATAAATTTACCAAAATCAAGTTTTTTAGAACATCTTTTCGTCCTTTTGTATTGTAAAAAGACAAGTTTTTTATCATAAAATCTTCGATGCGGGTACAAAAATAACCCTCAAATAATTCATACATAACATGTTCTTATTAGAATTTGAATCTGGTTTTTGGAGCGTGTGGAAACACGCATTTTATAGTATTGAATTAATGAGAGGGCCCTCGAGGGGAATCGAACTCCTGTCCGAGGATCCACAATCCTCTATACTAACCACTGTACTACGAAGGCCACAAGAAAGAAACTTTGTTTATCCAGTAATAATCTTTTAGCTGATAATTAGACTGTAGATTTATTATTGACTAGGTAGAATTTGTAATATGAGATTATGGTGGGTAGCAATGGCAATAGCAATTGGATTAACATGGGTTGGAATGAACTATTTACTTCCATTCAAGTAGAACTCGATTTCAAAACATTTCTTATTTGCGATTAAATGTTGGTTTTCCAACAAAATAATGCCGATCGCTTTAAATTTGTTGTATATGGGTGTTTTTCAACTTGAAAAAAGGATTCATCACCAAAAAATTGCGAACTGGAAAGAGAGTACGAGAAGATGATACCAATACAAAAAAGATGGAGAAAATACAAGGTGGAAAATTTACTTGGTTAGATCTTCAGAATCCTGATAGAGAGAACATAGAACAAATTGCAAAAGATTACAACCTAAATACACTTAATGTGGAAGACTGTTTAACAAAATTTGAGCTTCCAAAACTAGATAGTTATGATGATCATTTCTTTGTAATTTTACATTTTCCACCCCTGGCACAAAAAGTGGGAATATCTAAGAACAGTCAATTATCTATTTTTGTAGGCAAAGACTTTCTAATTACTATACATCAAGGAGATCTAAATCCATTGGTTGAATTGGTTGAATTATGTATCACTGATTCAGATCAAGAAATAAAAAAGAGGCTTGTAGGAAAATCCCCAGGACATTTACTTCATGAAATAATAGATGTGTTAGTAGATGATCTTTTACATACATCGAGAAAAATTATTGCAAATCTAGATGAGATGGAAGACAGGGTATTTGATGAAAGGAAATCAGTAGCAAGAAGTATCTCATTGTTAAGAAGAGAGATTAACAGGTTGAGAAGAATAGCGAATCCATTAAAGAAATTCGTACTGGAAATTGCAAAGAATATTGACAGATACTCAGACAGGGAGATCGAGGAACTTACACTATATTTTGATGATGTAATTGATCACATAGACAAGGTAATTGAAACATTAGAAGAATCAAGAGAAACTATGGAAATTTACAAAGATACTGATTTTGTGTTAAGTACTGAAAAAACAAACAAAGTACTAGGAGTATTAACAATTATTTTTACATTAGCGATTCCAGCAACGGTAATTGGTACATTTTATGGAATGAATGTGAATTTACCAGGTGGAATTGAAGATAATCTGATGTTTCTAGGTCCTTTTACAACATTCACAATTATCATACTTGCATCAGCAATTCCAGCAATTCTGATGTTTGCATATTTTAAAAAATTAGGCTGGATAAATAATTAATTAAATCATTCTATATTTTTTCATGTAGATTAACATAAATCTTTTAGAGATTGATTCAAAATATCAGGAATTATCACTAAAAGACTTTGAATCCTTTCCAAAATATTTACAAACACCACTAAATTTGATAAAAATTTGCAGAACACTCAGGGATAAATTGAGCATAAGATAAGGATTCTAATTGATTTTCAAGTGAAATAATGGTAAAATTGAGATGTATGATTGCCATTTAGTTGATTCCCTTGAGCAAACTGAATTTATTATGAACAAAATCAATAACATATCTATATAGCATAGATTCCAACTTGACTCGTAATTACTAAATTCATGTTTTAATTCAACATAAGATTTTTCATGTTGATAATTTAATTTATTGGAATTGTATTATTTGTAAGAAGTGACATCAGAAGGATCTGTAGAATAGTTTTTCGATTAGAATTTGAATTGGACCAAACTTTATTGACATCGAAGAAAATATTTCCAAGATATCTATTACAGTCTTCTTGTAAATAGATGTAGATGGAATATTTGTTAATATATTGATCATAAGGAGCATGATAAATCAAATGTCCAAAAATCATTAGATAAAATTACTACAAATGTAAATATCAGAATATAAAATACAGAACTCTTTTTGTAATCAACAAAAATTATGTTCTATGCACCATAATATTTTGTTCAAAAAATTATAAAACTTTTAACAAAGATTAAACAAGCAATGAAAAATGGTTGCAGATCTGAAAAATGAGATTAGATAAATACGAGATGTTTTAACCTAAATTATGGGGAAAATTAGAATACGAACAGGACGAGGTACAGGAACCATTGAAGTTGATGACGATCCTTCAAAGTGGTCAGGAGACGAATATAGAAAAATCCAAGAAGTTAGAAAAAAAGCAGCAGCAAATAGAATGGTTCATACAGGTAGAGGAACGGGTTCAAGAAAATTAGGAGACATTCCGGATCCAAAGGCAAGACCTTCAACAGAAGGAATGACCAGAATTACAGGTAGAGGAACGGGTTCAAGAAAGAGTAAAAACAAAGGTACAGAGTAATAATCCCAATTTTTCACTTTAAGATTTTTTCTTATATGATGTTAGATTTTAACATCAGGGTTTCCAGCTTTGAGTTTTTCCCAATCTGAAAGAAAGTTTTCCAAACCAATTTTTGTCAATGGATGCTGCAACATTTTATCTAACACTGCGGGAGGCAAAGTTACTACATCGGCTCCAATTTTTGCAGCATCCACTACGTGTACTGGATGACGTATGCTTGCAACAAGAATCTGAGTTTCAAAATTATAATTAGAAAAGATTTCTTTAATTTCTTTAATCAAATGCATGCCATCTTGACCAACATCATCCAATCGTCCAATAAAGGGACTAACATATTTTGCACCAGATTTAGCTGCAAGTAAAGCCTGATTTGCAGAAAAAATCAATGTAACGTTAACAGGAATTCCTTCTGATGAAAGTAACTTACATGCTTTTAGTCCATCAGGAGTCATTGGAACTTTAACTACAACATTGTCTCCATATCTACGTAGTCGTTTACCTTCTTCAACCATTCCAGAATACTCAGTACTGACAACTTCTAAACTCACATCACCCTTGATAATTTTTGTAATTTCTTCCATTGCATCCTTTGGATTTCCACCTTCCTTTGACATTAAAGAAGGATTTGTGGTGATTCCATCTAGTAAGCCCATGTCATTGAATTTTTTAATTGAATTTAGATTAGCAGTATCAAGAAAAATCTTCATAATTTTTTGCTCCTAATTTCTTTGACTTGTTTTGCCATATTAAAAGATGTTATTCCATGTTTTTCCAAGAGTAAAGGAACCTCATTATCCCTAGCAGATTCTCCAAACATATCTTGGACACCAATTCTTTTTATAGGAACGGGGTAGGTTTCAGAAACAGATTCGGCAACGGCCGAACCCATTCCGCCAACAATATTGTGTTCTTCAGTAGTTACAATGCAACCTGTTTCTCGTGCAGCTTTTTCTAATAATTCATTATCAATTGGTTTTATCGAAAACATATCCAGAACTCTACAGGAGATACCTTCTTGCTGCAATGAATCAGCTGCCTCTAAAGCCATTCGGACTGTTATTCCACAAGATACAATTGTACAGTCTGAACCATCTCTCAGGGTTATACCTTTACCAATTCGAAAATCTTGAGATTCTGAATGAACTAATGGAGTTTTAGATCTTGCCATTCTCATGTAAAATGGACCATATTCTTTTACCATTAATCGGGTTAGTTTGGAGACTGTTACAGTGTCAGAAGGAATAAAAACCCTGAAATTTGGGATCACTCTCATTATTGCAATATCTTCGATTTGTTGATGAGAACCACCATCAGGTCCAACAGACAGACCACCATGTGATGAAACTAATTTTACATTTAGGCCTTTTTTACCTGGTGGAGAAGGATACGCAATGTTATTTCGAATTTGATCAACTGCTCTTCCTGGTAAAAATATTGCATAAGTACTAGCAAACGGAATTTTTCCAGAGATAGCCAATCCAGCAGAAATAGTAACAAGATTTGCTTCAGCAATACCTACATTAAAAAATCTATTAGGAAATTCTTTTCCAAAGACAGAAGTTTTTAATGAATTAGATGTGTCTGCACCTAAAACAACAACATCTAGATTTTCTTTTCCAACTTGAATCAAAGATTTTGAATATTCTGAACGCATGTCAGTCATAATTAATTCGTTCAAATGTATTCTGCCTCTTGCGCAATTTTTTTAATTTGTTCTTGTTTTTCACCTACAACATGCAAACCAATCCATTTGTTTACCAAATCGGTTCCGCCAATCTCTTGGGCCTTATCAAGTAAAATACGTCGTCTAGATTTTAAAACTGCATCTCTGAAATCCCTAATAGCCGTTCGGATATCTTGCTGCCCAATAAGAGCACCACCACCAACAAAGACTCTTGCACCGTCAGCAAATATTGAACCAACATTTTCTATATTTACTCCACCGTCAGCCTCAATATAGCCTGAAAAATGGTGTTCTTTTAGGATAAAATTCAATCGTGCCATCTTTGCGTGTGTTTCTTCAATGTATTTTTGGCCAGATTTTCCAGGTACAACAGACATAACAGTAAGTTGATCAATAGTGGGCAAGAATTTGTAAGACCACTCAGGCAATTCAGTATCAGGATTTATTGCAAATCCAACACTGACTTGACTTTGTTTGAGTAAGTCATGAATTTCTCCAAAACTGGATTCATCAGTTACTTCAGCATGGACTGTAATAATATCACTACCTGCATCAATGTAATCTCCAACATGTTTAACAGGTTCATTGATCATCAGGTGTGTATCAAATGGAATTATAGTTAGAGGTCTTAGTTCTTTAATTTTAGTATGATCAAAAGTTTTGTTTGGAACAAATTTACCATCCATCACATCAAGATGAATATAATTAGATCTTCCAGAAATACATCTTTTAATTTCATTTTCTAGATGAGTCATATCTCCCGCAATAATTGATGGTGCAATCATAAATTGTGAATCCAATTCAAGATTAATTATTGGGACCACATCTGAATCAGGAGATTTTCCATGCCATTCAGGATTATCCTCCATATGTTCTATAGATTTACCCTTGACTGTTCTAGATATGATCATAGTAGGTACTCCTTTTGTTGCATTTGCTTTTGTAATGGCCGCATCAATTTGTTCAACTCTATGTCCAGCAATTTCAATGACATTCCAACCAAAGGATCTCCATTTATCACCTGTTTTCCAGCGAGATGCATCCTTCCACATTTCAGAAATATCATCACCTTCTAATTTTTCATCTAGTGGCATTACTTGTTCAGTATAGGAATCTTGTTGAATGAAATTCCTATCAAGGAAAACAGTAAGATTGTCTACCTTGTATTTTGCAGCAGTCATTGCTGCCTCCCAAATTTGACCCTCATCTGATTCGCCATCACCAATTATTGTATAAACATGATAGTCTTTGGAATCAAGTTTTGCAGCAAGTGCAATTCCAATAGAGTAAGATAATCCCGTACCTAAAGAACCTCCACAAAATTCAACGCCAGGACATTTTAGATCAGGATGTCCTTGCAATCTACTACCAAATTTTCGTAGAGTATCAAGTTCAGACTCTGGAAAATATCCCATAACTGCCATATTGGAAAACAAACCGGGTGCAGCATGACCTTTAGAAAGAACCAAACGATCTCGTTCTTCCCATTGTGGGTTTTGAGGATCAAATTTTAGATGTTTGTTAAATAAACATCCCAAGATTTCTGCCATAGAAAAAGAACCACCAGGATGTCCAGAACCAGCAAGAGCAGTTGCTTTTATTACTAACTTTCGGGCTCTAAGAATATTTTTCTTAATTTCATAGTAATTAAGACCCATCTAGCACGTTTTCTTTTTAAATTGAATAAAAATCTACTTCTGTAAGATTTTAATTTGATCGGGAGTATCTAATTATATGAAAATTAAAGAAAACGCACCAATCGTCATTTTTGATAATCAATGTTATTTGTGTGTAAAATTTGCAAAAGTTATTGAATTTTTTACAAGGGAAAAAATTACAATAGTAGGTCATTATTCAGATTTTGGAAAAAAGATAAGAGACGATATTTTAGATGAGTCTGCATTGGAAATGTTTTGGTTTATTGATACAAAAAGAGCTTATGGTGGAAGAGCAGCATTAGTACCGTTATTCAAATCATTTTTTTCTAAAAGAACAAAAAAATTGATTTCTAGTAAAATTGACGGTAATTGTGGACATGACTGCAAAACGATCAAGGCAGTTTTTATCAGATCATCTAGTTTGCTGACTAATAGCAAAAGAATTGATTTCTAGTAAATCTAAATAATACTTGAAAACCATCAATTACAATGAAAATAAATGCTGAAAGTTCCATAAAAAAGAAAACAGAACTTCTTTGCGGATTCGTCTTAGAAAATTCAAACAAAGTATTAGGATTAACCAAAATCGATAAAAAAATAGCATTATCAATCAATCAATCTCTAAAAGATATGGAAGGAAAGTTTGGAAAATTGAGCATAATTCCATCCCCAGGAGACAGATATACAAACAGAATTCTTCTTGCAGGATTAGGAAAAAAAGAAAATATTACAAATGATACCATACGATATGTTTCAGGGAAAATAGTACAAAAAGCACTAGAATTAAAGTTGAAAGAATTTTCAATAATTTTGCCTCCAAGTTTTGTTAATGAATCAATTTCGTCGATTTCTCAGATTGTGGAAGGAACCAAAATGGCTCTATACAAATTTGATAAATTCAAGGCAGAAAAGGTAGAGAAGAACCCAGATCTCACCATTATTGTTTCTAAATCAAATAATATTTCAAAGACCATTAGAACTGCTGAAATTATTGCAGATGGCGTAATTTTTGCAAAAAGTATTGCAAATTTACCTCCAAACGAATGTACTCCAACTACTTTAGCAAATTTTGCAAAAATAATTTCAAAAAATAATAAAATGAAATGCCATGTAATTTCGAAATTTGAATTAAAAAAGAAAGGATTTGGTGGGATTTCAGCAGTAGGACAAGGAAGTAAAAATGAACCTAAACTAATTGTTCTAGAACACAATAATGGATCAAGAAATGAAAAACCCATTGTTCTAGTTGGAAAAGCTGTGACATTTGACACAGGTGGGATTTCATTGAAACCTGGAGATAAAATGGATGAAATGAAATTTGACAAATGTGGAGGGTGTACAGTTCTAGGAATAATGAAAGCAGTTTCAGAATTAAAATTGCCAATAAATGTTGTAGGAATTATTCCTTCAGTTGAAAATATGCCCAGTGGAGAATCATACAGACCTGGAGACATCATAAAATTGTATGGTGGAAATACTGCAGAGATACTGAATACAGATGCAGAAGGCAGATTGATTTTAGCTGATGCATTATCATATGGAGAGAGACAATATTCACCAAAGGCAATAATTGATTTTGCAACTCTTACAGGTGCATGTATTGTAGCATTAGGAACAAATGTTGCAGCAATAGTATCAAACAATGAAAAACTAACTAAGAAGATCAATGATGCATCCAAGAATACAAGTGAGGATGTTTGGGAGCTTCCACTCAATCAGGACTACATGGACATGATAAAATCAGATGTTGCAGATATGAAAAATGTAGGCATAGGAAGAGCCGCAGGAACTATCACGGCTGCAGCATTTTTGAGAAAGGCAGTTAACAATACACCGTGGATCCATTTTGACATTGCAGGGGTAGCATGGACTCAGACAGCAACTAAAGAAAAACCATACAACCCAAAAGGAGCAACAGGGTTTGGTGTAAGATTAATTTTAGATTATTTACAAAAGTTGTAGAATCAATATCCTCTACTATTTCTATCAGGTATGCCTACATTTGGATTCCTAAAACCATGTTTTTCCATCATATGATTTAAAAATCGAATATCATCTGAAAAAGATTCACCACACACAGTACAATTTTTCATAGAAATCACATCATTCCAGATAATTGGGTATTAAAAGTTGATTGTAAATTAGAAAATGCCAGCACTGTTGCTTCCCAAAGGCTCTCGCATTTTAGTAGCACAACAGCGACGTCAGGTTTGACTTCCAAGTTCGGAATGGGATTGGGTCGCACCCTAACTCTATGGCCGGCTTAAAAGGTAGTGTTGAATTCTCATCTATTAACTTAACGCCAGATTTCAAATATGCTCAAAATAGGTATAAAGCAAAGAAAATACGGGATTACAACATGACTCACAGGGTAGCAGTTTTAGATCAAGACCTATGTCAACCAAAAAAGTGTGGTTTAGAGTGCATAAAATACTGTCCAGTCAACAAATCAGGAGCAGAATGTATTGTTCTAAATGAAGAATCAAAGAAAGCCCAGATTGACGAGGATATTTGTAATGGATGCGGAATATGTGTCAAAGTATGTCCCTTTGATGCAATAACCATTGTAAATCTAGCAAGTGAATTGGCTACAGATAAGATACATCAGTATGGAGCAAATTCATTTAGATTATTCAAATTACCTACACCAAAAAAAGGTGAAGTTGTGGGACTATTAGGAAGAAACGGTATGGGGAAAAGTACTGTAGTGAATATACTATCAGGGAATTTAAAACCAAATCTTGGAAGATATGAAAATCCGCCAGAGTGGAATGAGATTTTAAAATATTATAGTGGGACTGAACTTAAACAACATTTTGAAAAAATTGAACAAAAGCAAATTCGTGCATCAATAAAACCACAACAAGTTCATCATATCTCCCAAGCGTTTGGCGGAACAGGAAAAGAACTTCTTGACAAATATGATGAAAGAGGAGTTTCTAGAGAATTAATCAAAGAATTAGGATTAGAAAATTCCATGGAACAGAGTTTAAAAGAATTAAGTGGAGGAGAGTTACAAAGAATCGCAGTTGCTGCTGCTGCATCAAAAGAGGCAGAATTTTATTTCTTTGATGAGCCATCGTCGTATAATGATGTTTTTCAAAGAACCGGTGTTGCTCGCGTAATTCAGAACTTGGCAAAAATTGGAAAAAGTGTGATGGTCGTAGAACATGATCTAACATTACTTGATTTTCTTAGTGACTATATCGAAGTTCTGTATGGTGAACCTGGGGCATATGGAATTGTTTCAACAATACTATCTACAAAAATTGGAATCAATGTTTTTCTTGATGGTTATTTGCCAAATGAAAATGTTAGATTTAGAGACAAAAGATTTTCTTTTGATGTATCATCATCTACTACAGACATTTTTGAAGAAGGAAGTACAATTGTTACATACCCAAAATTAGTAAAAAAATATCCAACATTTTCAGTAACAATTGAAGCAGGAGAAGTAAGGAAAGGTGAAGTTCTAGGCATAATGGGAGCAAATGCTCTTGGAAAAACAACTATGATGAAAATGATTGCAGGAGTTGAAGATCCAGATTCAGGCAATATTAATAAAAAAATCAAGATTGCATACAAACCTCAATATCTTCAAAATGATATTGATGTAGAAGTCATATCAGTATTAGATAAAGCAAATGGCAATCCGATAGAAGGAAGCATGGAAGAAGAACAAATACTTGAACCATTAAAAATTAAAAAATTATACAACAAATCTGTCAAGAATCTGTCGGGAGGAGAATTGCAAAAAGTTGCAGTTGCATCATGTTTATTGCAGAAAGTAGATTTGTATGCATTAGATGAACCATCCGCATTTTTAGATGTAGAAGACAGAATTGCAATTGCAAAATTCATTCAGAAATTTGTCCGTTCTTTTGGAAAATCAGCAATAATTATTGATCATGATTTGCAGTTAATGGATTTGATTTCAGATTCAATAGTAATTTTTGAGGGAGAATCAGGAGTTGCGGGAAGAGCTACGACTCCAATGCGAAAGGCTGAAGCAATGAATAGATTTCTAAAATCCCTTGACATGTCATTTAGAAGAGATGAAAGGAGTCTCAGACCTCGAGTGAACAAACTAGAAAGTAGATTAGATAAAGATCAGAAAACATCTGGAAATTTCTATTACAAACATTGACTCGAATGCTAAAAAAAGCACTTGCAAGTGTGCTTTCCGAAAAAGAAAGTGAAGATTTGATTTCAGCATTTGATCAGATCGGGGACATAATCATTGTAAGAATTCCCGATACTTTGTTATCAAAGAAGAAAATCATTGGGAAAACTTTGCTAAATGAAGTAAAAATTGTCCGAAGTGTATATTATCAAGCTTCAGATGTGGAAGGAGATTTTCGTACTAGAAATTTAGAGATCATAGCAGGAGAAGATAATACTGAGACAGAATACAAAGAATTTGGATGTAAATTCATAGTAGATGTAGAAAAAGCATTTTTTTCACCTAGACTTTCAACAGAAAGAGAAAGAATTGCAAATTTAATCCAAGAAGGAGAAATTGTGACTAATATGTTTGCAGGAGTTGGAATGTTTTCAATAATGTCTGCAAAAAAGAAAAAATGCATCGTATATAGTTTGGATATCAATCCAATTGCTTCAAAATTGTGTGAAAAAAATATAGAATTAAACAAACTAGCAGGAAAAATAATATCGATTAACGGGGATGCGTCAAAAATTATCAGAGAACAATTAGAGGATAAATCAGATAGAACATTGATGTTATTACCAGAAAGATCTGATGAATTTTTAGAATCTGCAATTAACACAACTAAAAATGGAGGAATAATCCATTATTATTCACATATTCATGCGGATAAAAAATCAGAAGCTGCAAAACTATCAGAAGAACATTATCTTCAAGTCACACCAGTTAAATCAGAAATTCTAAATTCAAAAATTGTGAGAGCAGTGGGTCCTAGATATTATCAAACAGTAGTGGATGTGAAAATTTCCAAATAGTTAATCATCAGTAGTAATTGATGCAGGTGAGGGTTTTGTTGTTGCCATAACATATCCAATCCATGCAATTACGCCAAGAATTCCTCCTGCAATCATTAACACAGATAATTGTAATACGATTGGACTCCATTCAGAGAGCATTAACAAATATGCATAAAGAAAAAAGCCACCAATGCAAAGCACAAAAATTGTAATTCCCATTCCTTTACGCTTATCCATGGCGAAGAATTTTTTGAGAGTTATTTATTGGTTTTAACTAATCTAATTCAATTGCCATAAGATATGCATCTTCGCCATCTCGATAATAAGCGTTTAATTGTTGTCTAATAACAAATCCTAATTTTTCATAGAGTCTAACAGCTTCGTTATTACTACATCTAACTTCTAAATAGAATTCATCACACTTTCGCAATTTCACACCATTTACGGACTCTTCTACCAGTGCTCTTCCGATACCTTTCTTTCTATATTCATCAAGAACTGCAATAGAAACCACATGGCCTTTTTTAACAAATCCTAATTTTTTAAAATTTGAAAATCCGTATTCAGTTTTACACATAATATAACCAACATGTTTTCCTCCAATTTCTGCAACAATGAATGCCTCTGGAAATTCTGCAAGTAAACTTTCATAAAAATAATCAGAATAATGTTCTGGAAGGGTTTTCAGATTAATTTCCATCACAGAAATAAGATCGCTTGGTTCTGCTCTTCTAATATTGCAATCCCCCAATTGTCTAAGAATCACTTGCATATTATAGGTTAAGAGTATCAATATTTATTTTTAAACCAAAAGACCATTTAATGGAAAGATATAGTGATGAACAGATGGAAGATACCTCACAAGAAGAGATTATTTCACTAGTCAAATCAATATTTGTGGTAAGTGATTTTACAAAAACTGAATTTTCTTTAGAGTTTAGAATAGAAGATTATGATTTCAAATCAAAGTTTGAGGATTTAGCTAGAAAATTAGAAAATATCAGATATGTAGGAAAATTAGAAGAGATGAACGATGGAAGATATGTAATCATTCAGAAATTTCCACCAAAAAAACAGAGAAGATGGATGAGTTCTTCATGGACTCCCAGAATATTGTTTGTAGTTGTAATTTCATTTGTAATGATTGATGGATACGTTAGGACGGATTGGGCCAATTCCATAGTTAAAATTGGAAATCCCTATGAGATGGCAGGAATCTATACTCTTGCACTTCTAGGGATTTTGGGAATTCATGAACTTGGTCATATTGTAGCTGCTAAATTACATCGACTAAAAACATCTTGGCCATACTTTATCCCAGGAATTCCTGCAATTGGTATGCTTCCAACATTTGGTGCATTTATTCAATCAAAAGGATTGACCATTAATCGAGAAATTTTATTCGATGTTGCTATTGCAGGCCCTATTGCAGGATTGGTTATTGCAATAATAGTTTCAATATATGGAGCATATACAGCACCAATTCTAGATCAAGTATTAACTGGAGAAGTATTTGAGGATTCAAGATTAAGTGAATGGGGCTGGGGAGAACCATTGTTAATGACTGCTAGTTTGGCAATGTTTGGTAAAGGAGATGTGTATGGAAATACAATATTGATGACACCTGTTATGTTTGCAGCATGGGTAGGATTTTTAATTACATTTTTGAATTTACTGCCAGCGTGGCAATTAGATGGAGGACATATGGCAAGAACATTACTAGGAGTAAAATTACACAGATATGCAACTTTTGTAAGTATAGGAATTCTGATTTTGTTAAATTTTTGGTTTATGGCAATCTTGATTCTTGTAATGAGTGCAAGAAATCCGAGTGCATCACCACTAGATGATGTTTCACCACTTTCAAGAAATAGAAAACTTGCATATATTGGAATTATAGGGTTAGCAATTTTATGTGCCCCACTACCATCGAATTTTTTGCCTAGTATCCTACCTTAACAAAAGTCTTGCACCATCTGTAACAACTACAACCTTTTGTCTTGCCCCTTGTGTTTTTAGAATATAATCCATAGAATATTTTATTCCCTGCATAGAAATCATGTTTAGTTTCTTGGCATAAAACTCAGGTAAAATGGAAACTAGACCAATCTGAAAATTCTTTTGTGTTTCGGAGAGGAATAATAAATCTTCCATTCCACTAATGTATTTTGTAGGATTTCTTAATTGTTCCAAAGTTAATCGATCCTCAATATATTGTTGAATTGCATCAGAACCCAATCCACCTTTACACTCAGATACTAAAATTGCAAGACCATCTTTTTTTATTGCACTAGAGCAATTCCAAAGAGATGAAAGGGAACTTCCCAGATCAAAATTACTTGCGTCTTTACCTGTACTTACAATCATAGTCTTATGTTCTCCTATATCTTTGATAGAGTTAGATTCCAAAATTTTTGTAGTAGAAAGTGTTTCAGATGGATGACCTATTGAAAAATCAATTATGCCTTTAGAATTTGCAACTATTTCGATACCATGAATTTCAAATTTATCAGTGAATTTTTTTGCTTCTACTAAACTTTCAGGATATTGTCCAGGTACAGGTAAATTTCCTTGTCTTTTAGCATATGCAGAGAGCATAGAATCCAAACCAAATTTTTTGATAAGACGAGTTGAAATTGTTTCATAACCAAATAATCCATCAAATTCCATTTCACCCATAAAAACAAGATTGGAATTAGAAATATCAACATCCTCAAATTCGTTAATCGATATTCCTTCAGGAAGACCCATTTTGACCAAATTCAAGATTTTTTTCTCAGTAAAAATTTTTGGAAAAGGTTTTGATTTTTGCTCACACAAAGTAAACAGAGAAGAAATAATTTTTTGAACAGATTTTGAATTATGTAAAACTACCAGTTCTATTGGTTTTGACAAATCAAGGGAGCTAAGTTTTTCATTGATCACAGAATCCTCCAAAATTTTTCCATCAGAATCAATTTTTTGCTCTAAATTTTCTGCCTTTATATCCAAAACAACATCAGTAACACCATAATTTAACCAGATTTCAGGCATAATTTATCAATAATACAAACCAAAATAAATCCAATGCAGTTAACATTGATGTGGAATTTGTAAAAGAGTTTGCAATATTTTTGCATCAAAAAGGCATTATAAAATTTGGAGAATTTATACTTGCAAGTGGAAAAAAGAGTTCTTACTATGTGGATTTAAGACTAGTCCCAAGCTATCCTCATGAATTTAGAAAAATGGTGAAATTTCTTCAAAATGAGATTACCCAAAATATAGGATTAGACAATTTTGATTCTATTGTTTCTGTCCCAACAGGAGGATTGGTAATTGCATCAGCATTAGCAATAGAAACTGTAAAACCTCTAATCTATGTGAGAAGCAAACCAAAAGATTACGGCACTTCAAAATCAGTTGAAGGGAAAATTTATGATGGAATGAAAGTAGTGATGATTGATGATGTTGCAACTACTGGAGGTTCAGTAGTGAACGCAATAAAATCACTAAAAGAAGTCAATATTTCAGTTAAAGATGCATATGTTATCGTGGATAGAATGGAGGGTGCTGAACAAGCGTTATCCGAATTAGGGGTTAACATGCATTCAATTCTCAATATTTTACAGATCACAGAAGCACTGTATGAACAAAATTTAGTAGATGTAAATATTTTAGAAAAAGTAAAAATACAAATTAACAAATGAATATTGGCAGCTCAGACAAATGCCTTCCAATCACCATTCAGATATAACTCTGATTCTTCATTGCGGCCAATGAATTTTGGATTGGCTTATTTTAAAACTAATTGAAAAGGTATGGGCCCGAAGGGCTTCGATCCCTTGGCTCACCGGTTATGAGCCGGTTACTCTACCAAGCTGAGTTACGGGCCCTAAGCAAATCAACTTATTCTCAGGTTTAAAATGTTATGAGATTAACAATATTCTTCATAACAACTATCAAGCAACAAGTTTTGTGCAGAAATAGATTTATCTGCAATTTCAATCAAGTTGTTTGAATTAACTGAAGATTTTTCCAGAATATTTCTCCATGATGCAGCATGTCGAATATCAGCTTCTTTATGGAGTTTAAAGTATTCTGTAGATTC
>Ga0224497_10000711_pt1 | contig 22458 bp, 19 predicted proteins | sample SF_Jul11_sed_USG_4_FD_167970 | JGI IMG/M metagenome (GOLD analysis project Ga0224497, IMG submission 167970) | Sediment microbial communities from San Francisco Bay, California, United States - SF_Jul11_sed_USGS_13 | ecosystem: Environmental > Aquatic > Marine > Sediment | place: USA...
CTCCTTGATGGCCATGGCCGGGCTCTGGCAGCTCAAGCGCTCCATCCCCAAGGTGGTTTTGATGTTGCGCAGATCGAACTCGACGTGCCAGCGGCGTTGATACAGGGACTGCAAAGCGGATTTTCGAGTTTGCTTCGGGCACAGCAGCGTCGTCACCAGGGTCTTGCCCCCGGCACGCAACTCGCGCACGCTCACGGTGTTGGGCGCCTGTTCGTAGTCAGCCTGCGTCATCCAGTCCGGTTTGATGGTGGGCTTCTCCAGCACGATCAGATGGTCGCGCGGACCCAGCCGCTGACCGTAGCGAAAGTCGGTACTGCGCTGGCGCGCGCCGTATTGCTCAAACACCGCATCAATGCCGCGTTCGCGCAAGGTGCACAGCAGGAAATAGGTGGCGCAATAGGCATCCCCCAACAGCACGTCCCCGCACGCCAGGGTATCGAGTATCGAACGCAGCAACGACTGTTCATCGCCGCCCTTGCCTTGATAGCGGCCGATGGCCGCATCGAGCATGGCGCCACTGCCCAGACACATCAGGCCCACCATCCGGCACAAGAGGAAACCCAGGCCCGGCTGCTGGCTGCGCGGTTGCGGATAGACAGCCTGATTGGCCGCGGTGTCCGCCAGCGCCAGGGTCGTGCCGTCCACCAACCGTACCCGACGGCCCCGCCAACGCCACGACTCGGGCACGCGCGCCGTGACCCAGCGCCCCGCGTAGCGCGCCAGTGTGCGCACCATCTGCACCGGCAAGCGCTCTCGCGCACGGCAATAGGCTCCGGTATGCGTACTGCACCGCGGCAGACCGCCGGCCAAGCGCTTGACCGCGGTGTCATTCACCGCCTTCTGGCAAGAACGATCGGCACTGAGCGCCTGTGCCAGAAACATCGACAGCGTCTCGGTCGGCGGGAACAACCGTTCCCGATGCTGCGGCAACAGCGACTCGACCTCGCCCAACAATTGAGCACTCGTTAGCAGGTTGAAGAACGCATACGCATCGGTGTTGCGGACATGCCCTCGAACTCGTCGCTGTTGCTGCGCGCACGCGCTCGCATTAGGATGCATTGGGCTGGCTCCTCGGATGACGGATGGTTGTTTGGCGACTCCATCCAATCATTCGACCAGAGCCAGCTGCTTTTGTACAGCACATCAGCTACTTACCGCTTAAGTAAGCAGCATTCGTTCCTGACACCTTTTCCGTCGCCCTGCGTATTCGCGCCGGAGGGGCTTGAACTGGGCATCCGTCGTCCCACGGCGTAGAATGTAGCCAAGTGGTTTCATCCGGAGCCTGCGTAGTGAACGAAGCGGATCTGTTGGCGCGTATCACCGTCAATCCTGCCATCTTCGGCGGCAAGCCGATCGTCCGGGGTCGGAGGATCGCGGTCGAGCATGTGCTCGGGATGCTGGCGGCAGGCGCGACGCCGGAGTCGATTCTCGAGCACTACCCGTTTCTCGAGGGCGACGACATCCGGGCGTGCCTGGTGTACGCGCGGCGCCTAGTCGGACGTGAGCGCGTCGAACCGGCGATCATCGACTCGGCGGCTTGAAGCTCCTGCTCGATACCTGCGTCTCGCCGCGGACGCGCTCCGCGCTAGCGGCGGCAGGTCACGACGCAATCTGGACTGGGCAGTGGACGTCTGATCCCGGCGACGACGCTATCCTCGAGTTTGCGCAGCGCGAATCGCGGATCCTCGTCACACTCGACAAGGACTTCGGCGAGCTGGCGGTGGTGTTCGGCAAGCCGCATTGCGGAATTGTCCGACTTGCCGACATCCATCCGTCTCGCCAAGCGTCGGTCTGCGCGGATGTTCTTGCCCGCTATGGCACCGAGCTGGCCGCCGGGGCAATCGTCACCGTTACGACGGATCGGACGCGTCTACGGCCGGCTGACGCCTCGGATGAATCCGAGTCCTAATAGCAAGAACGTAAGCGCCGGCTGGCTTGACCGCGCGGCTGCACTTTTTCTGAGCCTGGCCCCTTTTCCACTTTTCCAGGCGCCTTTCCTACTGTTTTCTGCCGGGCGTCATAGGATCGGCCCCAACATGGCGATCGCATTGTTCCACAATCGGCGTGCCACGGGCCAGGACTCAACCTGCTCGAGCGTGACCGAATTCGAACTCGCAATGTAGGTCCACTGTCGCTCCCGGACATCAGCGGTCAGCTTCGCGCCGCAGAACAGGATACTGTTCTCGTAGTTGAGCTCGAAACTGCGGCGGTCCATGTTAGCCGAGCCGATGAGCGTGATTTCGCCGTCGACGGTGAACGACTTCGTGTGGAGAAGCCCTTCCACGTACTCGTGGATCTTCACGCCTGCCTTGAGCAGGTCGGCATAGTAGCTGCGGCTCGCCGCGCGAACGATCCACGAATCGTTCCGCGCCGGAAAAACGATCGTCGTGTCGACGCCGCGGTACGCCGCAGCGCACAAGGCATGCTGCAGAGACTCGTCGGGAACGTAGTAGGGCGTCGAGATCACCACGTCGCGCCGGGCCCCGAACAATAGCGAAATGAACATCTCCGGCATTGCCGAGAAGCGGACCGTCGGCCCCGTCCCGAACACCTGTGCAGGAACGCCGGGCTCGTGTGCGGTGACCGGCCCGCGCAAGAGCTCGCGGATGTCTTCGTCGGCGTTCTCCATCCAGTCGGTGACGAAGAGATGCTGGTTCTGACGCGCGATCGGTCCCTCAAACCGCATGACTGCATCCACCCAGGGCGCGAATTTCGCCTTCACGCGGAACTCGGGATCGGCGCAGTTCTGGCTGCCGCAGTAGGTGATGCGCCCGTCGATGACGACGATCTTGCGGTGGTTGCGCAGGTCGATCCGGCCCCTGAGCAGCCGCAGCAGGGGGTTGCCGATCTGCAGGGCGACCGCGAGGCGCACGCCAGCCTCCTTCATTGCCTTCCAGTGCGCGGAACCGATCATGTCCCGCGAGCCGAGCCCATCCGCCATGGCGCGGCAGACGACCCCGCGACCCGTTGCGCGCTTCAAGGCTTCGACGATCTTGCAGCCGTTGTTGTCCGGCAGCCAGATGTAGAAGAGCAGGTGGACGTGCTCCTTCGCCGCGTCGATGTCGGCGACCATCGAGTCGATGGTAGCGTTGGAGTCCTCAAGGAGCCGGGCGGTGTTGCCTCCGCCCGGCTCAAAGCCTGAGATCGATTTTCCGACGGCGAAGAGGCGAGTGTAGAGCTCAGGGACCTCCGGCCGCACGCTGTCCTCGGTTTCTGTGAACGGAGGCAGCGACCGCTCGATCTCGCGCAGACGCGCCGCGCGACGGCGACCGATACTCGTCTCCCCCACGAACAGGTAGGCGAGTATCCCGACCGCCGGCGCAGCCGCGATGAGCAGAATCCAGGCCACGCGCGATGCGGGGTCGCGATGCGGGCGCAGCAGGACCCGCGCGATCACCAGCAGCTCCAGAAGCGCAAGCGCGATAATTGCTGTCGTTGCCATTAGACGGCGCGGGTAGTCCTACGGATCTGAAACACGAAGATGACCAGACCGATCCAGGCCATCGTGCTCAAAACGTCAATTGCGGTTACCCCGACCGCCACCGACAGGAACCAGTTCGACAGGAGGAAGCTGCCCGTCACGAAGTGGAACAAGGCGACCGAGAAGCCTCTCCCGGACCCTAGTTCGTCGGGCGCGCCGACGGCGCCGTATAGAAATGACGCCCACCACGACGCCTTGACGACTTCCTTCCGTGTGTTGGAATCCGTTATCACCCGACTTTCCTCTTGACCTGAGCCATGGGGGATTGTAACCGTCGCCTTTGGTGCGCGGGGAGGCTGACGGCCGGTGGAGAAAGTGTAAAAATGGGGCCAGGCTCGAGGTCATATGGAAGTTCACATTGCGAGAAGACAGGGGCCGATCCCAGGGTATGACCGCATTCCGGTGGCAGGCGCAATCCGGTAAACTACGGATCCTCCTTGTATCAATTTTTTGAAACGTTCCTGCAGGAGTAATCATGAAGGTGCTGGTGAGCGTCAAGCGCGTCATTGATCCTTACGTCAAGGTGCGCGTGAAATCCGACGGAAGCGGCGTCGAGACCGCGAACGTCAAGATGGCAATGAACCCCTTTTGCGAAATCGCGATGGAGCAGGCCGTGCGCATGAAGGAAGCCGGCGTCGTTACCGAAATCGTGGCGGTTTCAATCGGCACGATGCAATCGCAGGAGACGCTGCGCACCGCGATGGCAATGGGCGCCGACCGCGGCATCCTCGTCGAAGCCGATGCCGATGTGCAGCCGCTGGCCGTGGCGAAGGTGCTGAAGGCGATCGTCGCGAAGGAGAGCCCGCGCCTCGTCATCATGGGCAAGCAGGCGATCGACGACGATTCGAACCAGTCCGGCCAGATGTTGGCGGGGCTCCTTGGCTGGGCGCAGGCGGCGTTCGCCTCCAATATCGCGATCAATGGCGACAATGCCGATTGCACCCGCGAGATCGACGGGGGGCTGGAGAAGATCACGGTCAAGCTTCCGGCGGTGGTGACGGCGGACCTGCGACTCAACGAGCCGCGCTACGTGACGCTGCCCAACATCATGAAGGCGAAGAAGAAGCCGCTCGAGGTGGTCAAGCCCGATGCGCTCGGCGTCGACGTGGCCCCACGGCTCACCATACTCAAGGTCGAAGAGCCGGCCAAGCGGGGCGCGGGCGTGAAGGTGGCTGATGTGGCCGAGCTGGTGGCGAAGCTGAAGAACGAGGCCAAGGTCATTTAACTACGGTGACGGGTGACGGGTGACGAGTGATGGGTGATAGGTGACGGGTGATGGATGACGAGTAATTGCTCTTGAGTCGTGTTTCTCTCGGCGTCTTGGCGGCTCAGTTCTGGGGTTCATCCGCGTTTATCTGCGGCTAAATGAACTTGGGTTTGACCTTCATCGGCGTTCAGTCCCTCACCCCCGCCCCTCTCCCAAACTGAGAGGGGAGGCTCGAGCTTCCCCTTCTCAATTCTGGAGAAGGGAAAGGGATGAGGATGGGCGGCTATATTGTTTTGGTTTTTGAGATAACTTTTAGAACCTTAAGTCGGAAACGGGAAAGACTATGTCAGTACTGGTAATAGCAGAACATGACGGGAAGCAGCTGAAGACGGGCACGGCGAACGCCATCGCCGCGGCGGGCATAATGGGCGATGACCTGACGGTGCTGGTGGCGGGTCATGAATGCGGCGATGCTGCCCAGGCGGCAGCCAAGGTGGCGGGCGTGAAGAAGGTCCTGCACTGCGACGCGCCGCACTATGCCGGCTCGCTCGCCGAGAACTTCGCCGCGCTGATCGTGCCGCTTGCCGGACACTACACCCATGTCGTCGCACCTGCGACCGGCTTTGGCAAGAACCTGATGCCGCGGGTGGCGGCGCTCCTCGACGTGCAGCAGATTTCCGACATCAGCGCCGTTCAGTCGCCGGACACCTTCGTGCGCCCGATCTATGCCGGCAATGTGCTCGCCACGGTGCAGTCGAAGGACAAGATCAAAGTGGTTACGGTGCGCACGACGGGATTCGACCCCGCCGGCGAGGCGGCCTCTGCCGCGCCGGTGGAAACTCTGGCGCCGGGACCGGAGGCGGGGCTTTCGAAGTTCAACGGGCAGGAGCTCACCAAGTCAGCCCGGCCCGAGCTCACTGCGGCGAGCATCATCGTCTCCGGCGGCCGCGGCATGGGCAGCGCCGAGAACTTCAAGATCCTCGAGGCGCTTGCCGACAAGCTGGGCGCTGCGGTGGGCGCATCGCGCGCCGCCGTCGACTCCGGATTCGTGCCGAACGACTACCAGGTCGGGCAGACGGGGAAGATCGTCGCGCCCGAGCTCTATGTGGCGATAGGTATTTCCGGCGCGATCCAGCACCTGGCCGGCATGAAGGACAGCAAGGTGATCGTGGCCATCAACAAGGACCCGGAAGCGCCGATTTTTGCGATCGCCAACTACTGGCTGGTCGAGGATCTCTTCAAGGCCGTACCGGAACTCACAGCTGCGCTGTGAGTTCCGGTGAACGATGAATCATAGATGGCGCGGTTTACTGCGATTTTCTGGCCATTTGTGATTTCGCCGATTTACTCGCGTCGTTAATCCGTGTCGAGTTATGCCGCGCCATTAAGGGACATGCTGTTCGCGATCCGCGAGCTCGCGGGGCTCTCGGAAGTGACGGCGCTACCGGGTTGCGAGGAGGCGACCGCCGAAGTCGTCGGCCAGGTGATTGATGAGGCGGGCAAGTTCGCGCGTGACGTGCTGGACCCGCTCAATCGCCAAGGTGATAAAGAGGGCGCCCGGCTCGCCGATGGAAAGGTAACGGCTCCGCAGGGCTTCAAGGAGGCGTACCGGCAGTTCATCGAGGCCGGCTGGAACGGCCTGGGCGGGCAGCCGCAGTACGGGGGGCAGGGGTTGCCGCACATCGTCGCCATGCCGGTGCAGGAGATCTGGAACAGCGCCTGCATGTCCTTCTGCCTTGCCCCAATGCTGACGACCGGCGTGCTCGAAGCGCTGCGTATCCACGGCTCACCTGAGCAGCAGGACCTCTATCTTCCGAAGCTCACGTCGGGCGAATGGTGCGGAACGATGAACCTGACGGAGCCTCAGGCCGGCTCGGACCTGTCAGCGGTACGCACGCGCGCGGTGCCGGAGGGCGATCACTACCGCATCCAGGGCACCAAGATATTCATCACCTGGGGTGAGCACGATCTCGCAGAGAATATCGTTCACCTCGTGCTGGCCCGTACTCCTGAGGCCCCGGAGGGGATCAAGGGTATTTCGCTCTTCATCGTTCCCAAGTTCGTGCCCAAGGCGGACGGCACGGCCGGCGAGCGCAACGACATCCGGTGTGTCTCGATCGAGCACAAGTTGGGCATCCACGGGAGCCCCACCTGCGTCCTCGCCTACGGGGATGAGAAGGGCGCCATTGGCTATCGGGTAGGAGAAGAGAACCGCGGGCTCGAGTACATGTTCACCATGATGAACCACGCGCGGCTTGGCGTCGGCCTCGAGGGCGTCGCGCTTTCGGAGCGGGCGTATCAGCACGCACTGGAATACGCGAAGACGCGCGTGCAGGGTCGTGAGATCGGCCAGAGAAGCGGGGACCGCGTTACCATTATTCATCATCCCGACGTGCGCCGGATGCTGCTGTCGATGAAGGCGCAGACGGAGGCAATGCGTGCCCTGGTGTATTTCTCCGCCGCCTTGCTCGACAAGTCGAAACACCACCCTGATGCCGCCGAGAAGCGGCGCAGCTACGCGGTGCTCGATCTGCTCACGCCGGTAGTCAAGGGCTGGTGCACCGAGCAGGCGATCGAGATCGCCTCCACCGGTATCCAGGTCCACGGAGGAATGGGTTTTGTCGAGGAGACCGGCGCCGCGCAGTACCTGCGCGATGCGCGCATCACGACCATCTACGAGGGCACGACTGGCATCCAGGCGAGCGATCTCGTCGGGCGCAAGGTCGGCGCCGAGAAGGGCGCGACGGCGCTGGCAGTGATCGACGCCATGCGCAAGATTGCCGCGCAACTCGACGCAGCAGAACGGATGCCTCCATCCCTGCGCGGCAATCTTAACGAAGCAATCGACAACCTCGAAGGAGCGACGCGGTGGATTGTCGATACCTTTCCGCATGACCCGAACGCGGTTGCGGCGGTGTCGGTCCCGTACCTCAAGCTCTTCGGCACGGTGGCCGGGGGCTGGATGATCGCCCGCGCCACGCTGATCGCCAGCGAGCAGCTCAAGCAACCCGACGCGGACCGGGAGTTTCTAGAAGCCAAGCTTGCGACCGCCCGGTTCTACGCGGAGCACGAGCTGCCGAAAGCGGCTGCGTTTGCGCGTGAGGTCGTCCAGGGGGCGGGGAGCGTCCTCGACCTTGATCCCGCGAAGTTCTAGCAATGAACCGCCAAGACGCCAAGAGCGCCAAGAAGACCAGGAATACAAACTGAACCGCCGAGGCGCAGAGAGAAGCAGGAACTAGAATTGAACCCACACGACGCCAAGAGCGCCGGTGATTCATGAGAAAGCTTCACCGCGAAGGACGCCAAGAGAACATTACTCAGAATCGAACCTCAAGAACGCTAAGGCTACGCCAAGTGAGGTCCTGGATACCGATTTGGTGATCAACACATAGCGCTCGTCACTCGTCACCCATCACGCTCCATTCACCGTTCACGGCAGTTAGAGAGCCGCTGATGGACGCCGATTTACGCCGATGAAGGTCAAACCCAAGTTTATTTAGCCGCAGATAAACGCAGATAAACGCGGATACAACTCGAAAATCCTTTCTCCTTCCGCCTTCCGTCTTCCGTCTTCCGTCTTCATCCTTCTGCCTTGCATAACCGTGATTCGATCCGCTTCGTCGAATTAAGCCGGGCTGGGCGTGATTGGAGACGCGCGTGATATCAGCAGGTTAAGTTCACAATCTATTTGGCACGATTCCGTCTAATCGTGCCAAATAGAAGAGAGAATCGTGCCAAAACAACTCAGGCGAGAGGCTCGTAGTGGATCTCAAAGACCCCAAGGAAAAGTCGCGGGAACCCAGGCCGGACGGTATATCGCGTGCAACGAAATGTCTGGGACGCGGGCGTTTCGTTGCACTGAATATTCTCAAATTGGGGGCGGTGGGCCCGAGACTCCCATCCAGGCTGGAATGTCACTAAACGCTGGAAGTAGTGGAAGTTTACTTGCACTAGTCGTGTTTAACTCCCGCAGTTCCGGCCTTCCTGTACACAATGCGTCAATGTCCACCGATAGTGGACGAACTATGATTGTGTATTAGACCAGCTGGTCAGTTACGGACCGCTATATTATGAAGTACACAAAATCAATAAGTACACCGTTAGTGTACTATTATAATTCGTGTACAATAGCCGCATGAATCTACCTGTTACCACGCCAGTTAGGGAAACCGAGATCCTCAAAGACACACTACAATGTCTTGAGAATCAAGGTCTTGTAGCCGTACTTGATCGGGAGCGGCCCGCATTGGGTCGCACCCGGGCGGACGCGCTTATACGTCTGGGCTACGCCGCGGAGGGCGAAACGATATACGCCGCAGAAATCAAGCGCTGGTTGACACCCGCCAATCTAGGCGCGGTGGCAGCCCAACTGCGCGAACTAGGTCCAGCGGCGTTGCTGATTACCGATTACGCTACGCCCCAGGTCGCGCAGAAACTCAAAGAACTCGACATTCCGTTTGCGGACACCGCTGGCAATGCTTACATCCGCGGGCCGAACTTCCTGGTGTGGGTGACTGGCAATCGGCCGCGCACCGCTCCAAAGCCACCCCGTGCCGGTCGCGCATGGCAGCCTACCGGGTTGAAGTTGATTTTCGCTCTGCTATGCAATCCTGAGTGGATTGCCCTCGCGTACCGAGAACTCGCTGCGCGCGCTGATGTCGCCAATGGAACTGTCGGCTGGGTCATGCGCGAACTGGTGGAGCAGGGCTTCCTGGTTAAGCCGCGCCGTCGAGCGATTCCGCGCCGGCTGCATCATCGTCGCAAGCTTTTCGACCGCTGGGTCGAGGTCTACACGGGAACGTTTCGCCGGACGACCTTGCTCAAGCGGTATCGCGCCGATACGCCGGATTGGTGGAAGAACCTGGATACCGCCCGTCATAACGTGCTCCTCGGTGGTGAGCCAGCTGCCGCACTCCTGACCGACTATCTCAAGCCAGGCACGGTGACGATATACACCAAACCTGCGAATTTCAGATTCATCCTCGAACATAAGCTCCGTGAAGTGCCCGACGGTGACGTCGAAGTTCGGCAACGGTTCTGGCCGTTCGATCACGAATGGGAGCACTCGAACCTCGTCCCCCCGGTGCTCATATACGCTGACCTTTTGGCTACCGGGGATGCACGATGCATCGATACGGCACAGCGAGTTTACGATGGCCATCTCGCTCGACTTTTCGCAGAAGACTGACCTGCGGCTGCTGGGCATCTTGGTGAAGCAGGTCAGCGTGGCTGCCGCTGGAACGCCATTCCTGATGGCTGGCGCGATGGCGCGAGATCTACTACTCGTTTACGCGCATGAAATTCGCAGCAGGCGGGCGACGAAGGATGTGGATCTCGCTTTGTTTGTAAAGAACTGGGACGACTTTGAGGCTGGCGCAGAAAATTGCTTTCCGGTGGTGAATTCGCCGAGATTCCGCGTACTGGCATCCACAAGCTGCGGTTTCAGCGAACGCTGGAGGTGGATATTCTTCCTTTTGGTGGCGTTGAGAGACGGGACCGCTCCATTGTTCTGCCACCCGACAACGTATTCGAGATGTCCATGTTCGGTTTCAGGGAAGCCCTTGATTCAACTGTGACGGTAATACTGCCCGAGCACGCTCGGGTCCAGGTCGTCTCCTTGCCGGCGCTTTCCATACTCAAGTTTTCAGCATGGGAGAAACGTAGATTAACGGAGCCGGGGAAAGACGCATATGACCTGCTCCTTATCACCAAGAACTACGCCAGCGCCGGCAACGACAATCGTCTGTATGACGCAAATCCCTTTGTCGCTGGTTCTCCATCCGACTATGAAGCTGCAGGCGCGTGGCTACTGGGTAAGGACATGGCGAAGCTGCTTGATGCTAAAGGGCGGGAACGGCTGGCGCGCATCATCGCCAAGGAGGCGGATAAAATGGGGAAACTTCACTTGGCCGGTGACATGATGAGCGATGATCCAGAGCGTGCCTTGGTACTGCTAGCTGCACTAGAAGAAGGATTCGTCGGGGAAAAGGATGAGCAATAACGGGAAATCCTGAGAAACTGGATCTGGGACGCGGCGCGCGCAAACCGCGAGGCGATCGTGCTCCGAAACCCCACAAGATGAAGGAGGGCTACCCCTGGCCGAGCCGAAGCGGCTACTATGTCACTACGAAAAGCTCGACCACAACGAAGAGGAGTGAGACGGGATGCGCTGGGTTGCACCGACGGAAAAGGACGATGCGAACGAAACGCCGGATAAACGTCTGTGGGACGCGGCGGAATGGAGGATGCGTTGAACTCACTTTCGACACCGCAACTTGTAAACCCACTCGCTGAGCGGCTGAAAGGCGGCGGGCTGGGCCTCGCCCTCATGATCCGGCATGCGCGTACCGTGGACATTGCGCTGGCCGCCAGGACCTGCGGTTTCGATGCGATCTACTTCGATCTGCAGCATACGGCCACGCCGGAAGAGGTTGTCGCCCAGATCTCGGTCGGCGCAATCGGTGCCGGTGTCACCCCGCTGGTGCGCGTCCCCGACCGCGACTATGCTGCCGCGCTGCGGATGCTGGATAGCGGCGCGCTCGGCATCGTCATGCCGGACGTGTGCTCGGTGGAGGATGCGCGCCAGGCGGTCGCGCACTGCAAGTTCGCGCCGCTCGGAAATCGCGGCGCCTACGGCAGCTGGCCGCAGCTGGGCTATCGGACGCTGCCGGCGCTCGAGGCGCGCCAGGCATTGAATGACGCAACGCTGCTCATCGTCATGATCGAAAACCAGGCGGCACTCGAGAACGTGGAGGCGATCGCTGCCGTGCCGGGCGTAGACATTGTGCATGTGGGCAGCAACGATCTCGCCACGGATCTTGGCGTCGCGGGCGAGCTCACTCATCCCAAGGTGCTTGCCGGAATCGAGCGCGTGATTACGGCGTGCCGCCAGCACGGCAAGTTTCCGGGCGTCGGCGGATTGACGGGCGGCGATCCCAAGCGCATCGAGCAGGTGGTGAAGCTCGGCGCCCGCTTTCTCACCGCGGCGACGGAGTGGAACCTGATGCTTGCGGCGGGGCAGGAGCGCGTCAAGGCGCTGCGCGGCCTCGAACCAAACTAACCGTCAGGAAAGATCAAGAACAAGAATTTAGCCGCAGATAAACGCGGATGAACCCCAGAACTGAACCGCGGAGACGCGGAGAGAAGCAAGAACTAGATTTGAATCGCCAAGACGCCAAGCGCGCCAAGAAAATCACGAATCACCAATCACGAATCACGAATCACGGAATTTGGTGAACCGCCAAGACGCCATAACCGCTGCAAAGCTTCACCGCGGAGAACGCCAAGGACGCTGAGGAACACAAAAGCTTTACCGCCGAGGACGCCAAGGTCGCGGAGAAAGAGAAAAGCTTTACCGCGGAGGGCGCCGTCTCCTCATCCCTTCCCCTTCTCCCGAATGGAGAAGGGAAGACTCGAGCCACCCCTCTCCGGTTGGGAGAGGGGCGGGGGTGAGGACGGACGCAAAGGATTACAAACTATTATTCCTTAGCGCCCTCCACGGCCTTGGCGGTTCAGTTTTGCGAGCAATTTACAAGTCGAATCACGACTCACGTCCTTTGACCCGCCGGTCGTCAGCCGTCAGTCGTCACTCCCGCCGAGCTACTCGCCCTTGACGTAATGCGGCTTGATCAGGTTCTCGAAGGAGTAGAGCCGGCCCCACTGCTTTTGGGTGACGAAATTCCGCTCCACGACGGCGATCTGGTGAATTGATTTGCCCGACTGGTGGGCCTCGCGCGCGATCTCGGCTGCTTTTTTGTAGCCGATCATGGGATTGAGCATTGTCACGATCCCGGTGCTGTTCATCACCATGTCGCGTGTGCGCTCGGCGTTCGCGGTAATGCCGTCCACGCATTTCTCACGCAGTGAATTGACCGCGTTCTCCATCGAGAAGATCGACAGAAACAGCGAGAACGCGATCACGGGTTCCATGACGTTAAGCTGGAGCTGTCCGGCGGACGCAGCGAGCGTCACGGTCAGGTCGAGACCAATCACGAGGAAGGCGGTCTGGTTCACGACTTCCGGTATCACCGGGTTGACCTTCCCGGGCATGATCGAGGACCCGGGCTGCAGCTGCGGGAGGTTGATCTCGTTTAACCCGCAGCGCGGCCCCGAGGCCAGCAGCCGCAAGTCGTTGCAAATCTTGGTCAACTTCACGGCCGTGCGCTTCAGTACGCCGGAGAGCTGGACGAATACGCCGGTGTCCGAGGTCGCCTCGACAAGATCGGTGGCGAGCTTGAAATCGATGCCGGTGATGCGGGCGAGGTGCTTCGTCGCGAGCTGGGGGTAGCCTTCTGGCGCGTTGACCGAGGTGCCGATCGCTGTGGCCCCCAGGTTGGTTTCGGTCAGCAGCGCAATGGATTCCTGGATGCGCTGGACCTCCTCACCGATGGTGGTGCCGAACCCGTGAAACTCATCGCCAAGCGCCATCGGCACCGCGTCCTGAAGATGCGTGCGGCCCATCTTCAGCACCTTTGCGAATTCTTTGCCCTTGGCAAAAAAGCACTGCTGCAGCGCGGCCAGCGCCTCGATGTAGCTCTTGAGTCTGAGGATCAGCGCGAGGCGCAGCGCTGTCGGATAGACATCGTTCGTCGACTGGGAGAGATTGACGTGATCGTTCGGGCTGACTTGCTGGTAATCGCCTTTCTTGTGTCCGAGATTCTCGAGCGCGACGTTCGCGATTACCTCGTTCGCGTTCATGTTGGTCGAGGTGCCGGCGCCGCCCTGAATGAAGTCGATCACGAACTGGTCCGCGAGTTCGCCCGAGATCAGCCGATCGCACGCCTTGATGATGGCGTCGGCGATCGTAGGGTCGAGCAGGCCGACGTCACGGTTCGCCATGGCGCAGGCCTTCTTGACGTACGCGAGCGCGGTGACAAGGTACGGCTCGGCCGACATTCCGACCCCGGTGATGACGAAATTCTCCTTGCCGCGCAGGGTCTGCACGCCGTAGTAGACGTCGTCTGGAATCTCGCGGCTGCCGAGAAAGTCCGTTTCGATGCGCATGTTGATTCCTTTCGGCTGCAAAAAAGCGGTCACGGAGACGGCCGGTTCCCGCGCTACCGACCGACCCAGAAATTGGGGAAAAAGGCGATCGCCACGATGCCGTCAGCCGGCATGCCAGCGATGCCTAAGCGAAATGTTAGCGCACGCCCGGCGGGCCGGCGCGCTAGAAGCCGATGGCGAGCAGTGCTGCTGCCGCGATCACCGTTCCCAGCAGGGCAGAACCATAGCAGAGCAGCTTCGCGCCGGTGCCGGCATGGATGCCGAAGTCGTGCAACATGTGAAAAATCCGGTGCACCGCATGCCAGAGAAAGAGCGAGACCACGGCGAGCAAGAACAGCTTCCCGGCCCAATGCTGCGCCACGGTGAGGATACGTTCGTAGGAGAGCGCTGCCTGCGGCATCCATAACCCTACCGGTGTGATGATGCCGGTTATCAGGACCAATATCGGACCCACCAGCGCGGCAAGCGTGCCACCAGCCCCGAAGAGCGACCAGAAGATCGGTGCATTCGAGCGTTTCGGGTTCATAGCCATCTGACCAGGGCGTAAACCATGACCGAGACGGTGAGGGTGGCGAGCAGTCCCAGCGCCGTCACGCCGAGCTCGGGCAGCGTACGCCCCGCAACCTTCAGTGGCGGCATCGCTTTTGGCATGACCTGCCACATGGTTACCGAGTGGTAGACGACGGCAACGAGCAGCAGCCAGTGAATCGCGATCGAGGCCGGGTGCGTCAGGGCGGCGAACCACGCGTCGTAGGCAGCTTCGCCCTGGGCAAGCCGTACGAGACCCACGAGAAGGATCACCGCATAGATCGCGACGAACGGGGCGGTCAGTTCACGCAGCATGTAACGCACGAAGAAGGGGTTCTTGCGCCACCAACCGGCCATCGACCGACGATAAGGCTTGCGCACCGTCATCGGCCGCCTCCTCTCGACGTGACGAAGCTGAGGAAGTAGTCGAGCGCGCTGTTCATCTTGTTCTGATTGACCGCATTCGCGGGGTTCACTCCCTTGGGGCAGACCTCGGAGCAGTAGCCCACGAGGGTGCAGCTCCACACGCCTTCCTCGGCGTTCACGATCGGCATCCGCTCGGCCCGGCCCGCATCACGCGAGTCGGCGTTATAGCGATGCAGGAGAGCCATTGCACCTGGGCCGATGAAGTCGGAATTCAGGCCGTACTGCGGGCAGGCGGAGTAACAGAGCAGGCAATTGATGCACTGGGAGAACTGATAGAAGCGGTCGAGCTGTGCGGGCGTTTGCAGGAACTCGCCGCTTTCGACCGGCTTGTTCTCAGCCGGAATGATGTACGGTTTGATCGATTCGAGCTTCTTCAGGAAATCGTTCTGATCGATGGCGAGGTCGCGCAGGATCGAGAAATGGTTGAGCGGCTCGACCCGCACCTTGCCGGGGAAATAATCCCGAAGGAACGTGTGACAGGACAGTTGCGGCACGCCGTTGACCATATGGCCGCAGCTGCCGCATATCGCCATCCGGCATGACCAGCGGAACGTGAGCGAGCCGTCGAGATGATCCTTGATGTACTGCAGGCCCTGCAGCACTGACATGTCATGCGCGAAGGGCACCTGGTAGCTCTGGAGGTGCGGTTCGGCATCGCGCTCCGGATGGTAGCGCAACACCTCCATCTCGATTGTCCGTGTCTCGACCATGACGGCGCGTCTCAGGTCATCTCCGCTTTCTTGCCCGCGCCGCCGTATACGCGCTGCTTCGGCTGCAACCTGGTGATCGTGACTGGCGTGTACTCGATCCGCGGCGCGCCGGTGCCGTTATAGTGGGCGACGGTGTGTTTCAAGAAGTTGTCGTCATCGCGTTCCTGGTATTCGTCCAGTCGCGTGTGCGCGCCGCGGGATTCGCGGCGGTTCAGCGCCGAGTGCGCGATGACCTCGGCAACGTCGAGCGTGAAGCCGAGCTCGATCGCGGTCAGCCATTCGGTATTGAACGCGCGGGTCGAGTCATCGAGCTTGACGCCCTTGCGGTAGCGCTCGCGCAGCTCGCCGATCTTGTCGCACGCCGTCTGCATGAAATCCGCCTTGCGGTAGATGCGAACTCCGGCTTCCATGGCATCGTGCATCTCGTCGCGAATCGTGGCGAGGCGCTCGCCGCGCTCGCGCTTGAGCAGCGACAGCACGGTTTCCGCAGCGGCCTGGGCCTGCTTTTCCACGGCCGACGAGCGGCTATGGGTCACGGAACGCGCGTAGCGGGCGGCGTTCTCGCCCGCGGGTTTCCCGAACACGCATAGCTCGGCGAGCGAGTTCGAGCCCAGGCGGTTCGCGCCGTGAATGCCGACGCTCGAGCACTCGCCCGCCGCGTAGAGGCCCTTCAACGGTGTTGCCGTGTTGACGTCACAGAGGATGCCGCCCATGGTGTAGTGCACTGCCGGGCACACCGGAATCGGGGTCGTCACCGGGTCCACGCCCACGAACGTGTGCGCGACTTCGGTGATGAGCGGAAGCCGCTCATGGATCATCTTCGCGCCAAGGTGACGCAAGTCGAGGTTCACGACCTGGCCGCGCGGGGTCGCAATGGTCCGTCCCTTGTGCTCCTCGTGCCAGAACGCCTGGGACAGACGGTCGCGCGGCCCGAGCTCCATCGCCTTCGCTCGCGGCCAAGGGTCGGGCGGTCCCATGCCGTAGTCCTGGAGATAGCGGTAACCATCCTTGTTGGTGAGAATGGCGCCTTCCCCGCGGCAGGCCTCGGTAATCAGGATGCCGGTTCCGGGCAACGCCGTCGGATGCCATTGCATGAACTCCATGTCACGCAGGGGCGCGCTGTGGCGGTAGGCGATGCCCATGCCGTCGCCGGTCACGATGCCCGCATTGGTGTTCTGTTGATAGACGCGCCCCGCGCCGCCCGTTGCGAAGACAGCTGCGTTGCACTTGAAGAGAAAGAACTCGCCGGTCGCGATCTCGATAGCGAGCACACCCTGTACCCGCCCGTCCTCCACGATCAGGTCGCAGCAAAAGAACTCGTCGCAGCGCGTGATCGAGGGATATTTCATCGAAGTCTGGAACAGCGTGTGCAGCATGTGGAAGCCGGTCTTGTCCGCGGCGAACCAAGTGCGCTGCACCTTCATTCCGCCGAAGAAGCGCACGTTGACATGCCCGTCGGGTTTGCGGCTCCAGGGGCAGCCCCAGTGCTCGAGCTGCGTCATCTCGCGGGTGCAATTCGCGACGAAGTAATCGACGACGTCCTGGTCGCATAGCCAGTCGCCACCCGAGACCGTATCATCGAAATGATTGTCGAGCGAATCGTCGGCGCGCACGACAGCGGCCGACCCGCCCTCCGCGGATACGGTGTGACTGCGCATCGGAACGACTTTTGAAATCAGCGCGATCCGGAGACCGGGATCGGTTTCGGCTGCCGCAATGGCTGCCCGCAAGCCCGCGCCGCCGCCACCGACGATCGCCACGTCTGTGGTAATCACCTGCATGGGTCGATTTTCCGGTAGAGGCCCAAGCGGTGGATTGATTCAGATCAATGCCGCCCGGAATCGGGGCGGGCCGCGCCCGGTCCGTGTAGCAGAGAATCGGGGAGAATCGGGGATCGCGCGTGAGGCGCGGGCCGGGGGGCCGTGTTCTAAAGCTAAGAGAAGCTCAAGCCGTCACGTGCCACGGCACAACGCCGCCGGCGCGGCATTGGCGAACGGTCGTTGCGGGGACCGTCAGGCCGTGCGCATCTTGCCCGGCTGTCTGGCTTCCTCGGGAGGACCTTCGCCAGGCTTCGCGAAGGTTTCCTGTGCCTTGCCCGCTACGACATCCTGGTACCAGTACTCGTGGTGGTGCTTGGCCCAGGTTTCGTCCACGTAGCCGTGGCGCATGCCGGAGTAGGCGCCCTTGACCCCGAGCGTGCCGAGATAGATATGAACCAGCGACAACGCAATCGCCACATACGCCGAGACCATGTGAATCGCGTTGGAGATCTGCATGATCCCCCGTCCCTGCCCGAAGTTCGGGAACAGCACGATCAGGCCGCTGACCAGAAGCACTGTGGAAAGGATGATCAGCACGATCCAGAATTGGACCTTCTCACCCGCGTTGAAGCGGTGCGATGGATACTGGTGGCCCTTGAAAAGAAAATCGAAGATGTGCAAGAACCACTTGAAGTCGTCGACTCCGATCCCGTTGTTGCGGACGAAACGGATGAACAGCCAGGGTATGGCGACGATCAGGATCGGACCCGTGAAATTGTGCAGCGTCTTCGACATCGACGCGAGCCATGCGAACACGCTGTAGCCCAGGACCGGCAGCAGCACACTTTTGCCGAGCGAGAGGATGAGGCCAGTGATCGCGAGAATCACCCAGGTGATCGCCAACAGCCAGTGGGCGTGGCGGTCCGCGGGCGAGAAGCGTCGGATCAGGCGCCCACTTGGGGTGTCGCCAGCGGGCAGCGCTCCCCGGATGAAATAGAACAAGGCGAGCCCGAGCACGCCCGCGGCGACCAGTATGCCGCCCCAGAAGGCGATCGGCACCCGTACCTGGCGCCACGTTTCCCCGCCGCTCTGGACGAGCACCCCGGTTTCCACGCCTTGCACGTTGGTAAAGCCCGGGGAGCCGGAGCGCACGTCACGCCACACCGGTGCATTGTTGAGCGGTTGCGAATCCTGGCGTTGCGCCTGCGTACCACCGGAGCTGCTTTGCGCTTGTTGCGCGCCTGCTGGCGCGGATGCGACCAGTGCGATCGCGATGGTCAGCGCTCCAAGCAATTGTGCGAGCTTGCCCATGATGACCCCCTCCGATTCAGAGAACCTCGTGCGGACTGGCGTAACGATCCGAACGTTGGCCTCGTGTGTTGCCTTTCTCTAGTCGCCCGATGGCGCGAAACGCGTCGCCTCGCGAGCAGCGGCCCAAATCTCACCGCGCAGACTGGGTAGACCGAAAAAGTATAGCGCAGAAAGGCCCGCGCCAGTCTGCGGGCGTTTCGGTTTACGGGAAGCGATGGGGCTTTCCGTGGTCCGCGTTGCAGTCGCGACCGGATCAAGAGGCGTTGCGGTTCCCCAAGCGATTCCACATGCCGGGATCGCGCGATGGTCTCGCATCGCACCATGCCGGCGTCTGGGTTCCGCACATCCCATTGAAACGAAAGGTAGACCCACTGATTCAGCGCGATTCGGCCAGACTCGATCGCTCTGCGCCGGAGTCGGGGCGCCGTCACTTTCGGTGCCGAGAGCCAAGCCGTTTCTAGCCGGGCGCAGGTTGCTTAGGGGGGAGCACGGCTTCCTCGCCCAGGTCCGGTTCCCCGCAGAGCCGCAAGATTTCGGCGCGCGCACGATCGCGCAATTCAATGGCGGCGTTCCAATCTGCGCCGGGCGGAGCGATCGGAGCGCTAAAGCTGATGCTGAGCATCGTGCGGCGAAAGAGCCAATGCCCCGCGCGTAAAGCAGAACGAGTCCCGCGCAGGGTGACCGGAAGAAGTGGCGCGCCGGCCTGGGCCGCGATCGTGAATGCGCCCATGCGGAACGGCAGCAGGCCCGGCATGCGGCTGAACGTGCCCTCCGGGAACACGATGAGCGACTGCCCGGCGCGTAAGGTTTCGGAGAACTTGCTCGCGTCCTCGATGCCGTGCTGCACGTCGAATCGCTCGACAAAGGCCGCTCCTATCCGTCTGAGAAAAATCCGCGGGACCCAGTGATCGAGGAGCTCGCGCTTGGCGACGAACCGAACGGGGCGGGCGAGCGTCGCGACCACCACCACGCCGTCCAAATAACTCGCGTGATTTGGAGCCAGCACGACCGGACGATCGTGCGGTACTTGCTCCAGCCCCCGTACGGCGAGACGCATGCCGGCGAGAGCCAGGAAGAGCCGCGCCATGCGATGGCTCAGGGCCCAACACCAGTCGACCCGCGGCAGCACCGCGCAGGCGAACCAAGTGAGCGTACCCAGGCTGCCGAGCAGCAGCATGACGTACGCGCTGTAGGCGAGATCCGCGCCGGCGCGCAGGCTGCGCCGCGCTTGCGGCAGTACGGCCGACCACGCGAGGCGCACGATTTGCCACCAGACTGCGCGCGTGCGGGTGCGGCCGCCGTGCTCGTAGAGCTCGCGGCTCGCGACGCGCCGGATCTTGCCGCTGGAAGTCTTCAGCACGGACTGCGGCGGCGCGAGCACGACCTCGTCCACCGGCATGTCGATGACCTCCGTCGCGAGCTCGTTGATGCGTGCGCTCAGGCGCTCGCGCTCCGCGGGGTCGGTGACGCGCGTCTCAGCGAGCACGATGATGCGCTCGGTCCCCGAGCGCTCGTCGCGGCTGCCGAACACCGCTACGCAGCCTTGGCGGATGCCCTCGAGGTGGCCTACAGCCTCTTCCAGTTCGTACGGGTAGACGTTGCGGCCGGCGCGGATGATCATGTCCTTCACGCGGCCCGTGATGTAGAGCTCGCCCTCCGCGATGTAGCCGTAGTCGCCGGTATCGAGCCATTGGCCGTGCAGCAGCTGGCGTGTCTGCTCGGGATTACGGTAATAGCCGCTGGTCGACGACGGGCCAGAGAACTGAACGTGCCCTTCCTCCCGCTCGCCGAGCTCGCGGTCGTTCCCATCCACCACGCGCATCTGATGGCCCACGAGCGGGTGCCCGCAGGCAACGAACGTGAGCGCTTCCGGTTGCGTCTCGGGAACGGCAAGCGCGCGGCCGTTGCGGGAGAAGGCGGCGCGGTCGACGTGGTCCAGCTTGGGGCTGCGCCCGGGCGGCGACAACGCCACGCCGAGTGTGGCTTCGGCCAAACCGTAGACGGGCGTCATTGCCTCGGGCTTGAAGCCATAGCGGGCAAAGCGTTTCGTGAACGCGGCGATCGTTTCGGGGGAGACCGGCTCGGCGCCGTTGAAGGCGACGCGCCAAGTTGACAGGTCGAGCCCCTCGAGCTGCGCATCGTCGGCGCGCCGCAGGCACAGCTCGTAGCAAAAATTCGGTCCGCCGGAGAGCGTGCCGCCGTGCCGATGGATCGTCCACAGCCAGCGGTCTGGCCGCGCGAGGAACGTGAGCGGCGACATCACGGGATACTTGAAGCCGTAGATGAGGCTTCCCATCCAGGCGCCGATCAAACCCATGTCGTGGTAGAGGGGCAGCCAGCTCACGAACACATCGTTCGGCGTCACGCGCAGCGCCCGCCCCATCGCCCGGATGTTGGTGAGCAGGTTGGCGTGCGTCATGATCACGCCCTTGGGATTTCCCGTGCTGCCCGAGGTGTATTGCAGCATCGCGATCTCATGGGGCCTCGCACGATGCAATAGCGCCGGCGACCCGGCGTGCGCGAGCTCTCCCGGCGTCACCACGTGCTTCAGCGTCCGCACCTGCGGCTTCATCAGCAGCGCGATGGGCTTCGCTTGCTGCACCGTGATCAGGGTGTCGACCAGGGCGTTCGACAGGATCCCCACATGCCGGCGCAGGTGGTCCTCGATCTGTGACGCGCGCGCCGGCGGATAAATCGGAACCGGAACGCCGCCGGCGAGAAGGATGCCGAAGAAGCAAAAGAAATAATCGACGCCCGTCGGCAGCATGATGGCGACACCGCTGCCGGGCTGCAGCCCTCGCTCGAGAAGGCTCGTGGCAACGGCGCGCGCCTGCCGGTCGAGCATCGAATAAGTAACGGTCTGCTCGGCGCCTTCCTCATCCTGGAGCACGATATGCGGGCGCTCCGGGTGGTGGGCGACGTGCCACTCGAGCACGTCGATCAGGGTGTTCGCGCTGTCCGGGGTCTCGGACTCCTGGGCCAGATGCTCCGCACGTTCTGGTCGGGGCCCGCGCGAGGCGGGGCTGGCCGCGTCGACGGCGCGCAACAGATCGCGCGGCGTCTCAGCGCTCGCCATGACGCTTTCGGCAAGGCTCACGCCAAACTGGCGCTCGATGCGGAGGAAGAGTTCGACGCGCCCAAGACTGTCGTAGCCGTAATCGCGGTCGAGCCGCGCATCCAGCGACGCGGGCGGAGCGGAGCGGGTCGGATGCAGTTCGGCCGCAACCTGCCGGATGATCTCCAGCAGTGCATCAGCGCTGATCTCGGTACTGCCGCTCGCGCGTTGTGTCGCGACGGGAGGTTCCACAAACAGCTTGGCGATGGAAGGTTCGGTGGATGTTAGCACGGGTATGAAATGTTTCCGCGTGGAAAAAAGCGCCCGCGGCGGTGGGGAGTGCCCGTCGCGGGCGCCGCGCCGCACGGCACTTAGCTGCCGATGTGCACTTGATACTCCGCGCCGTTCGAGAATGTGCAGTTGCCGGCACCCATGCGCGGCGAGCTCATTTGGTACTCGCAGCTCGCGAAGGTGCCGCGTGAGCCGTAGGCGCTCGCCACGCCACGCCGCTCATCGTTGGCGACGCGGGTCGCTTCGCCGACCAGCGTTTCACCCTGGTAATTGAAGGTGAAACGGCCTTTGCCCGTCATCATGTTGGTCACCTGGCCGGTGAGCACACCGGTCTGGTTGGCGAGATCGTTGGCGGGGTAGAGCTTCACGGGGAGTGCCGCGGGCCTTGGACCTCCGGGATAAGGGCCGCTGGGGGCGCCCGTCGCGCTGCGGGGCGGCACGACATAAGGAACACCCAGCGTATACATGGCCTCACCGTCCGGGCCCACCGGAATCACGTAGCAGGCCGACAGCGCAAACGCCGGGATGAGCAGCGCGATGGCGAGCCGCCTGGAAATGGCCGGCGCGGATGCGTGCTGCGACGGTGCAAGCAGAACAGAATTGCGAGTGCTCATAGTGGTTTCCTTTCAGGGTTGCTGATTGATGATGCGAAATTAATGGACTTGCACGCACAGGTTGCGCGAGTC
>Ga0224497_10000712_pt1 | contig 22455 bp, 17 predicted proteins | sample SF_Jul11_sed_USG_4_FD_167970 | JGI IMG/M metagenome (GOLD analysis project Ga0224497, IMG submission 167970) | Sediment microbial communities from San Francisco Bay, California, United States - SF_Jul11_sed_USGS_13 | ecosystem: Environmental > Aquatic > Marine > Sediment | place: USA...
TCAGTGCTTATTCCAACGTGGCCAGCGCCACCACCGCGCCCGCAACTAGTGACACGAGTCCGCCGACAGCGCCCGCGAACCTCGTCGCAACGGCCGTTGGGGAGGGCCAGATCGACCTGGCCTGGACCGCCTCAACCGACAACGTCGGCGTAACGGGCTACCGCCTCGAGCGCTGCCAAGGAGCTGCTTGCACGAATTTCACCGAGATTTCCGTCCCGTCGGCGTCACCCTACAGCGATACCTCTTCCCTTCTCCCAAGTACGACTTACCGCTATCGAGTGAGAGCGACGGACGGAGCAGGGAATCTCTCGGGATTTTCTTCGACCGCAAACGCGACTACGCAGGCCGCATCAGGCACCACGCTGCAACTCGGCGCCCTGGTGCATGATGGTCCCGCCACGCCTGAGCAAATCTCGCTCATCCTGCCGGTGACGGGGGCCTTGCCGCAGACAGCGACGGCGAGCGTTCGCTACAAGCCGACGGGTTCTTCGACGTGGATTACAGGCCATCCTCTCTACCGCATCAGGCCGGACCTCGCGTTGACGCCCGCTGCCGGCTCCGTGCCGGACGCATTTGCCTGGCCGATTGTCGATGTCGCTCCCGGCACATCCTACGACGTCGAAGTTACGGTCAACAGCGGCGCCGTATCCAACGTCAAGACGCTCACGCATACTACACGCGAACTTCCCGCTCCCGCCGGCCCCGTCACCACGACTATCGCGGCCGGCTCTACGAGCGCCCAGATCCAGGCTGCGATCGACAACCTCATCCCGGGCAACGTGATCCAGTTTCAAAATGGGACGTACACTCTGACGAATAACCTCGTACTCAACCGAAGCGGGACCCTAGCCAATCCGATCTATATAAGAGGTGAGTCAAGAACAGGTGTGGTGCTGTCGAATCCAAGTCGTATTTTTCAGATTCAGAATGCCTCTCACGTCATCATTGAAAATATGAGCCTTCAAGGATCGGGTGTTGACTCCGGCACCGCTGTCAGTTCCAAGGGAATAGTATTTTACGATGGGACGCCCAATCAGACGCGGATCACGGTCCGCAACGTCACCATGAATGGTGTCGATTCGGCCATCGGGGCCAACGCGGAGATTCGCGAATTCCTGGCCTATGACAACACCTTCAACGGCAATAACACATGGATCCCCGCCCTGATCGATACGAATGCCACGTGGAACGACGACGGCATACGCGTCCCCGGCTTCGGCAACTGCGTGTTCAACAACACCCTCAAGGGGTTTGGTGACACAATGTCATATTCCCAATCCTCCGGCGGAGTCGGGATCGCCCAGGCCATAGGAGTTCATTTCTATAGAAATGATGTTCTTATGGGGGGAGACGACGGTACCGAGGTTGACGATGGTCATCGCAATCTGACTTTTTACGACAACAGAATGCGCAACACGATGACCTTTATTTCGCTTGATCCGCTCTTCGGCGGGCCGTTTGTCGCGGCCCGGAACATCGCGATTAATACCGGGCGCGGTCCTTTCAAATTCAATAACCAGAATGCCGGCCAGTTCATCTATAACAACACGATAATCCGGACGAACGGAAGGATCGCCGGGTGGGGTTCGATCCAGTTCAACGATGGGCCGCAACGATCCTGGGGACACCGTAACAATCTTCTTGTCTATCGCGGCAGCGGCAATTTGCTCGCCTGGGAACCCGGGATCAATAATCCTATCGATTTCACGCACAATTCATGGTTCCCGAACGCTGCGGTGTGGTGGACCAACTCGGGCGGCTCCTTCGCTGGCATAGCGGCGGCCTTCGCGGGCCTTCCGGCAACAGCGCCAGTGTTCAGCGGTGCAACCCAGCGCCACGCGCAGGACAACATCACGATAAGTAACCCCTGGACCAGCACGGTGACGCTGGGCGGTGACTATCTCACCGAGGTAATGGTCGCCTACACACCCGCGCTCTCGCCGGGGACAGTACCGAAGAACTCGGGCGTAGTCATCCCGAATATCACGGATGGATTTACCGGCGGCGCGCCAGACCGCGGTGCGATCATCGAGGGCCGGCCGATTCCGCAATACGGCGACCGCTCGCCCTAAGTGTGAGGAGTGTGAGGACAAAAAAGGCTTAGACTCGAATTTCACCATCGTCAAGCTGAAACTTGTCGCCAGGAAATCGAGCCTGACCTTGTTCCCCTCGTCAGGTACGCAGCCACTGCCATCCGATCGCGGTTGTGGTGCTTAGCAGCGATGCGCGCGAGGGGCGGCGCCGGTAGACGTTCTGCCGGTTGCAGGATTTCGCGCGCCGGCCCTGGCACAGCAGCTGCTTTAACGCGACTGACCCGGTTGCTCCAACCTCCCCGCGCGCCCCGTATTGAGCACGGCGTAGCGGGTTGATTTAAGCGCGTAGACCCAGTTGGAGCGCTCGATCACCGCGCCCAGGATGTCCACATTTGGCAGAGGAAACCCCCTTTTCATGAACTCAATGATGACTTCACCCGCGAGCACACCCCCGCTGGGCAGTTGCACACGCTCACCCCGTCGCTGGCGCCAGATTGGCCAGGCGCGCCAAGAAGGGGCGTGATCGAGTCGCAGACTGCGCAAGAATCCACAATAACACTAAGCATAGTAGGTTCATCCTATGAGCTACAGGTCGACCAAATTATGATAGTCCTTGCGCATCGCAGTAGAATGGTTTCATTGCACTGCGTGGAGGCTCAAAATTGAGTTCGACTATCTTGACCCCAGCGATCGCGGGGGCAAGCTCGCCGTCGAGCCCTGGCTGCATGTGCTGTGGTTCGATCCTGCGGCAGACGTTTGTGGACTTGGGCATGTCGCCTTTATGCGAGTCTTACGTGCCGCTTGAAAGGCTCAATCACATGGAACCGTTTTATCCTCTGCGTGTGTACGTGTGCGATCGGTGCTTCCTGGTCCAACTTGAGGAGTACGTCAGTCCGGAAGAGATCTTCACCGAGTATGCTTACTTTTCGTCCTACGCTGACAGTTGGGTGGAGCACATGCGCCGCTACGCCGAGACGATCGCGAAACGGCTGGATCTTGGACGGAAGAGCCTCGTTATCGAGGTCGCTAGCAACGACGGCTATCTGCTCCAGCATTTTGTTGGCATGGGAATCCCAGTGCTTGGAATCGAGCCTGCGGCAAACGTGGCCAAGGTTGCCATCGATAAAGGTATACCCACGCTGGTGAAATTCTTTGAGGAGGCGACTGCCCGAGAGCTCGTTGCCGCGGGTAAGCAGGCTGATCTCGTCTGCGGCGCTAACATCCTCGCGCAGGTGCCGCGTCTCAACGATTTCGTAAAGGGGCTCGAGCTTCTCCTCAAGCCTGGCGGCGTCGTGACGGTCGAGTTCCCGCACCTCATGCGACTCATGGCGGAGAATCAGTTTGACACCATTTATCACGAACATTTTTCGTATTTTTCTTTCATCGCTGCAGAAGACGTTCTCGCCAGACAAGGATTGAGGATTTTCGACGTGGACAAATTGCCGACGCATGGCGGCTCCCTCCGCATTTACGCGTGCCGTATTGGCGACGCGACGAAGCCTGTGATGGAGAATGTCCTGGCATTGCGACAGGAGGAAAAGGCCGCGGGGCTGCTGCGAATCGAGACCTACGCGCGTTTTGCGGAGCAGGTGAAGGAGACCAAGCGGAAGTTGCTCGCGTTTCTCATCGATGCAAGGCGAGCGGGGAAAACGATAGTCGGCTACGGAGCGCCAGGCAAGGGGAATACGTTGCTTAATTATTGCGGCATCCGCACCGATTTCATCGACTTCACGGTGGACCGGAACCCGTACAAGCAGGGGAAGTTCCTTCCAGGAACTCACATCCCGATTCACGCTGTCGAAAGGATCCGCGAGGCGCAGCCGGACTACGTGCTTATCCTGCCGTGGAACTTCAAGGATGAGATCATGCAGCAGATGCAGTACATCCGTGAATGGGGTGGCAAGTTCGTCGTTCCCATTCCCGCGGTGCAGGTATTGTAGGGTTTGTGGGCGGTGACCACTCTTTCGGTCCAGGGAAGAGCGGCAGGCCGCGATGGGTGTTCATGAGGCAAGGAAGGGCGTTTTGTGCGCGTTCTGGTGACGGGTACGGAAGGCTATATCGGCGCACGGCTGGGTCCGTGGCTTGCCGCTCGCGGCCATGAAATCGTTGGCCTCGATGCCGGCTACTATCGTGACGGCACGCTGTATCTGGACCCGATCGGATTGCCGCAGATGCCACGAACGATCTACAAGGATTTGCGCACCGTCACATCGACCGACTTCGAGGGCGTGGATGCGGTGGTCCATCTAGCGGAGCTTTCTAACGATCCGCTCGGCCAGAACCGCCCGGAGATCACGTTCGACATCAACCACAAGGGGTCGGTTCGGATTGCCGCAGCGGCGAGGCAGGCCGGTGTCCGGCGCTTTGTCTATGCATCCTCTTGTAGCGTCTACGGGGTGGGCGCCGCCGACTTCGTCGACGAATCTTCTCCGGTCAAACCCCAGACCGCGTACGCGAAGTGCAAGGTGATGGTCGAGCGCGACCTGAAGCCGATGGCGACGAATGATTTCACGGTCGTGTTTCTGAGAAATGCGACGGCCTACGGCCCGTCGCCGCGAATGCGCTTCGACATCGTGCTGAACGACTTATGTGCGCTCGCGTGGACAAAGAAAAAAATCGCTATGATCAGCGACGGCAGCCCGTGGCGGCCGATCGTGCACCTCGAGGACATCTGTGAGGCAATATGCTGCGCGCTCGAAGCGCCCGCCGAAGCCGTGAACGGCGAAGTCTTCAACGTCGGTGCGACGCAGGAGAACTACAGGGTCCGCGAAATTGCGCAGATTATCGCCGAGGTATTCCCGGGTTGCGAGGTAACGATGGGGCCGCCCGGTGGTGACAACCGCAGCTACCGCGTTTCGTTCGAAAAGATCGCGACCCGGTTGCCCGAATTCAAGGCACGCTGGACCGCGAAAATGGGCGCCGAGGAGCTGCGGCGCCTGTTCGAACGCATCGAGATGTCGCCCGATACCTACGAGTTCCGCGCCTTCACGCGGCTGAAGCAGATCAAGTACCTGCAGCGGACCGGGCAGGTGGACGATGATCTGTACTGGAGGGTGCGCTGAACTTTGTGCCGACTCCTCTCGCCGGCGCGTTTTTGATCGAAATCGACCGGAAGGAAGACACGCGCGGTTTTTTCGCGAGGCTTTGGTGCCGTGAGGAATTCGCGGCCCACGGCATCGCGATCGACATGGTCCAAGCGAGCCTGTCGCACAACACGGCGGCCGGCACCGTGCGCGGCATGCACTTTCAGTGGCCGCCGTCACATGAGGCAAAGCTGGTGCGCTGCGAACGCGGCTCCGTGCACGACGTGATCATCGATCTGCGACCCGAATCAAAAACCTTCATGCGTCACTACTCGGTCACGCTCGAGACCGATTACCACAACGCACTCTTTATTCCGCCGGGCATGGCGCACGGCTTCCAAACGCGGGTTGCCAACAGCGACGTTGTGTACATGATGAGTGACTATTACCAATCCGAACTTCAGGCGGGCGTGCGTTGGAACGACGCCGCGTTCGGGATCGCGTGGCCGATTGCCGAGGTCACGATCCTGCCGCGCGATGCAGCGTATCCGGATTTCGATTCGGCCGCCTTCGCGGCGGAGTACGCGCGGCGTGCGGCCGCATGAGCGATGCCAATATGGACGCGACCGGCCGATTGTTCCCGAACTACAAGCACGTGGACGACTGCGCCCTGCTCGCCCGACGTGCATTCGAGCTGATCCGTGATATCTATCCGATCTGCCGCAGCATAACGGGCGATGGCGTGCGCGAAACGCTGGCGCGCGTCGCGCACTTGATCCCGCTCGACATCAGCGAAGTGCCGTCGGGAACGCCGGTGCTCGACTGGGAGATTCCGCGTGAGTGGAACATCCGTGACGCCTACGTCGCCGACAGCACCGGGCGGCGCATAATCGACTTTCGCGTTCACAACCTGCACGTGCTGAACTACTCGACACCGATCCGCGTGAAGCTGCCGCTTGCAGAGCTGCGTGCGCATCTTTACACGCTACCGCATCAGCCCGATCGAATTCCATATCGCACCAGCTACTGGCGAGAACATTGGGGTTTCTGCCTGACACATCGTCAGCTCGAGACGCTGCCGGACGGTGAGTACGAGGTCGTGATCGACGCGGAACTGAAGCCAGGGAGACTGACCTACGCCGAGCGCCTCGTACGCGGCGAATCGAGCGAGGAATTCCTGATTTCCACGCATGTGTGCCATCCATCGCTTGCCAACGACAACTGCAGCGGCATTGCGCTCGCCGCACTGCTCGCCGAGCAGCTCGGCCGTGGCAAACCGCGTTTATCGTATCGATTCCTGTTCGCGCCGGGCACGATCGGATCGATCGCCTGGCTTGCCCGTAATCGCGATCGCCTGCGCAGGTTGCGCGGGGGGCTCGTGGTTGGACTGCTCGGCGATCCAGGGCCGCTGACGTTCAAGCGCAGCCGCCGCGGCAACAGCGAGGTCGATCGCATTGCTGCCCAGGTCGTGCGCGAGCTCGATCCGGCGGCACGCTTGCTCGACTTTTCGCCGTACGGCTACGACGAGCGCCAGTTCTGCTCGCCGGGATTCGACCTGCCGGTCGGCCGTTTAACGCGCTCGGCGAACGACATGTACCCCGAATACCACACGTCGGCCGATAACCTTGAACTGATCCGCGCCGATGCACTGGCCCAGTCGATGTTCGCACTATTGCGAATCGTGGAACGCGTCGATACCAACCGGCGATACCGTAACCTCAGCCCGTTCGGCGAGCCGCGACTCGGCAAGCGAGGCCTGTTCCGCGCCACCGGCGGCGCGGACCCCGGCGAGTTCGAGCATGCTTTGCTTTGGATCCTGAACCAGAGCGACGGCGGGCGCGGCATCCATGACATCGCGGCCGGCTCCGGCCTGCCACGGGCCGTCGTTCAGCAAGCAGCCAATGCGCTGGTCGCGGCCGGACTGCTGGAGGAAGTCTTCTTGGAAACACCGCTTGCGAACCCCGAACCGAGCGGACCGCCGGAGACGGAAGTAGAATGACTCAGGAAGAGAATTCGTGAAAGTCGTGCTTTTTTGCGGCGGCCTGGGCACGCGCTTGCGCGAGCATTCGGATACCATTCCGAAACCGCTCGTCAACATCGGCTACCGCCCGATTCTGTGGCACTTGATGCGCTACTACGCCCATTTCGGCCACAAGGACTTCATCCTTGCGCTCGGCTATCGCGGCGACATGATCCGCGACTACTTTCTCAGCTACAACGAGGCGATGACGAACGACTTCGTTCTTTCGGAAGGCGGCAAGAACATCGATCTGCTGTCGCGTGATATCTACGACTGGCGCATCACTTTCGTTGATACCGGTCTCCACTCGAATCTCGGGCAGCGGCTGCTGCGCTTGCGCGGCTATCTCCACGGAGAGGAGGAGTTTCTCGCCAACTACGCAGACGGGCTCAGCGACCTGCCGCTCGATGAGCACATCGCGGACTTTCGCCGCCGTAAGGTGATTGCGAGTGTCGTCGCCGTCCGGACCTCGCAGACCTACCATTTGATCCAATCGGACGAGCACGGAATCGTCACCGGCTTCGGGCACATGTCGAAGTCCGAGTTCTGGGTCAATGGCGGCTTCTTTTGCCTGCGGCGCGAGATCTTCGACTATATCGAGGAAGGCGATGAACTGGTGGAGAAGCCTTTCCTCCGCTTGACGGAACAGCGCCAGCTCGCGGTTTATCGTCACCGTGGCTACTGGAGTGCAATGGACACGTTCAAGGACAAGATCGCGTTCGACCGCATGGAAGCGCGCGGAGACTGTCCCTGGATGGTCTGGCGGCGCAACTCCGATGCCTGAGCGTCCCGCCCACCCGACGCTAACGCTTTCACTTGATCCAAGGCGCTGGATATCTCGCGCGTCGCCCGGGACAGGCTCGGCGGCAATGGCATCTCCGACGAATTCCACGTCATTCGGCATCTCCCTAGTCCCGAAATCGTCAATGCGCTCGAGGGCGCTCCCGAACTCCACGCCCCTGTGCTGGGACGGGCTCAGACTGGGATCTCGGCCTTCAATTGATGGGGCGCGACCACCGTCTGGCACCGTTCTTGCAGCATTGTCCCTGTCTCAGGCGGAATCTCCTAAAGAGGGCGCCCAGATGTCGGCATTTCCGTCAGTCACGAAGATAAATCGTCACCGGGTGGGGCGAGGCAGAGGGTTATGTCATATTCTGCAGTGGGTCGGCGAAGCACGGATGGCGGGTTCGCCCCATTGGGCGCGCTGCCTGGCGTTCGGGCTCATCACGTTGATCTCGCTCGCCCTCGTAACCGTGCCCTGGCGCGAGTTGCGGGCGATAACCGAATATTTGCCTCATGCTGACGCTTTCACTTGATCCAAGGGGCACGCGGGCGCTCGAGGTGTTATGCCTCGGCGCACACTGCGACGACATCGAAATCGGCTCGGGCGCGGCACTGATGCATCTCGCGGCCCAGCGACCGCTTAACGTGACCTGGACAATTCTCTGTTCGGACGCCACGCGCGCGCGCGAAACGCGCCGCAGCGCGCAGCTATTCCTCAGACAGGCCCGTATGAAGCGCGTGCTGATCGAGAGTTTCCGCGACGGCTTCCTGCCCGCACAGTGGGCTAACGTCAAGGAGCGTATCGAAGCGCTGAAGCAACTGCCTCGCCCCGACCTGATTTTCACGCACGAACGCGATGATCGCCACCAGGATCATCGAATCGTGTGTGAATTGACGTGGAACACGTTCCGGGATCACCTGATCCTGGAGTACGAGATCGCCAAATTTGACGGTGGTCTGAACCAGCCCAACTTGTATATTCCGGTGGGCGCGAAGCTTGCTGAACGCAAGTGGCGCCAACTGACCCGAGCCTACCGGTCGCAGGCCGGGAACCACTGGTTCACCGCAGACGCGGTTCGAGGGATGATGGCGGTACGCGGCATCGAATGCCGCGCACCGAGCGGCTTCGCCGAGGCGTTCCATGCGCGCAAGCTCACCCTCTGAAGCGCCGATTTCGCACGCCAAGGCGGCCGACGGGCCGTTCGTCAGCGTTGGGCTGCCGGTGTACAACGGCGAACAGTTTGTTCGTGGCGCAATTGACTCACTTCTCACGCAATCGTATACGAACCTCGAGCTTATTATCTCGGACAACGCGTCTACCGACGGCACCGCGGCGATCGCCGGCGAGTACGCAACCCGCGACCCGCGGGTGCGCTACTTCCGCCAGCCGCGCAACATCGGCGCGCCGAGCAACTGGAATTTCGTCGTCGCGCGCGCGCGGGGGAAGTACTTCAAGTGGGCGTCGGCCAACGACTACTGTGATACGATGGGGATCGCAGCTTGCGTCGAGAAGCTCGAGTCCGATCCGCGCGTCGTGCTGTGCTACGGCACAACTTGCCTGGTTGACGAAATGACGGGAGTCGTGCTGCCCTACGATGGCGATTTTTCGATCACCGAGGAGCAACCAAGCGTTCGACTCTCGCACCTTCTGGCGCAAATGAAGCTCAACAACGCGATCAGCGGGTTGATCCGGATGGAAGTTCTGCGCAGGACCGGTCTGATTCGTCCTTATACGAGTGGTGATCTTGTCCTGATGGCGGAACTCGCCATGGCCGGCGGGTTCGTCCAACTTCCGAACTCTTATCTGTATCGACGTATCGGAGAGACAACTCTTTCCTGCCAATTGACCGATACGGAACTTAGACAATTTCTCGACCCTCGGGCAACGTCCGGAGTCAGCTGGGATCGGCTGCGTATGAACATCGGCTATATCGCGTCTGTGTTGCGTGCGTCGATCTCTCTTGGCGAAAAGCTGCGGGCGTTGACGCTTGTGGCGCATGGCGCTTATTGGGACATCTCTACGGTGGTCATGCATTCACGACACGACTCGGGCATTCGCCCTTGATGCCCGCCATTGGACCGCCGTGCGCGTTTGGCGCCGCGCGGCACGGTCGGAATCGCGCGCGGTAATGATCGACAGCACTCCGAACCAGCAAACGATTGGGGATGGCCACGTGGCGCAGGACCTGCATGTTGTGACTGGCGCCACGTCCGGAATAGGAAAGGCGATCGCTGGCACCATCGCCGCCAGATCCCGTGCGGTGATGGCCATTGGCAGAAACAAGAAGGCTCTTGAGGCACTCGAGGCACGATTCGCCGGCCACGTCAGCGGAAGAGTTATCGATCTTAGCGATGATGCCGCAATCAAGGATATGACGTCTGATCTCGATCGTGCACATACACGGCTGCGGGCGCTGGTTCATTGCGCCGGCGTCCATTTTCCGGCGCCACTCGCCAGCACGCGCGTTGAAGAGCTCGATGCGATGTATCGGTCCAACGTCCGCGCTCCGTTCTTGCTCACGCAGCGTCTTTTGCCGGCCCTCGAGCGCGGTCAAGGATATCTGATCTTCATCAATTCCTCCGCCGGCCTGACGGCACGGGCCGGTGTCGGCGGATACTCGGCGATGCAGCATGCGCACCGCGCGCTCGCGGAGTGCTGGCGCCAGGAGCTCAACGAACGCGGCATTCGGGTACTGAACATCTTCCCGGGCCGAACCAATACGCCGCGCATCGAGAGGTTATTCGCGCGGGAGGGCAGATCGTTTGCGCCGGCGCTGCTGCTGCAGCCCGAGGACATCGCCACGCTCGTCGATCTGGCGATCGGCCTGCCGCCGACCGTTGAACTGACCGATGTCAGCCTGCGCCCGGCAAAGAAGTCCTATTGAGAGAGCGCTGATACCAGAGCGGAAACCAGCATGCCAGCCAGTACGGAACGCAGGATGGCCAGCGGCGGCGCGTGGATGGTGCTGTTCAAGCTCGTCGAGCGCAGCGTTGGATTGATCAGCACTCTGATCCTGGTACGCCTTCTCGCGCCGAAGGATTTCGGGCTCGTGGCCATGGCGATGTCGTTCATCGCCATGGCCGAACTGCTGACCAGTTTCGGCTTCGACATCGCCTTGATCCAAAACCAGGGCGCAACAGTCCGGCAATATCACACCGCCTGGACGTGCAATGTGCTATTTGGCCTCCTCATTTTCCTTCTGATGCTCGGCGCAGCCGCGCCGGCGGCGAACTTCTATGCCGAACCCGCCCTGTTCTGGGTGCTGTGCTGGCTTGCGCTCGGTCCTCTGATCGGCGGCTGCGAGAATATTGGCGTCGTCGCCTTCCGCAAGGAACTGAGATTTCGCAGCGAATTCGCGTTTCAGATCAGCCGCAAGCTGGCGGGCTTCGCCGTTACGGTCCCGCTGGCGTTCTGGCTGCGCAGCTATTGGGCGCTGGTGGCGGGAATGCTCGCCTCGAGGCTCGCCGGTACGGTCATCAGTTATTTCGCCCATCCGTTCCGGCCGCGCTTTTCCCTTGCCGGAGCCGGGAGTCTCTTCTCATTTTCGAAGTGGCTATTGCTAAACAACGGACTCGGCTTCCTGAAGATTCGGCTGACAGATTTCTTCATCGGACGGCTTCATGGAGCAACAACGCTAGGTCTGTACAACGTGGCTTACGAGGTGGCAAATCTTCCCACCAGTGACCTGGGCGCGCCGATCAACCGTGCGTTGCTGCCCGGATTCTCACGTATCGCACAGGATGCGGCGCCACTGCGTTCGGCATACACCAACGCGATTGGCGCTCTCGCACTTTTCGCGCTACCGGCGGCAGCGGGAATCTTCGCGGTCGCTGAATTTCTCGTCCCGGTGGTCCTGGGCCCAAAGTGGCTGGCGGCGGTGCCGTTGATTCAGATACTCGGCATTTTTGGCGCAATCGAACTCTTTCACTCCTCAATGTGCGCCGTACTCATCGCGAAAGGCCATCCCGCGGCGGTCGCGAAAGCGCAGGTAATCTTCGTTCTGCTACTGGTAACCTTGCTGATCGTACTCGTCGAACGGTTTGGCGCGTCCGGCGCGGCAGGCGCCATGGTCGGCGCTTCGATCCTGTCGACGCCGGCCTTTTTGATTGCGATGCGCGTCCATACCGGCATCGAACCGGCCGCCTTCGTGCGTGCGATCACACGCCCTCTGGTTGCGTCGGCAGCGATGGTCGCCGCTTTGCTGGCCGTCATGCCCTCATATGTCCCGTCGATGCCGACGAGCGAGGCCGCCTGGCTGCTGATCGGGTCGGTGATCCTAGGCACGTTTCTTTATGCGCTTGCAATGGTTCTGCTTTGGCTTGCCTCGGGCCGGCCGCAGAGCGCCGAGCGATTCATCTTTGAGCACATCAGCGCGGCCTTCTTCTCCAGGCTCTTGTGACTCAGGTATTGACAGAAGTGGCGAAGAGTTTGCGTTTATTTATCTAGGTCTTTCAATGTTGGGCGGTCGTACCTTCGCACCAGAACAAAATCGGTAGAGTATGTGGACGGCGAAAGTAAACAAACCTGTTTGATTCCGGCAATGCCGGCTTAGGCAACAAATCCGGTTAATGAAGCTGGAGATTGGAAGCTGAAGATTGCGAGCGATCATCTGCCTTTCTGTTAGGCTGGCAGCAGGGTGCGTGGCCAGGAACGTCAATTGCGATTGGAGTCGTTGAGGGTGAGCGCGATTCAGGTTCTCGGACTTGGAGTTGGCGATAGAGTCAAAGTCCGTCCTATTGAGGAAATTCGTGAAACGTTGGATCAAGATGGCTGTCTCGATGCGCTTCCCTTCATGCCGGAGATGGCTCAATGTTGCGGGCGTGAATTCACCGTGCTGAAGCGCGTCGACAAAATTAACGATCTGGTCGACAGGAGCGGCCTGCGGCGCATGTCGAATGCGGTGATTCTGGATGGCGATCGCTGCGATGGCGCTTTTCACGGTGGCTGCCAGGCTCGGTGTCAATCAGTTTGGAAGGAGGCATGGCTCACTCGCCTCGCTGCCAAAAAAGGGCAGCGAATCGATCGGCGTGAGGATCTTGGGGCGAGTCCGGCCGCACGGGGAGACGATAGGGAGCAAGTAGACGTTGATCCTGATCTCTTGTGCGCGTCGAGAGGGTCCTCCGGGGGAGGTGATCAGCGATTCCGCTGTCAGCAGACGGAGATGAAAAAGGCGTCTTCCTATTTGGCCTGGTGGGATCCGCGTCAGTACTGGCGCGACTGGTGGTCCGGAAATGCAACCGCGGGAGAGATGGTCCGCATGTTTTTGTTCTGGCTCTTCACTCTCTGGGTCAAGCATATTGGCGGATACCGGCTTTTGGCGTCCGCGTACGATCGCCTGCAGCGCCTGCGAGGCGGAGAGCCCTACCCGTATCGCAACGGAAATCTGCAGGAGACGCCAACCTGCAAACTCGACCTTCAGTCCGGCGAATGGGTTCAGGTCAAGAGTCACCGCGAGATCCTGGAAACGCTGGACACGCACAACAAAAACCGCGGCCTCTGGTTCGACGTTGAAATGGCCAAGTATTGCGGCGGTGTGTACCGGGTGCTATCTCGCGTGGATAAGATTATCGATCCAAAGTCCGGAAAAATGCTAAAGTTCGCGAGCGATTGCATCATTCTCGACGGCGTCACTACACGCGGCGAATATCATCGTTTCTACCCGCAGAATGAGTATCCGTTCTGGCGAGAAATCTGGCTTAGGCGATCCGGGCATGTTACGCAAGGGGCTGCGCGAGATCCTGACGTCCGCCGTGGCGGACATTAGTCGGTTGGTTGGAGCCGCGTCCTCAGCGCGGCCCGCATTCTAACCGAAGCCGAATGCGGTTTCGCGGCACCGCCTGCCCCACGAATTCCTATTATCTGATTAGGAGCATTCCCCATCTATGTGGACAATAGCGGTTAGGAGATTCCTTCGTCGATTGAAGCGGTGGCTGCGAAACGAGGCGTCCTCGGGTCCGAAACCGGGCGCCGATGGATTTCTATATTCCTGGATTAACGAGCAGTTAATGGACATGGCCGAAGACGGCCTCCGTAAGCCCTACGCATGGGGGATGTTGCAGGGTGCGAGCCTGGGCGTCGGCTTGGGTTTCGAGCGCGTATCGGTGGTCGAATTCGGTGTCGCCGGGGGTAATGGCCTCGTGGCCATGGAAGCGATAGCAGATCGCATTGAGAAGTTGCTCCCAAATGTGAAGATCGACATCTTTGGATTCGACAGTGGGACGGGTCTACCGGCTCCGGCCGACCACCGCGACGTGCCAAACCTGTGCTCTTCAGGTCTCTACGCCATGGATCAACAGAAGCTGCGCGCCAGACTGCGTAGATCGCAGCTGATTCTCGGAGACATCAGAAATACGGTCGGCGCATTTCTCGCGTCGAATCCCGCGCCTCTTGTATTCATGGCATGTGACTTCGTGCTTTACAGCTCGACGGCCCACGGTCTGCGGATCCTGGATGCCGGAGAAGACCTGCTCCTGCCGCGGATACATTGTTATTTCGACGACGTTTTGGGTTTCACGTACGGCGATCACAACGGCGAGCGGCTTGCCATACACGAGTACAACGCCGCGCATTTGACGCGCAAGATCTCCCCGATCTACGGCTTGAAGTATTACGTGCCCACCGCGTTTTCGAACGAGATGTGGGTCGACAAGTTTTGGATCGGCCACATCTTCGATCATTCCATGTATGGCCGCAGGGATCCTCTAGTACAGGGCCACAACCTTGATCTGACGGCGAACTGAGCGGCACCATGTCCCGAGGAATCAAACTGCGTCTGCCGATGTCTGTCGTGACGGTTGGAGCCGCGGTGCCGCGCATGGTCCGCGATGCCGTGTCAACGGCCATCGAGAACCTCGGCGAAACTCTGTTTCATATCTCGCCGAAGCGGCGAGAGAAGCTGCAAGAGCGCAAGAAGGAGCATCCGCAGATTGAGGGGCGATGGTTCACGGCCGATGAAGGCAAGCTAGTAGACGTTCTCGCGTCATTGATTGTTCCGTCCGGAGAGACCGCACCGGGGACGAGCGACATCGACGTGCTGGGCCCGTCGGCGCTGCAGCAGATCGATGGTTGGGTGGCCTCTCACTCCGCGAAGCAGGCACTCTATGCCCGCGGTCTCATTGCACTCGATGAGATGGCGTATAAAGCCGGCGGTGCACGATTTGTCGGACTTCCCCCCCGCAAACAGACAGAGCTGTTGCGCGTTGTGGAGGCGCTACACCGCGAACAATTGGACCCCAGCGCGACATCGCCAGTCAAAAAGATTCGGAGGAAACTACGGCACCTCTACGGCATGTGGCAGGGGTGGTCAGCCGCGGTCCGACTGTTTCCGATCATAGTCTCGGACACGTTCAAGGCGTTCTACACGAGTGAGGTCGCGTGGATCTGGCTCGGTTACGACGGGCCGCCGATGCCGCTTGGATACGAGAAGCTGACTACCGCGCGGCCGCCCAAGAGGGCGCCGCCCCTCACAGCCGCTCGGCCGTCGTCGCCCCGGCGACTGGCGGATCGCGCCCAAAGTGCGGATGTCGTCATCGTTGGGTGCGGAGCCGGGGGTGCGGTCGCGGCAAAAGAGTTGTCCGAAGCGGGACTTTCCGTCGTCGTATTGGAAGCGGGAAGACGTTACGAGCCGCTTGTCGACTATCTCACGGAACGCACGGACTTCGAGCTTCGGGCGAAAGCCACGTTCGATCCCGCGGACGAGCTGCGCGACCTCTATACGACCGGTGGATCGAAAGGCTTCTCCTACAACCGCGTCAAAGGTGTCGGCGGTTCGACGCTCGCGTACGCGGCAATGTCGCCGCGTTTGCACGAGTCGGATTTCCGTGTGCGTAGCGAAGACGGGATCGCGGACGACTGGCCAATCAGTTATGCCGACGTCGAACCGTACTACACGCGAGTCGAATATGAACTCGGCGTGTCGGGACCCGATGGGGCGAATCCGTTTGAGCCTCCCCGAAGCCGGCCTTATCCGACGCCGCCCCATGCGTTCAATTTGGCCAGTACCGCGGTAAAGCGAGGTGCGGACAAGCTCGGTCTGCACATGGTCCGCGAGCCGCTCGCGCTCCCGTCCCGTGACTGGCAAGGGCGTCCAGCTTGCGTCGGTGCCGGGACCTGCCATCTGGGCTGTCTGATCTCGGCCAAGTCGAGCATGGACGTGACCTATGCCCGCAAGGCGGCGGCCACTGGTCGAGGTGACATCCGTACCGAGTGCATGGCGAGCGAGGTCGAGGTCGACGGCGCCGGGAAAGCGCGTGCGGTCGTGTATTTTGATAAGGACGGTCACCATCAAAGAGTGGCCGCGAGAGCGATCGTGCTTGCGGGCAATGCGATCGAGACTCCGCGACTTCTTCTGATGAGCACGTCGAACCGATTCCCCAACGGAGCCGCGAATTCCAGTGGTCTCGTGGGCCTGAACTTCATGGAGCACCTCGCGGTATTCGCGTTTGGTCTGTTCGACGAGCGCATTGATCCCTGGCGAGGAACTCCGACGGGCGGAATGCTCCAGGATCACTACGCGACCAGATCCAGCAACAATTTCGCGCGCGGCTGGACGACCCTCGTGTCGAGCAATTCTCACTGGCCACTTGCCGTGGCCGGCCGGATCCCCGGCTGGGGTGATGAGCATAAGCGGACTATGCTCGAGCGCTTCGGCCATTACGCCTGCGTGACGACAATCGGAGAACAGTTGCCGGATCGACGCAACCGAATTGTGCTGGACCCCTTTCGGAAGGACCTCTACGGATTGCCGGCGCCGCGCCTGCTCAACGAAGCGCGCGAGAATGACCTGGCAATGATCAGTGCGATATCGGCAGAGATCAAGACGCTGCTGGAGGCCGCCGGAGCGCGCAACGTTTGGGGCAATGAATACAGCCCTGGGATGTCATCGCACTACATGGGCACCTGCCGGATGGGCAACGACCCCGGTACCTCAGTCGTCAACGCGTGGGGCCGCACTCACGATGTACCCAACCTGTTCATCGCGGATGGTAGCGTGTTCGTAACTGGCGGGGCTGTAAATCCCGCTCTGACGATATCCGCCCTTGCCCTACGCACGTCCGTAGCCATCGTGTCGGCGTTCCGGAAAGGCGAGATTTGATGCTGATGGCCGACTTCCGCAGTTGAAAGTTCAGACGGACTGCCGTTTCGAACCGGAGACGTTTGCGTTCTCCGGACATCGCGTGCGAGTCTTCAAAGGGGCTCGCAAGACCTGCAATACGATCCACAAGACGGGCGGCCGAAGGATGGGATGCGCGATACCGTGCATCTCGAGGACGCTCACTGCGACGGCTTGGAGCATGGCGATGGAGCATATAGCCGGCAAGCGCCTTTCGCCCCTCGGCACCTTCGGCCGCCACCCTCACCTCGTTATGTGCCGAGAAGTCGGAACGACCCCAGCCGAGCATGTGGGCTCGAAGCTCATCCGAAGGCGCTTGGTTCGAACCGATTCACTTGCCCGAGCCTTCGTGCCTGATTTGACGCCCCGCTCGTCCGTGCGCAGAGTTTTTGGCCACACTGGGGATAGACCAGGAGCACACAGGATGACCATGACCGCACGGATCCAGCGGCCGCGACCTCGATGAAAACGGGGCAAAGCGGCCGGTTCGAGGAGATCGACGTTCTTCGCGGCTTGGCCGCCATGTGCGTCGTCCTGTCCCACTACTCGACGCACGGTGTGAAGTTCTTCCGGGAAGCCCCGTTCGGCCTCGATCTGGATACGATCTACGGGTTCTACGCGGTACAGCTTTTCTTCATCATTTCTGGCTTCGTGATCTCCCTCACGCTCGAGAAGAGCAACAGCTGGCGGGATTTCGCATTCTCCCGGCTGAGCAGGCTCTATCCGGCGTACTGGGCGGCCGTCACCCTGATGGTTGTCGTGGAGTTCCTGGTCTTCGGGAAGGCACTGTGGATCAGCGGCTATCTCACCAATCTGACCATGCTCCAGGAGTTCATCGGCTTCACCAACCTCGACAATGTGTTCTGGAGCCTGACCGTTGAACTGGCGTTCTACGCGATTATGGGCATCCTCTTCGCGACGGGACTCTGGCCGCGAATCGAGGTGGTGGCCGCGATCTGGCTGGCGCTGGCGTGTCTGTGGTCTCTCGTGGACCAGCATCTTGGGATCGGATTGCCCGCGTTTCTTCCTCGCTTTCTTATCTTGCGGCATGTGCCGTTCTTCGTCGCAGGGATCATGTTCTACCGCGTCACGGTAAAGGGGCTGACGCCACAGCGTCTCGCGCTCATCCTCGCGGCTCTCGCCGCTACGGGCTGGATCGACGCAGTCCCGGGTACGAATGCCGCCGCTCTCGGGTGGATCGACGCACTCCGGCGCGTGGGCGTCGCCGTGATCCTGTTCGCGATCTTCAGCCTGGCCGTCACCGACAAGCTCCGCTTCGCCGTGTCACCAGTGACGCTCTGGCTAGGGAGGATCTCGTACCCGCTTTATCTCAGCCACCGCAACCTCGGCTTCTCGACAATGTTTCGCCTGCACGAGCTCGGCGTCCCCGTGTGGTTCGTCTTCACGGTGACGCTCGTCGGGGCCCTGGTCCTGGCAACCGCCCTCGCGTATCTGGTCGAACGACCCGCCATGCGAGCCCTGCGGCAATGGTACCGGATGCGCACGGCGGTGGTCGGTCCCTGATCTCAATTGGCATTATTCGTGCCTTGGCTAATCGGCTCTCAGGCGCTCGCCCGTGGATTCCATTTCCATCACCAAAGCAACACCCGCCGCTCGCGTCCCGCGCCCCCCCTCTTCAACCTCGCTTGGCCGCATGGCCAAACGGACTGATGCGCCCACCTTGCTCAGGCCGCTGCTGAAATCGAAAAACGAAGTGTCTTCGCTGGAATCCTTCTACGATGCTTTCCTCGCGGTATTTGAACGATTCGCGAATTTGCGTTTATCTACGGGGAAACTGCGGAGACCCCATATCGCCATTGCGAGCGGTATGGGACCATCATTCACCCCAACATTGAGTAGATCATCCTGAGGTCCCACTGGTTGGCGTCATCCAGACGACGCCCACCCAGTATCCAGGGCGCGTTCAGCTCATCGTCGCGCACGGACCGAACCAGAACAGAATGTTCATGGGGTGCAACGAGTGACTTGAATTTGTGGCGCTCGAGCACTCGCGCGGTCGAGGGCGAAACTCCCAGCTGCCAGATGCACATTTCCGGAAATTTTCCGTACCCGATTGCCGCGGACAGGAGCTCGGCTCGCATCAGCTCGCTCTCTGCTTCCCAGTCGACAATGCATGCGCGATCTCCGCTGACGCTCGGCGTCTGTTGCAAAACGAGATACCCGCGGAGCTGCTCACGCCCGCCGTAGAAGAATCTGTAGTTGTGCAACGGGTTGCCGAACCGCCAAGCGAAGAATGCCTCGTCGCGCACGTGGCGAATGCGCCCGTCCCGTGGCAGGCGCGCCACGAGCTGGGCCATTTCGCGAGTCAGAGGCGTTTTCTGCGCGAACAAAGATCGGGAGTCCCGCCATTGATCCAGCGCCGAGAAGCGTGCGTCAAGCCGGTCGAAAAGATGATCCCCGGAACGTCCGGAGAGAGCCGAAAGGTTGTCTGCCCAACGCCACAGGAGCGGCAAGCGCCGAACCCGATTGGCTAGAAATTCAGCAGTAGTCTTGCGTATTGTGCGGTGATACAACGATCTTACCCTCCCTGCATTGCGCCACCGCATATTCATTGAAGCCTCGAACGTTATTCGGCTGGCACTCAAGTTGACCACGAAACGATAACCGCGCGCGGCCAGGTCGCGCAGAGCGAAATTCATGATAACGCGATGGAGACCCTGTCTGCGGTACGCCGGATCGATGACCAAGTCGTCCGCGTACGGCAGGGTGAAGAATTCGGTGGGATCGCCGACTTCCCATCGGGTCCCGAAGGCGCCGCGCATGCCCACGAGTTGGTCGCCGACAAACGCGAGGTAGATCAGCGGATCCCGAATGTACGGGTTCTGGTGGTATTTCCACTCCAGATAGGACGCGTTCAGCCGTGCGTCCGGGCTCCACAGATGCCGCTGAAGCTCGGCGACAAGTGTCTTGTGCTTGTTGGAATAAGGAATGATGCGGCAGGACAACGCCCGCGGCGGCGTTCTCTCCCTGTCTCGATAGTCGAGAGATTGTCGCCGATTACCGAATATACTTCTTCGCATCAGAATACCAGGAAAATCTGCTCAAGTCCGCCTCACAAGCATACGGTCTACCGTGACGGAGATGCCACCTCTCGAGCATCCAAGAATGCGGACAGAACTGCTCCGATTCTCCTCCGACGGGATCTTAAACGCCCTATCATGCTGTTTTACGCAAAGGATGTCATTAGAATTTGAGAAGCTTATGGAGAATCTTTGAGGTGATTCGGCTTTCGCAACCAGGCGGCACTTTCCCGGCTACGAGTCTCGGAACCAGAATTGCCGCAGGCGCCGCATGGATGGTCGTGTGCAAGCTTCTCGACCGCTCGATCGGGATCGTGAGCGTAGTCATACTCGCTCGCTTGCTCGTGCCCGCCGACTTCGGCCTCGTCGCGATGGCGACCGCGATAATCGCTATCATCGAATTGCTCTCGGCGTTCAATTTCGACATGGCCTTGATTCAAAGCCAGCAGGCGACGAGAGCACATTACGACACGGCCTGGACCTTGAACGTCACCATGGCTGCCGTATGCGCACTGCTAGTCGCGGCTGCGGCGTTTCCCGCCGGAGCTTTCTACGGTGACTCGCGCCTCGGTCCCATCATGCTATGGCTCTCGCTCGCAACCTGGATCCGAGGCTTCGAGAACGTCGGCGTCGTCGCGTTCCGCAAGGAGCTCAAGTTCAATCGCGAATTCCAGCTGCTCCTGACCAAACGGATTGGCGTATTCCTGGCGACCATCTCAATCGCGCTGGCGACTCGAAGCTATTGGGCACTGGTCCTGGGAACTCTCGCAGGCAGTGTGGGCGGCGTCGTGGTGAGCTATCTGTTCCACCCTTTTCGTCCCCGCTTCGACTTGACCGCCCGCGGCGAGCTGCTGCGCTTCTCGAAGTGGATGGTGTTAAGTAACGTCATCAATACGCTCGCCTCCCGCGCGGCGGATCTCATCATAGGGAAAAGTCTCGGCCCGGGTCCATTGGGGCTGTTTAATCTCGCGCACGAGATCTCGCACCTGCCAAGCACGGAGCTGTCAGCCCCAATCAATCGCGCGGTGTACCCGGGCTATGCAAAGGTCGCGGCGGATCGGGCCCGGCTCACAGCGCAGTTCCTTGACGTCCTCGGGCTGACAGCGTTGTTGACCGCGCCAGTTGCCGCCGGCATTGCCGTGGTTGCTCCCTTGCTCGTACCTCTTCTGCTGGGCGATGCGTGGCGTGAGGCTGTCCCGCTCATGCAGATTCTCGCACTGTCGGGCTTGTTGACGTCCCTGCGCACCAATGCGGGTTACGTCTTCCTTGCTTTGGGCAGGTCCGAACTCCTGACGGTTATGACTGCAGTGCGATTTGCGGTCGTCGTGCCCGCATTGGTCTTTGGAATCATCTATTTCGGCGCCAAAGGTGCGGCTTGGACGATCCTTGGGACGTCCATGGTGATGCTTCCGGTTACACACTGGTTCATGCACCTCGTTCTTCGCATCCGCTTGGCGGAGCATGGCAACGTGCTTTGGCGACCGGCGGTCGCAACCATCGGCATGGCCTTGCTGGTGAGAGAATACCTCGCATGGACGGAGCATGGGTTCGCGGCAAGTAACCCGGTTCTGGCGCTCGCCTCGGCGGTCGTTCTTGGTATTGCGGTTTATGTTTCATTTACAGGTTTGTTATGGGCTGTTTCGGGATTCCCGCGATCCGCTGAGGTCCGCGTCGTGACCGCGTTGGACCGCTTCCTTGGCAACTTGCAGGGAAAGATTCAGGTCAGGCGTACAAAGTCGGGAAAATTCAACCAATAAAAAAGAAGACATAGGGCATGACCATCGGGTCGGGAGCGAATCTGATTGCCGCGGCCATTCGTTCCGGCTGCCCCGGTTGCGGCAATGGAGGGGCAAGCGCGACACCCACCGACACCTTCGGCGGCTAATCTGTTCTTGAAATCGCCTCGATGAAATTTTCCGCACGAGCAGCGCGCTGCCCGCGAGTGACGCCGGGCAGGCCGCACGTCGCTTGCCTCTCCTGATCATGGGACACGTTCTACTGGCTCACTGCGTGCCGCGCACTCAAGAGACGTTTTTCCTAGCAGGATTTTTGAGCATACAATTCTTGTCCCCAAGCCTGTGGGCGATCGTAATACTGCAAGTATGTTGTTAAGTAAAACAACGGATCTTTCCGCAGGATCCTGCATTTCGAGTCCATTTGGACTTGCACTTTAGAAATACTTCATCATAGTTTCCAAATACGCCAATGTTCTCTTCCTGACGATAGTAATGAACTCGCGAATCCCGGGTAACATATTTCATACAATAATCGCGAGTTCGATCATGCGACGCATTGTCCAATATGATCAGTGACAAATTCGAGTGGGTCTGACTCAGTATCGACTCGATTGACTGACGAATAAACGCTTCACCATTGCAGGCCGGCATTCCGACGGTTACCGACGGCTGTTTCTCAACTATCTCTGTGCTGCCACAGAATTCT